>CEPQ01130552.1_pt1 | contig 10529 bp, 9 predicted proteins | sample 530411 | NCBI WGS metagenome assembly CEPQ01 (sample SAMEA2620039, study PRJEB7988) | marine metagenome | isolation source: saline water (ENVO:00002010), including
CTCAGCTACCATGTCGCCCTGATCAAGGGCACGGATGTAGACAAGCCGCGGAATCTGGCCAAGTCGGTAACGGTGGAGTAAGGGGTTAGGCGCCTCGCACATTTTTATGATTCCAGCGCTAGTGACGAAAGACAGCTAATGTGGGAATACCTGTAACAGTTGGCCGATGTGGTGAGCTTAGAGCTTGGCAATGCTTGTCAAGCGCTGAGCAGCCTCATCATAAAGCCGAGAAAGAGCACAGACATCAATGAACATCACAGTAGTAGGTACCGGCTACGTAGGCCTATCGAACGCGGTCCTCCTGAGTCAGCACAATCAGGTCATCGCTTTGGATATCGTCAAGCACCGTGTAGAGATGCTAAACGACCGGCTTTCACCAATCGTAGATGCTGAGATAACGGACTACCTTAAGAATAAGCCGCTAAATCTGACTGCCACGCTGGATAAACAGCAAGCGTTGAGCAGAGCAGACTTCGTTATCATTGCCACACCCACTGACTACGACCCTAAAACCAACTACTTCGATACCAGTAGCGTGGAAGGCGTAATTCAGGATGTGCTGTCCATAAACCCAGCCGCAATCATGGTCATCAAATCGACCGTGCCGGTTGGATATACCCGGTCGATCAAACAGAAGTTCAACTCCGACAACATCATCTTTTCCCCTGAGTTTTTGCGAGAAGGCAAGGCATTATACGACAACCTCTACCCGTCACGGATCATTGTCGGCGAACAGAGCGAGCGCGCCCAAATCTTTGCAGAGCTGCTTCAGCAGGGCGCATTAAAACAAGACATACCGGTTCTGTTCTCAAATTCGACTGAGGCGGAAGCCATAAAGCTTTTCTCAAATACGTATTTAGCCATGCGTGTGGCTTACTTTAATGAGCTTGACAGCTACGCTCAGGTACACGGTCTGGATACAAAGCATATTATTGAGGGTGTAGGGCTGGATCCCCGTATTGGGACACACTACAACAACCCTTCTTTTGGGTACGGCGGCTATTGTCTGCCTAAAGACACTAAACAATTGCTGGCTAACTATGATCAGGTACCGAATAACCTGATTAGAGCAATTGTTGATGCGAATAGTACTAGGAAGGATTTTATTGCTAGCTCCGTTCTTGCAGGGCAGCCAAAAGTGGTAGGTGTTTATAGGTTAGTAATGAAAGCGGGTTCTGATAACTTTAGAGCTTCTGCTATTCAAGGGGTAATGAGACGGATAAGAGAGAAGGGCGTGGAGGTCGTGGTGTTTGAGCCAGTATTAGAGGGTTGCTTGTATTGTGGTTCAAAAGTAATTTCTGATTTGAAAGAATTTAAGGAATATTCAGATGTGATACTGGCGAACAGGGTTTCACCTGATATAGAGGATGTGGTGGAGAAGGTTTATACGCGCGATTTATTCGGAAGTGACTAGTTTATAGTTGGGATGGTTTATTGATGAAGAGTAAAATTAATTGATGGTCTGGATAAGAGAGGTATTACGCTCGCGTTTTATTCGCAACGTAGCGGTTGTCGCGACGGGAACTGCGGGTGCGCAAGTTATTACCATGTTGTTCTCTCCAATGGTGACTCGAATATATGGTCCAGAAGCATTCGGGTTGCTTGGTACATTTATAGCTATACTTGCGGTCTTAACTCCAATGGCTGCAATGAGTTATCCTATAGCAATTGTTTTGCCTAAGCGCGATGTTGAGGCGCTAATGGTTGCGAAGCTTAGCCTTGTAATTTCTGCGATGGTGTTTTTACTTGTTTTTTTTGTAATTATAGTTTGGGGCGATTTATTGGTTGTCTTGTTAGGTGCGGATGTTGTTAAAGATTATTTATGGTTGGTGCCGATAGCAATGCTGTTTTCTGCATTGCATCAGATATGTGAGCAGTACGTGATACGCCAGAGAAAATTCAGGGCGGCGGCCAGAGTGGCGTTAATACAGTCTATAGCGCTAAACACCGCAAAAACCGGAGCAGGAATGATTTACCCCGCAGCGATGGTTCTAGTCTTAATGCAAGCTATTAATAGCGGTGTTCACGCGTTTCTTCTGTGGTTTAGTGTGCGAAGAAACTTTCCTGTAAGAAACTGGTGCGGGCCAGAAACTGGTATAAACCTAAGGTCGCTATCTTATAAATATCGTGATTTTGCTTTTTATCGAGCACCGGAGGGAGTAATCAACGCCGCATCCCAAAGCCTGCCGATACTTATGCTAGCGGCGTTATTTGGCCCGGCGTCAGCAGGTTTTTATACCCTCGGGCGAACTGTGATGGGGATGCCTGCTGCCCTGATTGGTAAGTCAGTGGGTGATGTTTTTTATCCTCGTATTAGTGAAGCTGCTAATAAAGGGGAAGAGCTTTATCCTCTCGTTCGCAATGCGACTTTAGCTCTAGCGGCTGTCGGAGTGTTGCCTTTTTTAATTGTGATTATATTTGGTCCGTCGCTTTTCTCATTTGTGTTTGGTGATGATTGGGCGGAAGCTGGGGATTATGCTCGATGGCTAGCGATTTGGATGTTTTTTATGTTTATTAATAACCCCTCTATAAAGGTCATTCCTGTCATAAGGGTTCAGGGATTTCAGCTTGCATATACGCTCTTGAGTTTGGTTCTAAGAGCATGTGTTTTGTATTTTGCTTATTACTGTTATCGGGATGATCAGTTGGCGGTCTCGCTATTTAGTGTGTTGGGGGCGATTCTTAATATCGGATTGATAGCAATAGTTTTTGTGAAGTGTGCTTACTATGATCGCGCTGGGGTGGTGGATGGCTAAAATATTTGCTTGTGGTGATGTTGTTAACTATGGCAATAATACCGGATTGCTCTGCGATGCGAAGCTTGAAAGTATAATTTCTGGTGCTGATTACTCTGTTTGTAACTTCGAGGCTCCGATTGCTGGGTTTGGTCGACCGATAAGTAAATGTGGGCCCCATTTACAGCAAGATAAAAAAACGTTGACTGGTTTAAAAGAGCAAGGGTTTGATCTGGTGTTGCTCGCTAATAACCACATAATGGATTATGGCCGTGCGGGGTTAAAAGCAACAATTGATGCTGCAAATGATGTCGGTTTGGATACTGTTGGTGCCGGTCTCGACTTTCAGAGTGCTTACAAATCGTTAGTAAGAGATATTGCAGGTGTTCGTGTTGGGATAATTAACGCTTGTGAAGCTCAATTTGGTGTGCTTGATGGCTCTGGTACTATTGGTGATGCAGGTTATGCTTGGATAAATCACAATAAGATTGATGCCGAAATTTTTAGCTTAAGGAAAGAGTGTGATTTTGTGTTACTTTTTGCCCATGCCGGGTTAGAGGATGTGCACATCCCTCAAAAGGAATGGCGTAGTAGATATAAATATTTTTGCGATCTTGGTGTGGATGTTGTTATTGGTTCACACCCTCATGTTCCGCAAGGTTACGAGGCTTACAATAAATCCTTAATATTTTATAGCTTAGGTAATTTTTATTTTGATTATGGATATGCCAAGAACTATAAAAATCATTCGTATGCTTTAATGCTTCATCTGGAAAAGGGGCGAACAATATCTTTCGAACCTGTTCATCATGTAACTAATTCCCATAAGGTTTTTGTTTGCGAAGATGAGGTTGATATAAATGGCTTATGCCGAAGTTTGGTGGAGAACTACAATGAGAAGCTCGACGAAATAAGTTTGGCGGCTTACCGCCACATAAATAGACAATTGATTTCGTCGGGCTCACAGCTTCCATTTGATGGTACTTTATTTGGTTCGTTGAAGGAGTTGGTGGCGACCATTTTAGGTAGGCGAAAAGCTTCTTACAAAAGGTTGGTTCAATTGCATTATGTAAGGAATGAAACTTATCATTATGCGGCTAAGCATGCGCTGGATGTGTTGAGTAAGAACTATGTTGCTTAAAATAAAAAGGGTTTTGCCCGAAGGTTTTAAGGCCCCACTTAGATGGTTGTGGTCGTTTTTTCTGCGGGGTGTGAATTCTCTCTCTCCAGTGCTAGCAACAAAAATACTTCATTGGGTTAATACTGGAAGTTGGATTAACTTTAATAGGCCCAAGAACTTTAATGAGAAGCTGCAGTGGTTGAAGTTTAATGAGGATCAGCTGTTAAGGGCGAGGTGTTCAGATAAATATGAGGTTTATGGTTATATAAGAGATAATTATGATCCTACAATTTTGAATAATTTGATTTCAGTTCATGATGACCCGAATGAGATTGTTTGGGATCATCTTCCTGAGAAGTTTGTAATAAAGTGCACTCATGGATGTGGTTATAATATTATCGCTAAAAATAAGAGCGAATTAAATAAGAGAGAGGTTTTTAGGAGGTTGGCAGTATGGATGCGGGAGGACTTCTCTAGGCGCTCGCTTGAATATCATTACGGATTGATTAAGCCGAGAATTATTGTTGAGGATTATATCGAAGATGGTGCTGGCGAACTTCCTCTAGATTATAAAATCTATTGTTTCAATGGTGTTCCTCGTCTTGTATTGGTCTGTTCTGAAAGAGATGAGAGCCTGAGGTTGGATTTCTTTGATCTTGATTGGAATAAGTTGGCTATAGGTCTTGAAGTAAATGAAAGCACAGAGTGCATTCCTAAGCCAAAATCTTTTGACGACATGGTCAGGCATGCTGCTGCGCTTGCAAAGCCATTTGTTTTTGTACGTATAGATTTTTACGATAAAGATGGAATTCCGATATTCGGTGAGTTTACTTTTACTCCAGCAGGCAATATGGCTAACTACTATAATGAATATGGTCTTCATTGGCTTGGCGATCTTCTAGATATTGGATCCTCTTAGTGCTAAATGTTGGCTTGCTGGCGGGGTCGGGCTTGGTTGTTCGTATGCTGCCTACTTTCAGTTCTTGCTTATGTACGTTTGCTAGGTTTCTAAATCTAATATGTCGATTTTTTCTTTAAAAAAGCGAAAGCTGCGTGTGGCACTCGTGCCGGATAAGTTTGCCCATTATAGATATCCTGTGTTTAAGAAGTTAAGCGATGCAAAAGAAAATGATTTCGTCTTGGATATTTATGCTGATAGCCTACCTCATGGTAATATTGAGTTGGCAAGTTCTGATTTTTGTAACCTGGATTACGAAAAAGGTGGTGTTCGATGGCAGTTAATTCGCGACTATGTTGTGCGCGGAGTGTGCGTATGGCAAAGCAAAATTGTAGCTTTGGGTTTGCTTAGTGATTACGAGATAATTGTGTATTGGGGGGATGCCTGGAGACTATCTACTTGGGTTAGCGCTATTTCAGCTCGTATTAGGGGGAAAAAAGTAGTTTTCTGGACGCATGGTCTTTATGGTAAAGAATCTAGGTTAAAGCTTTTTGTCCGATTAGCTTTTTATAAGATCGCTAACGGGATGCTGCTGTATGGTTGCCACGCGAAAACTCTTTTGGTGATGCATGGTTTTGATAGCGCTAAGTTATGGGTGATCAATAATTCGCTTGACTATGATGAGCAGATTAGAATCTATTCCTCAAGTTCTACCATCAAGCGCTCAGGTAGGTTCTTTGATGCCCAGTGTAAAACGTTGATTTTTGTTGGTCGGCTTGAGCCTAGTAAATCATTAGATATGTTGATCGTGGCATTAAGCGCGCTACTTAAATCTAACTATAACGTTGGGCTGGTTTTGGTTGGTGATGGCAGTTGCCGCCGCGAGCTCGAGGAGTTGGCAATAAGACTGGGTGTTATGTCTCGAGTTGTTTTTTATGGTGCATGCTATAATCAAGTTGAAATTGCGTCTTTGATTATTAATTGTGATGTATGTGTTTCGCCGGGAAATGTGGGCTTGACGGCAATGCAGTCCCTTGTTTACGGTGTTCCGGTGGTGACTCATAGTAATTTTGCTATGCAAATGCCTGAGTTTGAAGCGGTTGTAGAGGGCCAAAGCGGAGCGCTTTATGAATATGGGTCGCAGCAGTCTTTAAATGAAGCTATTGTTAGATGTATTGGGTATTTGGATTCTGGTTCCATAAGCGCTCGTTCATGTCAAGCTGTAATTGAAAGTGGCTATACGCCTAGTTTTCAGGTTGGCGTTTTTAATGAGATGTTGTCTGGTTTGGATTGTATTCGCACCTGAATTCTTTTAAAGAAACTCGCCCTGGGTTGGGGTAGATTTTTGATATGAAAATAATTTTATTTAATTTGTATGTATGTCTTTTTTTTCTACTGCCAATTCCTTTGTTCTTTGAGTTGCAAGACTTTAGTTTGTTTTTAATTCGTGTTGATGAGTTTAATTATCTGCTTGACTCTCCTAAGATTCCAGTTCCTATTGGGGCTTTGGCTTTATTTTTTTCAATAATATTGGGGTATTGTTGTTCTCTGGTTTCTCCGGAAAGAATGTCGTGCGTGATGCGTCCGAAAGCGTTATTGGTTTTTTATTTGTTTGTTGTTTTTCCTCTGTTTTTGTATGTTCGGTTTGTCTCTGGCTTGGCGATGACTAGGATTGTCCAGGTTATGCTGCCTTTGTTGTTTCTAAGTATGCTTAGTTTTCCGCGTAAAGCAGAGGATCGACTGGCCATCCTGTCAGTCTCCATATTGGGGGCAGCTGTTTTTTTTGGATTGCATTTTTTATCTATTTTGATTGAGTCTGATAGATTCATCTCTCCTGATGAAAAGCTAGAGTTTTCGTCATTTTTTGGTTATTTGCTTTACCAATCTCTTGTCTCTTATCCCGGGGTATTGTCGCTTTATTTGTTTCTTTGCTTTGCCGTTATCTACTCAAGGCGAGTGGATGGCGAGAAGTTCTCTAGAACGATAAAAGTTTTAGTTTGGATGTTGCCGGTTGTTTTGCTTTATTTGCTGGCCGCGAGCGGTAGGCGTGCGTTCTTGGTGGAGTTTCTAAGTGGTTCTGCTATTGTCCTTTTTTCGTGCTTTATTTATATGGTTTCTCATGGTCGGATCAAGATTCGTGCTAGCATGTATTTTTCTCTTTTTCTTGCGCTAGCAGTGTTTTTCTTTGTTTTTTACTTCTTGTCTCCTCTTTCGGACAGAGTTGTTTCTTCTATTTATGATAATACTTTTGATTCAGGTAGATTGAATATTATCAGCAAGGCGTATGCTTTTTTTTCTGATAATGTGGCGGTGTTTTTTTTGGGTGCGGGTGGGCACGAGTCTCCGGGTTTTCATAATTACATCCTAGATCAAGTTTATAGAGTTGGTTTGGTTGGGTTCCTGTGGATCTATTTTGTTAATGGTTTTTTGATATATAAGTTTGTAAAGATGGCCGACTTGGGTGTAAATATGATTTTTGCCAGGAAGATATTTTCTATTGTTTTGTTATCTTGCTTGTTTTGGCAGTCCATGATTAATGCTTCTATTTCTCAGCCCTTTTATTTTGTAAATTTTCTTTTGGTTGCGATGCTTTCTGTCTTTGTAGTCTTTAGTGTTCCCAATAGTTCAGTGATTGGTGAAAATTTTCCGGGAGGGCGTGATGTGGAAGGGAAAAATGTTTGCTAACAAGTGTCTGCTTATTACAGGTGGTACGGGCTCGTTTGGCAACGCAGCGCTGAATCGCTTTTTAAGTACAGGTATTGCGGAAATTCGAATCTTCAGTCGAGATGAGAAAAAACAGGATGACATGCGCAAGCGCTATGCTAACCCTAAGCTCAAGTTCTACATTGGCGATGTGCGGGATTACAGCAGCGTTCTGAACGCCACCCGGGGTGTGGATTTTATTTTTCATGCAGCAGCTCTAAAGCAGGTTCCTTCTTGCGAGTTTCATCCCATGGAGGCGGTTAAAACCAATGTGATCGGTACTGAGAATATTTTGGAAGCGGCCATCCAGAACGAAGTAAAGCGGGTAGTGTGCCTAAGTACCGATAAAGCAGTTTATCCCATCAACGCCATGGGTATTTCCAAGGCGATGATGGAAAAAGTCATGGTCGCCAAATCTCGTAACGTTGATGAGCGCAAGACGGTTATCTGCGGTACTCGCTATGGCAATGTGATGGCATCTCGTGGGTCGGTCATTCCGCTGTTCATCGAGCAAATTCGTGCAGGTAAGCCGCTGACATTGACCGACCCCAATATGACTCGCTTCATGATGACGTTGGCTGATGCCGTTGATCTCGTTCTGTACGCCTTTGAGCACGGTAATAACGGTGATCTGTTCGTGCAGAAAGCGCCCGCTGCGACTGTAGAGACGCTTGCACTTGCCTTGACTGATCTTGTTGGCAAGCCGGATCACCCTATCCAGGTAATAGGCACACGGCACGGCGAGAAGCTCTATGAGGCGCTTTTGAGTCGTGAAGAGATGGCTTGCGCTGAGGATATGGGAGATTACTTCCGGGTCCCGCCGGATCTGCGCGATCTCAACTACACGAAGTACGTTGAGCAGGGAGAAACTAAAATATCCAGGTCCGAAGATTACAACTCGCATAATACTGAGCGGCTTGATGTGGCCGGCATGCAGCGCCTGTTGTTGAAACTGGAATTTATGCAAGCCATTCAGCGTGGCGAGCACGCCACACCCGAGGAGTGAGCATGAGGGTCTTGATTACCGGCGCCAACGGTTTTGTCGGGCAGAACCTGATTGCCCACTTGAACGAAAGGGCAGATGTCGATGTCTTGCGGTTCACCCGTGAAGAGTCCCTTGCTGATTTGCCCAGCCTAGTCGCTCAGGCTGACTATGTGTTTCATCTTGCCGGTATCAATCGCCCTCAAGATCCGCAAGAGTTCGTGACCGGCAATGCCGATTTGACCAAGGCTCTCTGTAATGCGGTCAGGGCCAGTGGCAGGCAGGTTCCGGTGGTGTACACCTCATCTATCCAGGCTGAGCTTAACAACCCTTATGGTCAGAGCAAGCAGGCGGCAGAACAGGCACTGTTGGAACTGTTCGAGACGTATGGCTCACCTGTTCATATTTTTCGCTTGCCTAACGTATTTGGCAAATGGGCTCGGCCGAACTATAACTCTGCGGTTGCGACCTTTTGTCATAACGTCGCGCGCGATCTGCCAATCCAAATTAACGACCTGCACGCCGTTATCAGGCTGGTTTATATCGACGATGTTGTTCGTCGGTTCATCGCCGTGATGGATGGCACGTTAGCTGACGCGCCGTTTGTTAGCGTCGCGCCTGAATATCAGATTTCCGTGGGTGAGCTGGCCGAGCAGCTTTACGCGTTCCGCGATAGCCGCCAGACGATGGTTACTGAGCGAGTAGGCACGGGGCTGGTCAGAGCTCTTTATTCCACATACCTGAGCTATCTGCCGCCAGAGCGGTTCACCTATGAAGTGCCAAAGCATGGTGATCCTCGAGGGGTGTTTGTGGAAATGCTCAAAACGAGTGATTCAGGCCAGTTTTCATACTTCACAGCACATCCTGGGATTGCCCGTGGTGGACATTACCATCACTCCAAGACTGAGAAATTCTTGGTCATCAAGGGGCATGCGTGCTTCCGGTTTAGACATATCGTCACCGGCGAGTTTTACGAGTTACACACTTCTGGCGAGCAGCCTGAGATTGTTGAAACCGTGCCGGGATGGACGCATGACATCACCAATGTGGGTGATGTCGAAATGATCGTGATGCTTTGGGCCAACGAGATTTTTGACCGGGAAAATCCCGATACCTATGCACTCCCGGTTTGCACCAAAGCTTAATAGTATTGAGACTCGCATGAAAAAAATGAAAGTAATGACCGTTGTAGGTACCCGGCCAGAGATTATTCGTCTGTCTCGCGTGATGGCGGCGTTAGACGAGCATTGCGAACATATTCTGGTGCACACAGGCCAAAACTACGATTTCGAGCTGAACGAAATATTTTTCCAGGATTTGGGCATCCGCAAGCCGGACTATTTTCTTAGCGCCGCCGGTGCAACGGGGGCGGAAACCATTGGTAATGTGATCATTGCCGTGGACAAGGTTCTGGCAGAGGTACGGCCCGATGGCTTGCTGGTGTTGGGTGACACCAACAGTTGCATGGCTGTTATCCCAGCCAAGCGTCGCAAGATTCCTACGTTTCATATGGAAGCCGGCAATCGCTGCTTTGATATGCGAGTTCCCGAGGAAATCAACCGCCGCATCGTGGATCACACCGCTGATATCAATCTGACTTATAGCACCATTGCTCGTGACTATCTGTTGCGTGAAGGCTTGCCGCCGGATCGGGTAATCAAAACCGGCAGCCCCATGTTTGAAGTGCTGAACCACTTCCGTGAGGGCATTGAAGCCTCTGACGTGCTGGACCGCCTGGGGCTGGAAGAAGGCAAGTTCTTCGTGGTGAGCGCCCACCGGGAAGAGAACGTGGATTCCGACAGAAACTTCCTGGCCCTGGTCGACACCCTCAATGCAGTGGCACAGCAGTACGGCTACCCGGTGATTGTCTCCACCCACCCCCGCACCCAGAAGCGCGTGGATGCCATGGGTGTGCAGTTCCACGAGAACGTGCGTTTGCTGAAACCGCTGGGCTTCAAGGACTACAACAAGCTGCAGCTGAGCGCCAAGGCGGTGTTGTCGGACAGTGGTACCATCAACGAGGAGGCTTCCATTCTCAATTTCCCGGCGCTGAATTTGCGCGAGGCTCACGAGCGGCCTGAGGGGATGGAG
>CEPQ01010086.1_pt1 | contig 10525 bp, 1 predicted proteins | sample 530411 | NCBI WGS metagenome assembly CEPQ01 (sample SAMEA2620039, study PRJEB7988) | marine metagenome | isolation source: saline water (ENVO:00002010), including
AGAGGGGAACCATTACGGTTCCCTTTTTTTTATGTCCATGTTCCTTGGTCAAAGTCTCCAACATAACCTTCTCTTTTAGCAGCGGCTATAAATCTATCATTATACTTTGACATATTACCTTTTAATGGTTGGAGACTGGCTCCATATGTTTTTTGATTCCTTATAAGACCAGTGAGCCATTGATTGCTTCCAACATTGCCTGAGCTAACTTTACCAAGAGCACCTAAAGCTTGTATGATTCTATCCTTTTCAGTTGGTTTCTTCTTACGTTTAGGTTTCTTTGGTACAGCGTAAGCTGGTGTAGGAATCCAACCAAGTCCAGGTACTTTTTGGGCTGCCTTAATAACTTTAGCTTTTCTTTCCTTTATTTTTGCACTTGGATATAATCCCATCTCCATAGCAGCTATCGTTCCAAATCCAGCACCATTGTGAGCTCTTGGCAAAAGTGTACTAAACCATCTTGTAACCGTTGAGCTAAGAGTTCTAGCAACTTCAAATACTTTATCATCACCAGTTTTATCAGAGTAATCTTGATATCCTGCTAAGTAACCAAGAAATTCTCTGTCTCCCTCTTCAGCTCCACCAAGTAAATCCCATAACCCAAATACACCACCCATTGTAATCATATCTGAAATAAAAGGTCCACCTATAGTTCCTACAATAGGACCTTTACCATAGAAAGCTCTCTTAAGCAGCTCTTTATCATCGGTTGCTGTTCCAACAGCCCAATCTACTATGTTCTGAGCTCTTTCATATACATCATGTTGAACAAGATTACTAAAGTCTGTATTAAATAACGTACCTAAAAGACCATTAATAAAGAAATATGTCATTCCCATAGTTGAAACTCTACGCACATTATCAGACTTCCAATCACCAGCTAGAACATCACTCTTAGCATCCCTTGCCATTTTATAATTATAATTAAAGAAGTTAACACTATACGTCATAAACTGACCCATCACAGCACCAGCCCCTGTTCTCATAATCTTTGGCTTTGCAAATGCTGAGTATTCATAATGAAGAAGTCTTACCATATTAGCAGCAAATCTACCAGACTTTCTTATCATATGTTGATCTACTTCTTTAGATAACTCTTTACCATACGCTGTTTCTGTCATACCCCCTTTATCTATACCGCCTTGAGCTTCAATGAAACTTCGTACATCACCTTTATTCCTAAATAATTCTGAATGCATTTTAGCAAAGGCTATTTTAAACGTAAGATTTCTATTAAGATTATTCTCAATAACCCTCATTGGCTTACCAGAGGCTTTAGCTACACGATCCATTCCTTTAAGCCATTTTTCACTAGATGAATCAACTTTCCAAGTTAGAACTTCTTGACCGTCTATCTTACTTACTTCTACATCTGGAAACATCTGTTCCAAATTTGAAAGTTCTCTCACCTCTTCAAAAAATATTCCATGTCTGTCCATCTCTCGGATAACAGCATCCTGCATCTTTGAGTCTCGTAAATATCTTATAGCATCAATAGAACCCTTAACTCCAAAATGAACTAAGTTTTGTAATGACTGAGTTGAGTTTCTAGCTGCAGACCTTAGATTAAAACCAAGTTTAGATATAAACTGCCACGATGTTAATCCCCTAACCAAAGACCTGAACGCTGGTGACTTTACATTATACCCTAGCATTGTAGCATGTGTATCAAATAAATAATCTATGTAAACTTTTGTTGAACCATCTATCTCAGCATCTGATTGCCCTCTTAATTTTTTTGTTCCTCTCAATAATGATGATGTTGTATCAACCATATAATTAAATTTTGTTACGTCACTAATATATGTATCAAGTACACCAATAATATTTTTATTATATCTTGTTTCTCCTGGAGCTGTTGTCTTCTCTCTTGCACTATCAGCAACAGGTATTTTTCTAGCTACATCATTAACCATATTATTTACATATAAATCTAAATCTTCAATGTCTAAAGCTTTTATATCTTTATTAGTATATAACGTATCTTGTATTCTTTTCATAGTTGGAAAGATATTTAATAATTGTGTAGGGAAATAGTCTTTCTCAATTTTTAAGGTATCATCTAATTTTTCTAAGCTTTTTATAACATTATCTAAATCTTTATTATTCAAGCCATCTAATAACTTGATATACTTTTGTATACCTGACTTTAAAGTGTTAAATAACTTAGGTCTCATATCAACCCACAATTTATGAATAGGTGCGTACTCAGCATACTCAGCTGTGTTTATTAATTCTGGATTCCTTAATACTTTATCAGCCTTTTCAAAAACAATGAACTGTTCTTTCTTAGCTAACTTATCCATACCAGCTTCTGTCCAAAATTTGTGAGCAGCTCGAACACCATCTTCAACTTTAATTTTTTGATACTCATTATTTACTTCCTGTAAAGCTTTTCTACCTCTAGCGATTGTAACAGCTCCACCCCTCCTTGTTATTGGATGAGCTATTACTGATCTAATTTTATCCCAATTACCAACTATACCAATTGATTGGGCTATCTCACCCATATGGTCTGCCATCTTTATAACATTTCTAAGATAACTTTCTTTTTCACCTCTATAATAATTATGATTTTCTACAAGATCGTCAAATGTTTTAGCCGCAGCTGGATTCCCTTTTAAAAATTCCTCAGGTAAATAAAATAGTTGAGCTACCTTGCCTCCAGCTCCTTTTAATAATCTTTTTTCAAATGTTACCACTCTTCTTTCAAATCTTTTTAATGATTGCATCGTTGGTAGGTCACCAAAATCATAGTCTTCACCAGTAGCTGCTCTAAACATTTTTTTAAATGCTGAGTAATCCTTATCTCGAACAATTCTTCTTATTACAGGATTGGTTTTCCAGTCCTTTCGTAGGCTAACTACTTTCTCTTGTATCTCTTCTTTTTGTTCTTTAGTTATACAACCCATAGTTAACAATCCTTCTGTTTAGGTAGCTGTTCTTCAGCTGTATCATTTGTATGCCTTCGAGCTCGTTGGTCCATCGCTTCATCCGAATTATAATTATTCTCTGGTAATCCATCAGTTTTATATATTTCAGGTGGAGTACCTCGAGCTCTTCTTGTAAATAAATTCTTACTGTTTCTTGCATTTCCAATAAACATAAATGCTTGATTATTTTTATGTCTCATAAAATCATTAAAGTTTGACAAAGGAACAACATGACCAGACCTTGTTATAGCATTTGATGGTATGAAATCAAATTCAGCTATTCTTTTTAAACCAGCTATAGATTTAAGACCTAAGTATGGAGCTCTATATGCTATATAATCAAGTGTAATATCACCAGTTAATCCTATTGTTCTAAGTATATGTTCATTAAGATTTTGAAGATTCATATCTTCATTCGACATAGCTCTTCCTTCTATAGCTTCATGTATCTGTTGAAGCTTTATTTTATGAGGCTCCATCGTATCAGATCCACTATAATCAATAAGAGGAGAACCTCCTTCAGATTCAAAATCAGTTGGTACTCTATTTCTTATCATAGCTTCATTGAATACTGATTCGTCTAAAACAATATCAGAATTTCTTCCTCTTAAAAAAGCTATCTGATTACTAATTGGTCTACCAATAGCTGTTATAACACTTTTTAAAATCTCACTATCCTGTCCCTGTCTACCAAAGAATTTCAAACCTAATGTAATAAACTTGCCTTGAGTAGTTGTCTTATCAAATCCAGGCATTAAATATCCTTTATGATACGTTACAGTATTTGGGTCCATCACAGGAGTCATTGTTGATAAAACAAAATATCTACCAAGACCAGCTTCAGTTTGTTCCCATTTATAATAAAGCCTCTCCATATCAATTAAAGCATCATTAACTATATCATCAGGCTTCAAATGAGTATCAAGCTTTTCATTCATTTTATTATACCACAGCGTACTATATTTTCTTCTAAAATCACGGACATCAAAATTCCAATCCATAGAAGTTTGCTTGCCGACATACTCAGGGTTAAGACCAGCCCCTGTTAGTTCAGACATAACATTATATATTGCTAGTGTTTGTAAATAATCATCACTGCCAATACCTCTAACTGTTACAAATAGCTTTTTATTAGAGTAATCCCACACACTTCTTTCAATCTGTTTGCTTATATTATTAATAGCTTTATCTCTTCCACCTTTGCCCATACTTGCAAAATTATATGTATTTCCATATATATCTGACCATGATCTACCAGCAGCTAAATTCTCTCTAATTTGTTTTACTATTGTTTCTCTAATAATTCCTTGAGTTTTTGGATTAGCCATAATTTGAGTTTCTAATCTATTTCTTACTCCTTTAAGATTATTAGCATGATCACTATATTCTGCAGCAATCTCAGGATTGCCATATCTTCTCTGCTTATTAGCATTTTTTCTATATCTCTGGATTTTACTATCAATAGAATTAAGTGCATTTATTCTACTCATATCTTCTTTAAATGCATTATAGATTCGTGAAGTAGTTTCAGCAACATCTTTAAGATTACCAGCTGCGTACTCTATTAATATATCATCAGTAATATCTTTATTTTTATATTCAACACGAGGCATTCTCAGTCTATCATGACTCCCAATAACACCAATCATCCTATCAGCTGCTAACATATTTGCATTATCATCTAATATACCGTCACCAGAACTTGAATCTTTTGAATACTTAGCATTGTCTATACTGAATGGATCAATAAATTTGCCCTTAGTATCTTTAAAAACTGGGTCTAATTTATCTTTAGTCCATCCCTTCTGCTGAATTAGTTTATTATAAATAGACCTGTTTAAATACTTCATTGATTTTTTATAAATCTCAACATAATCAATTAATGAATCGTAATCTACTTTTTTAGCTTCACCATTCTCAAATATATTAGTTTGTAATTGAAGTAATCTTTGATATGGTTTTATCACAAGACTTATAATATCTTTTTCAAGTTCACCTAAAGGAACAGCATGTCCATTATCCTTAATTGTTTCCCATTGGCCCTTCTCTCTATATGCCTGTCTTACAAACATTCCTGGATATTTACTATCAACAACACCATCTCCAAAAAGTATTTTATTAATCCAATCTTTATTAAATATATTAGGATCATATCCTCTACCTTGAGCATCAACAATTCTCTGTATATCTACAGCTATTTGTTTTTCTACTCTATCTATTTGAGCCTCATCAGCTAAGACAACTCTATCCTTAGCTAATTTAAATGAGAATCCTTTTACATCCTTGTAGTTTTCATTCTGATAATATTTCAAGAATTGTAATAATCTTCTACTCTTTACTACTATACCTCTATAAGCTTGACTATTTCTATCACTCTTATTATAGTTTATTAATGTTTCACCATTAACCATGCTCAATCCATCAATACTACCTCTAGATTGAACACCCTTAATTGAAGCAACTTTACCAGATATGTTATCCCATTCTCTTAATATATCTTCAGGTGTATCCCACCAGTAGTTTAACTTATCTAAGTCATGGTCAGCTTCAAGTCTATGCCAAGCATCAGCATGATTAATTCTTACAGAGTTACCAGTTAACCCTACGCCATCTGCATCTTCTCCAAATCCTTTTAATCCAACAATAACTTTATCAGATGGTCTTGTTGTTGGTGTTCTATGAGCTACAATAGCAATCTCATAGCTCTTGCCCTCTAATGTCTTATTAAAATCAGTAAGTTTATCATAAAGATCGCCTAATTTAACACTGCGTACTTTTAATAAATCTTGAATATCTTTAGGTAAATCTCCTTTAATAGAATCAAGTATATCTTTATCTTTCTTTTCATTAGGATTAACTAACCTATCCCTAGCAGCGTCGTTATGTTCTATAAACCTTATTCTTTCAATCTGAACTAGTTTATTTCTATTTAGTTGGTCTACTTCAATTTGACCATATGTCCAAACTTTTCTTAAATTTGTTCCTGGGTCTCTTGTAAATGTCGTGAATCTTAAATCTCTAGCTGAACCATAATCAGCCCAAGTTGGAACCATATTGCCTTGAGTGCCAAACTCACTAAAAGGTGTAAACACACCTCGATCAAATAAGAATTGTCTCATTAAATCATTTCTTACGTTTCTTGAAAATGGCATAAATGTTGGGTCATTAGCCATACCATTCCACATTTCTTGAATAGCAAGATGTTCAGTACTTGCTTCAATATCTGCCGTTCTAAGCTTAGCTAATATATTTGAGATATCACCAGAGCCAAATGTCCTACCTGAATCGTTTATAAAATCCATTAATGGTCGTTTAAATTTCCATTCAAAGAAACTCTGGTTTAATTCTGGTGTTGTTAAGTCTGCAGATAATTGTATTGGAATTGTTGCCTTCTTATCTGCTTTATGGAATTGACTTATAGCAAATGTTTCTATAGGAAGCGTTATTACTTTATCTTTACCATGAGTTTTAGATAATAATTCTTCCATAGTACCATACTCTGACATATATATACCTTTAGAATGTTTACCATCACTACCCTTAGGCCCAAGATGTCTTTCACCAGCTAACTTAACAGAAGAACCAATCTTTATACCATCTATATCATTCCTAATTAAATAAGCTTCCCAAGCATTAGATGTTACCCATACTGTTTTATCAATCCATACACCATCAGTACCACTAGGCAACCCACCTACAGGTTTTATAGTTTCTATCCCCTTATCTGATATACCACCTGCAAATTTCGCAGCTTCCATTTTTGATTTACTTACAATATTAATAGAATCAAATATACTCACATCATCTATCCCACCTGGAAATACAAAATCACCATCCATATTTCTCTCTGTCATATCGTTCAGTTTAAATCCAGGTTCAACTTCAGCTCTAGCAGCTTCTTCAGCATCAATTTGTTTCTTTAATCTTTTATGTAAAGATGCTAATTCAGGTACAGCCCCACCTGGTATAGCAGCTTCATCTTCTATATACTGCCATCTAGTGTCTCTTTTAACCCAATCTTTTAGAGATGCTTTTATAGATTTTTTATTTCCTCTAATAGACTCAGGTAGAAATTCCATTTCTTTACTTTCAATCATCTCTATTAGGTCACTTAACAGCTTTTTATCTAATCTCTTAGCACTAGAATTAAATAATTGCTTCATATATCTTAACTGTTTCTTAGCTAAAGCTTCACCATCGTACCAATTCTCCCCCTTAGCAGCGTCCCACCATTCATAACCCATAGTTTTGCTACCAACAATATTTGTAAGCATAGCTGTAAAATCTCTGCTCATAAACTCATAATTCTTCATGCCTTCTTTATATTCCCAACCATCACTATTCAAATTAATTGGATCAGTTATATCTTTGGCATTTGCATCAACAAACCATGTTTCTATATGCTTTTCAAAAATTTCAATAGCTTCTTCAGATATATCTTGAGCTTTTCCTTTTTTATATTCTTCTATAAAAGATTTAGCAATTCTATTCATAGCTTGTGTGTTTCTTGCAGTACCTACTGCATGACGAGCTATTGGCACACCTATAAGTGTTCCATGTGTACCTAGAAAAACAGGAATATAACCAGTCCCTACTAATCCACTCGCTTGAGCTATACTATCAATAACATCAGTTGTAGTTCCAGTTCCTTTTATAAACGCAGCAGGTTGTTCTGCTAGTCGTCGGAGAAATTCATTTTCATAACTTGTTGGTGTAGTATCTAATTTTATATTATATGGTCTAGCAACACCATCATCGCCTCTCTTTGTATAATTTGCATCAATAAGAGTTAATTCACCCATAACATCCTTAATTACTTTATAAACAGGGTTATCTTGGTGAGTATACTCTTCCCACTTTGGATTCTCTATACTATCAGCAACATGAATCCTTCTACTTGTTTTTTGGTTTCTTAATCTACCATATATAGCATTTGAGTCCATCATGAACTGAAAACGCTTATCATTTAATTTATTATTACCATCCCATTTATCCCATGTATATTGATTACCCTCATGAACTAATGAAGCTCCCAGTTTCATATGATTATAGAAATCCGAAAAGCTATTCATAGCTTCCATATTTTCTCTTAAAACACTAGATAAACTTTTACCCTGATGATTAGCTAAACTATTAATTTTATATTTCTTCGCATACTTATCTAATGTTATTGTAACAGTACCATCAGATGGATATCTGCTTTCATTATCAAGTCTATCCCTTTCATGTATCAATTCTAAACTTCTAGTCCCAGGAAGTATAGTTAATGATAAATTTAATCGAGATTCTATATCTCTTATAATTTGCCTTAAATCTTTTGGTTTTGTAGTCCATTCTTCCCAATTCCATAATTCACTTTTTTCATTATACACTCCACTACGAGCTAATATATTCTGAGCCATAGCAGCTTTAGCTGGACTACCAAAACTAATATTATATACTAACTTTAATAAATCATTTATCTTTGTATCCGAAGCTGTTACATTGGTGAATTTCTTTCCCAAATTTTCTCTAATACTTGACATAAGAGACTCATGGTTAAATTGAGCAACATCAGCATTAAGTGTATCTAACTTACCAACTAAATTGGCTAAATAAGAAGCGTCAACTACAGCCGCAGTCTCAGATGGTTTTATAAATCCATAACCACGCTTACTACCAGCTAAATAAGGCTCTATATGCTTCTCTAAATTTTCAAATAAAGTCTTGGTAAAAGTTTCAGGTGTCATACCAACTATCTTAGCAGCTTCGTCTATTGTCTTAAATGTATTATCAGATACACCAGCTTGATTCCTAAGATTATTGAGTATAATACCTAATTCACCTTGCTTTTTATTAGCTAAATAATCTACAAATTGAGGTAATGTAGTTATTTCTTTTAGTTTATTTTTATCAATCGAATTGAATGCCTGAAGTAATTTTTCATAATCATTTCTGACACCTCTCAAATCCATCATCCTCATCTTCGGAGAAAGAAAATCAGCTTGCATTAAAGTCATTATCTTAGCTCTATCTACAGAATTTAATGGTGAACCATCAGTCTTCTTAAGGGTAGCTAGTGATTCATTAGCTGCAAACTGCTGAAGACTAGCAATCATATCAGATTTATATTGTTGTTGATAATATGCCTTGTCTGGATAATCAAATAGAGGCAACTTGTCTTTAACTAATTTCATCAATTTTCTTACGTCAGCTATCGTAGCACTTTTAACAGTCTCTACACCAGCTACTTTAGTTTGCAAACCACCTACTTCACCTGTTTGCTGATGATGTTTTAAAATTTCATTCATTGCATTGGCAAAACTATATTCGCGAGAATATTTACTTTCAGATAATTTAGTGTCATCCCTAGTATTTTTGATTATCTCTATCCTATGCGTCAGATTTCCATCTTTTACAAATACATTACTATATACATCATTAATAGCTTTAAGCTGGTCATTTGTAAATGCTCCAGTTGTATCCTTAGATGTAAGAACATCATTCAACACCTGCCAATGCTGTCTAATAGTCCTATCATTTAAAACACCTTCAAGAAAATCCTGAATCATTTCATCTCCAATATGGAGCTTTCTTCCAAACTCTTGACCAATATTAGCTTCATCACCAAAAACTCTTGTATTTAAAGCATCCATATGCTTATCTATAATAGCCTCACCCCAAGGTGTAACTCTTTTCCCTTCTTTAAACTCTCCAAAAATCTTGTCAGCCATCTTTTGAGTTACAACTATCTTAGGACCTCCATAAGTAATATGAGGTCTTAGTATCCTATTCAAATTTGAATCAGGACCAATCATATGTCTTCCAAGAGCAGCATTAGGAACATTAGCTGTACTCCCATCTCCCCAATCTAGAGGATATAATTCAAGAGGCTCTTCTGCTTTATCCCATTGAAAATCTAAAAATGCTTGTTCAGCAGCTACGTCTTTATGAGTTCTTTCATAATCTTGTTTAAGTATTTCATTATACATATCAAGATACGCTTGTCTAACTATATTCCTAATATCCATAGCATAAGGTTCCATATAATATCTATGTATATTTAATATATCACCACCTTTAACAACACCTGGACTTTCAGGAGCCATATCAATAAGAGCATCAAATCCAAGTCCAGCTATACTCTTATAATCTGCAGTTGATTTGGCTAAATCTTTCTTTAAATTTGTTAATTGTTTATCTGTCAGTTCATAAGCTTCTTTTACTTCATACTCATTTACCAATACACCAATCTCTTCTTTTGCTATATCTTCTTCAATCTTTCCTTCAGGTATAAATTCTAATCTGGCTACAGCAACAAGGTCTGAATACACTTCATCAATAAAAGTAGAATCCTTTCCTTTCGCTAATACTTTCTCTCTCATAACTGGTCTTCCATCCTCACTCATCTCACCAGTATATTTAGGAATTACAAGTTTATATTTATCAATAATTTTTTGAAGCTTTTGCATGTCTTTAGAATCAACTTTTGCCTCGCCTAGACCTCTAGATAAAGCGTCTTGGGCATTATATATAGCTCTATACAAACCAACATCTAGATTAACACCAAGAGCTTCAAGGTATTTATCAACCTTTTTAAAATCTTTACTCAT
>CEPQ01054403.1_pt1 | contig 10478 bp, 11 predicted proteins | sample 530411 | NCBI WGS metagenome assembly CEPQ01 (sample SAMEA2620039, study PRJEB7988) | marine metagenome | isolation source: saline water (ENVO:00002010), including
TGCTTCGCGACGTTCCTGCCCCCATAACCCGTCATACTGGACGGGCCGCGAATTACTTATTCCCGCTTCGTATTACCGGAGGAATGATGACGGGCTCTCCTTCGCCAAACGCGATCTTCGTCACTCGTCCCCGCCTCACCCAGAAAGAAGCGTGACGTTCTTCCCACTTCGGCTTGCCTTCTATCTCGATATATCGCCCGCAATCCCACTTGACGTTCAATGGTAAGCTGCGATCAGTTGAAGGAATGGCTGAAATCTCTTCGATGGGACACTCCCGCACATAGTCCAGAAGGCTTCGCCATGTGTTTTGTACGGGGTCGGCGCGATTGACGAGTTCAACCCCGGTGACATCTATTTCGCCGCTCTCTGCTTCAGCCAAGAAATTCGCTACGGCGGCGACTTCCTTGATATGATCATAACCTGGCTCGCCGGCCAAAACTTTCGCACTCTGAGCCAATAGATAAAAAAACATGCGACCGAACTCCTTCAACTAGAAGACTTCATTATCAGTTTGAGGGATGGCCGCAATCGGGTCGGAAGCAGAATGACCGCGTTCCGATAGATCGAACTGAAAGCACACTGATCGCTAGTGGCTCATTTTAAACCAGCCGCTAGGCGCCTTATTTCAACCATCGGGTTCCAACTCGACTGTCTTTTAAGCAAGACAACCGATGACCCAGCTTGGCTTACATTGCCGAGAGTTCAGGTATCGGAAGCCACTATCTGTCTCGCGAAGGACAACCGCACTACACATTGCTATGAGGAGACCGCATTATGGCAGTAAGTTCTTCGCTATGGACGGCAGAGACTTATCGTTCATGAGCACTTCGCGCTTTTTGCCGGTTGCCACGATCGGTGTCCTAACTGTGGCGCTGCTTTGCGGCTGGTATTTTTTGTCGCCTCGGCTGGCTATATCTCAGCTCAGTGACTGGCACACCGCACCTGAGAACTTAGTCGAACTATACGATCAAGAGAAAGTTCGCTTAGCGTTCGAACAGCAGATGCTGCCGCAGGTCGAAGCTTATCCCCCCCCTTTCACGAAAGATGTCATCTTGGACGCGATGTCCGACCCAAGGGCAATTCGCGCTTTTGTTATAGAACCTTATGGGGAGTGGCCGTTCGCAGCTGCTGCGGGATTACCCAGTGAGTTCATTACTGAAGAGCGGGGAGGTATGCCTCGTATCATGGAGATATCTAGGGAGTGGGAGTTTGCGAGGAGGGGCTTCGATGAAGTTATCGCTTCGCCTTCCGATCGTGAAGGCCAGCTAGGCAACGTTTATCACTTTGAACGAGATGGATTGCGGTGGCGCCTGGTCGCCATCCAACTGACTACAAAGATCAGATAAAGAACCTTACGACGAAAGAGACTGCGATGGGGCGGTCCGCGAGATGGCTACCCGACAAATTTGGAGAGACCATCGTTTCCTTCACCGTCTTGAAAGTCCGGACTGGGCGATGATTATCGATTTGGTCTATTATCTAGCGACCAACCTTTGTCCTCATGAGGGACTATGAAATCACGATCCAAGTTTTTCGCGGGCTCATGTCTATGCAAGGCCATCACAGTTCGTCTGCCCGAGAAGGTGACCGATGTCGGTGTTTGTCATTGCGCGATGTGCCGGCGATGGAACAGTGGACCTTGGATGTCATTTCAAGTCCCTGAAGCCGAAATTACGGGGAAGCCTCTCGCAGTCTATAAATCGTCGGCTTTTGCAGAACGCGGCTTCTGTGCTCGTTGCGGCTCGCACATTTTTCATCGCCCACAAGACGGACCCGAGCTGGCGATTTCGGCGGGCCTGTTTGATTTCCGGGATCAATACATCGCCCGTGAAATATGTTTCGACGATAAGCCCCCCTTCTATGAGTTCGTGGCTGAGAGCGAGCGTAGAACCACAGCCAGTATGGCACGCGAGTGGCTTCCGAGATTGCTCAAGCGGAGGGTTGCGCGGTGGCTTTCGGGTTCTTGGCGGACTCGTGGCTATGGTTTTTCCCGATCGGCTATGGATCTTTCACAGCGCGTAATTTGTCTTACCATCGAGATATAGGACAAACTTAGGAAAAGAACCTCTGCTGAAGATGCAAAGAAAGCGGCAGCTGCACGGGTGGCACACCGAAAGATGCGAGTCCGAAATTAGCCCCAAAGGCGTCAGACTGCTCTCACGGTAATATGCATACCAGCAACGCGCCTCAAACATCTGCGATTTGAATATTCGTAAGCTGACCCCAGCGCTCCCAATCTATTTTAGGTCAGGAATGTTGCAGACTATGCGTTCTAATTGAGTTATTTGTATTAACAGATGATCAATCAATTGAACTATTCGCGTTCGAAAACTCCTGTTCGAAGAATAACAGAATTTTGCGCCAACTATCACGCCGCGCACTGATGTTCGCTTTAGCTGTGCCTCCCATCTGCGCGAAAATCCTGATTGACGGGTCCTTCTCGTCAGCCGCAATACCCATTACGCCATGCCCAGCTTCGGGATAGCGCAGCAACGTCACCGGAGGTCCATTCTTGTTTCGCGCTCGCGCTTCGATATCTTTCGCCATCTGGCATGACGGCCATAAATTATCGATCTCCCCACAAACCATCAGCAAGGCACCATCATAGCGTTCGATAGGAATGACCGCATTCGGGAAATCATCCACCCGCGCTAGACCCTTATTGAACACCGATAGCATGCCGACGTCGTCTTCCGGCAATCCATAGGGCAGGCTCGCAATGGGCTCACCGCCCTCCGACCAGCTGCTGCTGCCGTTCGACACTATGAAGTTTTCAGGAGACATGCCGTCCCAGAATACACTGGAAGGCATTCCGGCAACGACGGCGCTGATGCCAGAATAGCGGGTGGCGATCAGCAAAGCAGCTTCTGCGCCTTTGGAATAGCCGATGATCCCAATCTGGTCGGCATCGACGCCATCCTGTGCCTTCAGCCAATCGAGTGCATTGATAAAGTCCTCGACCGGAATGTTTTTCAGCTTTCGGGGCTTTCCAGGCGCGTTGTGATAGGCCAAGTGTAGCGCGTTATAGCCCACCTCTTGCAAAGCTCGCGCTTGCCGGGAAACGTCTGTCGCCAGCCCCCCCTCCGATCCGCCGAGAACCAAGATCGCAGGTCGTGGTTTATCCGCCATCGCGGGGAAAAAGTTCCCGAAGACGCCGTCCTTATTCACCTTTTCGCCGGTTGGCCGAGCGTTCACGATTTCCGCAGGTGGTGGGTTCGCGGTAAAAATGTAGATTGCACCAAAGCCGACCAATGCGACAAGCGATCCGCAAATCCCGATCAAGATCTTCCAGCGCCGCTTCATCCTCATATCCTTTTCAAATCCTGCGACATCCATCCAGACTGGGTGTCTGTGCCAACTATTGCATGAATGGCGCAGCACGTGTCCGAGTCCGGGTTAGGAATGCAGGCACAAGACCCAGTTTTGAATAAAATAAAGTGTTCCCGAGCGCTGCCTCTGAAAGTCTGCTTTCCAATCTTTGAGTTTTGAAACTGACATTCCGTTACCGGCCCAAAATCCGTCAGGCTGCTCGCGGTGAAAGCTGCCAGTCAGCTAAGCGCCCCAATTGCGGTCATTCGAGCTTCCCGAAGGATTTCCTAAAAGCAGACCGTCTGCATCTCTGGCCTCGCAGCTTCGGCGTATCGCACATATTTGGGGTGGGGAGCGGAATGTCTGGTTGCAAGTATCTACAACTGCCCTAGGGGACGCACATCAAGTATGCTCCTTTAGCAATTTAATACCCGTTTGCGGAAATCGACAAATAAGCTAAGTCGCTGTGTGTGAAAGCCTTGCATTTCTTCCTAGCACTGGGTGCGGCGGTTGCAGCGACTAGCTCAGCCAATGCGTGCATCGTGAACAATCCACCTGCGGTGAGGATAGACCAGTCGCGGGCAGACACAGTCATTCTCGCAACCGTTCTCGAAGCGTCCTATACTGGTGAGCGAGGTCCGGACTACCGTCCGTGGCGAGGCCATGTCCAATTGAAACAGGTGCTCCGCGGGTCGACCAGCACTCGGCGTTTCTCGATTGAGCGCAGCGGAAGCAGTGCGGCATGTGACGATGGAATTGCGCCTCCAGCTATCGGTGATACTTGGGTACTCTATCTGGGACGGCGCAATGGCAAAAAGGCCGTTCTTCTGAGCTACCCCCTTGAGATAGTTCGAGCAGCCGATCCGACCTTGTTTTCTCGCAAGACTGGCAGCTAGCCACCCTTAACTGGCCATTCCACTGAAGGCACTGGCTCCCCAGTTGATTGACTGCTTTCGGGTGCCTGCGAGCCGCACGGGAACGACAGATATTAGGTCGCTAGCTGACAAGCGGCTTTCGGTCCCAGCCGTGGCAAAGCGGCTAGACCGCTCCTCGCCGGATCGTCCCCATCGCTGAATGTCTGCGATGGGGTGGAAAACGGACTGTCTGCTCTCGATCTTAAAGATGCGAAGGCAGATCTTCAATCGATCCTAAATCGCTGAAAATCGTTCGATGTCGTCGATACGACCGGATACTACCAGTTCGTCTTCCGGGAAGATGATCGTATCCGGTACAGCATGGATGAAGTTCTCCCCCTCGCGCTTCACTCCGACTACCGTAACGTCGAATTTTTTGCGACACCCACTGCTGACGAGCGGAAGTCCGACGATCGGTTCGGGAGCCTTCAGCCTTGCGATGGCGAATTCGTCGCCGAAACCGATAAAATCCAACAAGCGCTCGTTGAGCAGGTGCGCGACACGCTCTCCCATGCGCTGTTCGGGAAAGACGACATGCTGCGCGCCCGTCCGTTCGAGAATGCGAGCGTGTTTGTCGTTGGTCGCCTTGGCCCATATGTTCGTAAGGCCGAGATCAGACAGGGCGAGCACGGTGAGGACGCTCGCCTCGATATCGGTCCCGATGGCAACAACTGCCGCTTCGAAGTCGCCCACCCCTAATTGCTCGAGGGTGGTCATGTCGGTACAGTCTGCTTCGACCGTCTTGGTAAGCTGCCCGGCGAACTGATGGACCAGGCGCGCATCGGTATCGGCGCCCAGTACCTCGTGCCCCATGCGCTCCAGAGTGTGTGCCACGGCACCGCCGAAACGACCCAAGCCGACGACAAGCACGGGTTTGCGATGTTTAGCCGACAATTGGGTTCTCCTCCGGATAGCGATAGGGCCGCTGGCGGCCACCCAGCGCAAGCGCCGTAGCAACTGTAATGGTTCCCACGCGCCCGACGAACATAAGCGCGCAAAGCACCGCCAGCGCCGATGGGGGCAGATCAGCTGTGATGCCAGTTGAAAGCCCGACGGTGCTGAAGGCGGATATGCATTCGAACAGGATATCGTCGAGCGGTAGGTCCGATATCGACGCAATGTAGGTGGTGGCTGCGAAAATCAGCGTTGCCGCAAGAACCGTTACCGACAGCGCCTGACGCTCTATTGCGCGGCCGAAGCGTCGTTGAAAGAGCCCTGCATCGCGCCGCCCAAGCACTTCGGACAGGACGATCGCAAACAACACCAGGAACGTCGTGATCTTGATACCGCCAGCCGTACCCGCGCTACCGCCGCCAACGAACATCAGGAAATAATTCGTCATGATCGTCTCGTCGTGGAAGCTTCCCACATTGAGGCTGTTGAAACCGGCCGTACGGGGCATCACTGAATGAAACGCGGCATTCAAAATCTTCGCGCCCGCACCCATGGGTCCGAGCGTGCCCGGATTGTTCCATTCCATCGCAAGGATAGTGGCGAACCCAAAGGTCAAAAGGCCGATGGTCCCAGCCACCGTGATTTTCGTGTGTAGCGACCACTGGCTCGATTTGAAGCGATGGCGGCTTATGTCCTGCATCACCGGAAATCCGAGGGCTGTCAAAATCACGGCAAGCATGATGGGAACGAGTATCGCGGCGTCTGACTGAAAGCCCATGACGCTGTCGGAAAAGCTGGAGAAGCCTGCATTGTTGAATGCGCTGATCGAATGGAACACCCCATGCCAGACAGCTTCCCCGGCATTCATGTTGTAGGCTGCGGAAAAACGGATTGCCAGGATCAGCGCGACCAGAGCCTCCACAGCGACAGTAATCGCAAAGACCAGTTTCAAGACCGACCGCGCATCTCCGGTGTCGAGCCGGCTACGCTCGACCTGCGTTGCCATCCTGTCGCGCAAACCAAAGCCCCGTCCGGCCATAAGGCCAAAGAGCGTTGCTGCAGTCATTATCCCGAAGCCGCCGATCTGGAAAAGCACCATGATCGTAGCCTGTCCAAACGGCGACCAAAAGGTGGGTGTGTCGACGACGATGAGCCCGGTCACCGCGACAGCCGACGTGGCTGTAAAAAATGCGGAGAGCAGGGGCGCGCTCGAACCATCGGCAGTTGCGATGGGTAGGCTCAGCACCACGGTGCCTGTCAGTATAAGGCCAAGGAACAAGAGGGGGATAAGGCGAATCGGATCGCGCAAGGCCAGCATCGATCGGCCATGCGCTGCGCAATGAATTCAGTAAAGCCAGACCGCTTGAGAAAAGTACCATCTATATGAAAAGATATGGCCTCGGCTTTCTGCTTTCGAGATCTCGGCAATTGCGACGCGATGACCGCAATCGGGTCGTTAGCTGGCCGTCCGTTTCTGGCGAGAAGTATCCGGTAGCTGTCGGTCGGCTTTCGGGCATTGGACTAGTCAGGGGGATCGACCGATACTGGGTGGGAAGCGGAAGGTCCGGTTTTTTCGCTGACCTATGAAAAGCGGACCTCCCAAAAAAAACGGCTAAGGTCGGACTTCGATTTCGGCCATTGATCGTTCGAAGGCGCCGACCGTGCTTCCGGAGCGGCTCAACGTCACTCCCGCCACCTCACCTGCCTCATTCAACTCGAACCGCAACCGGTTCGGGTAATCGTCGATCGCGAATGCGCCCTTGCCAAGATGGCGCATCCGGCTTCGATCCCGACCCAGGAACTGAGTGAAGAACTCAGACACGATCCATAGTTCACCGTCGACGGCCTCGATCGAATACTCCAAACCAAGATCATAGAGCAGACCGCGGTAGCGTCCGGCGACAGCGTCTGCCAGTTCGGGCGTGATCGGTTCCTCTTGCACCGTATTGCGCGCACTCCATTGCATGCCATCGATGATCTCCCGTCGGAGCATGGCGAAGACCGGACCGGTGTTCGCATCGTCGCCGTTCCCCATCAGCACAATGCCGTAGCCGCCTGTCATCGAGGCCATGAGGTCCGAATTGACACCCGTATTCGAGCCGTCGTGCCGAAACCAGTCGGTACTGCCGAATCCGAACCCACGGAAGAACGGCGTCCCCATCCCGCCAACATGCTCCAACGAGACGACGTCGGTCAGCGTTCGCGCTATCGCAGGGGTGATCGGGCCGATGGTCTCGCCAGCCAGGGCACGCTGGATGGCGATAGCAAAGCTAGCGAGGTCGGATGGGGTCGACCACATGCCCGACGCCGATACTTGCGGCGTGATCGGCAGACCGGTCCGGATGACCTCCCCGCTTTCGTCATGCACTTGCGCGGCGTTCAAGGGAAAACCCGGTTCGCCCGGTTGTACCATCGTGGTGTGCTTAAGACCGAGTGGCGCAAATATCTTCTCGCGCGCCAGATCGTGCAAAGGTCGGTCGAAGTGATTTTCAAGCGCCAGTTGCACGATGACATAGCCACCGCCGCTGTACTGCCAGTCGGTGCCCGGGGCGAAGCGAAACTCGATCGGTCCATCGTATCTCGGAATACGGCCTTCGAGGCTATCGATCAGCGAAGGGATAGTATCGCCTTCATAGTAATCGGCAAATCCATGCTGCGACGTGCCTGCGGTATGGGATAGCAATTGGCGCCAAGTCACCTGCGCCGCCGCCGGATACTCCGAACTTTCCGGCAGCTGCCAGCTCTCGAGGTAATTGGCAATCGGTGCATCGATGTCGATCTCGCCTTCGGCATCGAGGACTAGACACAGGAGCGCCGTTACCGGCTTCGAAATAGACGCAGTGGAGAACGCCGTCGTCGTATCGATTCGCGTCGGCGATGCTCTGGACTTCAGTCCGAATGTGCGCGCTTCGATGATCGAGTGATCGTTGAACACGGCAACGCTCAGGCCAGCAAGGTTATGCTCGGCCATCGCCGAAGGAACTTGCTCCCACAGGGAGTCCAAAACGGGTGCGCTGTCCGCTGTAACTTCGCGTTGAACGGCATGATGTTCGGCAGAAACACACCCTGAAAGCGCGAGCATTAGACCGATGGTAGCGAGGCGGTTTTTGATGGCACAAACTCCATTGAAGTTGACGTGTATTACCAAAGCAATACACAAGCCGTCAATGCTGCGGATACGGTCCTTTACGATTGGTCCGCTTTCAGGGCATTTCCGCTATCTATGATACGTCTGTACTGGGGTCGTTAGCGGAATGTCGACTTGCGTAGTTACGGCCACCGGAAGCGGACGGACCGCTTCCGACCCAAAAGACGTCTGACCGATCGTTTGGGTCCATCGCCATACAGGCAAAATACGGTGCGAGCTTCATGATAGCTTGGCTGCAGTCGCGTTAAATCTACAATTGAAATAACGAGAGGTCGAAGTGACACCCTCGTTAAACCGCAAGCCCTTCGTGTGCCCAGACTAGAACCAAAATTGCTGCTGCATTGGGTCCAGGTTCGAGCATGTGTGAGGCGGTGAACCGTCGAGGTGCAATCTCACACAGGGTCGCTTTCTGTGTGGTCCACCGACTCGTGGGGAGAATATGCCCATCGAGCATGCAAGGGAAGTAAGACATTGTCAGTCTGACAGCTTTTGGAATCAAGCTGAGAACCCAGCTAGGGGGGCGGAGAGCCTCCGGGCATGCAAGATGGCTTGCATGCAGGGGCCCCGGAAGATCGGCTCACCGCCTTGCGCCGAGCCACTATGGTGATCTTCTATCTAAGGGAATACCCGTAGAAGTCGTTCGTCGAATTTGATCGAGGCTTTCCATAATTGTCGTTCGAAAAACTTCGAGGACGCGCGGCTTAGGATCAGCCTCATCTAAATTCGTATCCGGATCAGAAGATTGCTTAATCGGAGCCCGATGAACCTGGTAGGGTACGCTCGCCTGACCACGGTGAGCCGCAAAGCGGGAGCGCTCGGGCCATCCAACGCGCACCTTTCCCATAAGCGGTAACTTTTCGCCTCAAACTGTCGGGGACTGCGGGCTCGATGAAACCAAGGCGGCGCCAGTAAGGCGCTGCACCTTCCACTGCGATCAGTTCTGCATCGGTCAGCTTATCTTGAACAGCCAATTCGAAGGCGCGTTGCAGTAGCCTTTGTCCAAGACGCAAACCGCGCCCGAGAGGCGCTACCGCCAGATCATGTATATAGAGGACTTCATTCTGCCGTGCGGGGCTAAGCACCGCATCCAAGGCCGGAGGATTTTCACTAGGCCAGCCATGAGCGAGCAGATAAGCGATGAGCCGTCCATCGCAGGCGGCCGCCAAGCAATAGCTTTGAGGAAGATGGAGCCGGCTCGCAAATGCGTCAGGCTCCTCCAATAAAGGCACCGGATACACCGCGGCCTGGACCGCGATTGCGGCCGGTAGATCACTTTCGGTCAGAGAGCGGATAGTAACGGCTGTAGGTGACATTGGATGCTCGGTAAGTCTGCTTTCACCTAAGGTCAGTGAGGCTCGACAAAGCCCAGGCAAGATCAAGGCGAGCACCTTGTTCGCCCAGCAGTTCAAACCTTCTTCGGCCGCCCACGCTTCTGGTTCGGCGCCTTACCGAGACCGATTTTCTTCGCCATCTCCCGGCGCATCTCGGCATAGGCCGGTGCCACCATCGGGTAGTCCGACGGCAAGCCCCACTTCTCCCGATACTCGGCAGGGGTCATGTCGAAATTGGTCCTCAGATAGCGCTTGAGCATCTTCAGTTTCTTGCCATCTTCCAAGCAGACGATGTGGTCGCGCTTGACGCTTCTCGAGACAGGAACCGCAGGCTTTTGGTCGACCTCCTCCTTTGCCGTTTTGCCGAGTTCGCTCAGCGCCTTGTGAACCCCCTCGATGAGCGCAACGACACCCGCCTCGTCCACCTGATTTGCGCTTACGTGCGCCGACACGATATCTGCGGTCAGCGTCACGAGTGTTTCGTTTTGCATTAGTCTACCTATTCATTCTTGAGCCCGAGTGACCCCAACATTGTAGATCATTAGGCTATTATACGAAGAAGCATCGGCTCCCCATATTTGACGCAGGACTTTAATTTTCACTCAATTTTTTAGCCTCGGATGACCGCCGAGAGCGATCAATGACTGCACTGGATTCATACGGACGGCCGCTGCCGCAACATTGCCGCGCGCGCCTTGATGCGGACGGTCGTTATAAGACCCCAGTAGTCGCCGATCTTTTGTCCAGCGGCATCCGAGAGAACCTATTCTGATAGGGACCTCCTATCTTCCAGTGAGATAGTGCCAAATCATACCTGTATAGGCGTCGATTAAGCTTTCATCCGCAGGCCGTAAATCGTCCTTGATCGCCGCTGCCGGTAGC
>CEPQ01021975.1_pt1 | contig 10453 bp, 11 predicted proteins | sample 530411 | NCBI WGS metagenome assembly CEPQ01 (sample SAMEA2620039, study PRJEB7988) | marine metagenome | isolation source: saline water (ENVO:00002010), including
ACGCATCAACGTGAACTATTGCTAACCCACTTGCCGTATGAGTCTCATTCGGTGCGGCTCCGGCGTAGCCTCTAAGGTTTATCCCGAAATATCCAAGCTCCGTAGCACCCGAGATATTCATTCCACCAGAAGCATTGACAACCTTCTTCATAAAGCCGTATGTATCGGCTTCGAAGTTACCAGTGAAAGGGTGAGCAACGTCGCTATTCTTGAAAGCCAAGATATGGTCGTCTGCGGCTCCTTGATTGATCGTAAGGCCATAGGTCGAGTCACCGTTTGCCGTGTCATTTATGAGGGTCTGCCCAGTTCCGCGCTGTATCTGAAGTCGAACCGTTTGCGTGTTCACAACGTGGTCTACAATCTGAAACATATTAGAGTTTCCGATGTATCGCTCATGGAACCCATAGCTGTTAGTAATTCCATTATCGAGATTTTCTGTCAGATAAATATCACCGTAAACGCTGTCTGAGTTGTTCGCACCTTCAAGGATCAGATACGGTATAGCCGAGGCGTCAGTGATATGCAAACGCCCAAGCGGAGCAGTTTCATTGATTCCCAGTTGAGCCGCCCCTGCTAGGACTAAATCGTCAGTCGATTGATCCCATAGCATGTACGCCCCACTGGTATCTCCAAAAAGTTTTACATCGTGACCAGTGCCATCGACCCCTACCGTTATCTCGCCATCAAATCTACTATTCCCTGAATCAATAATCAGACTATAAGCATTAGTCAGGGTCTGGTTAGTTCCTGCTGTCGGTGCGCCACTGATGTATAGCGTGGCGGCATCCGTGGTAGTTACACTAGAATTGGTTGCCGCTAGGGTCGGAGCCTCAAAACGAACGTGCGTGTAGAGTGCCGCCGTACCCGAACCGCTCGTATTGCTATCCGTGATGGTCGAGGTATCCAGATGGATCATCGCACCATCACTTGGAGTAACGCTTTTATCTCCGTCCAGAGTCAGCCCTGTCAGCGTTCCAAGAGACGTAATCCCTGACTGTGCCGCATCTACATTTATAACACTAGAAGCGGCTGTTAGCCCTGTCCCTGCAAAAAGAGTCGCAACGTCCGCAAGGGCTTCTTTCTTGGTAGCGTTGCTATCGGTTGCATCCATGAAAGCTATATAATCCCCGTCAGCGATTGCAACCTCCCCGACTTCCGCTAGGTCAATTGAAAGCGTGTGCGTTGTTCCTTCGCCACTGGTAGCCGCATCAGAATCTATACCCGTACCGCCCGTGATTGTGGCGACGTAGCTTCCTGTCGTATGCGTTGTCAGCGTTATCAAGTTATTGAGCGAAGTCGCCCCCGTACCACCTTGATCTACCGCAAGAGTCGTACCTTCCCAAGTTCCACTCGTGATAGTTCCGACTCCAGTAATGTTTGACTGATTAGCAACTGTCACCAGACCACTAGAATTTAGGGCTTCAGTGGTTCCTGCATAAACCGAGCCGTCATAGCGAAGGTTTCCTGCATCAATCCATACCGCCCATCCTCTAGTTATTGTCTGATTAGTTCCTGCTGATGGCGCACCAGATATATATAATGTAGCCGCATCTGATGTAGTGACCGAGCTATTAGTCGCCGCCAAAGTAGGAGCTTCGAAATTTATCTGAGTAAATTTTGCGGCTGTTCCACTGCCTGAAGTGTTGCTGTCCGTAACCGTATGCGTGTCAACATGAATAGCCGCACCGTCACTAGGAGTGACGCTTCTGTTTCCATCTATAATAAGTATTCCTGCGAGAGTGGCTGATCCATCTGCGACCGTTATCAGGTCTGTGTCGTCTGTATGTCCGATGGTCGTGCCATTGATAAGAACGTTGTCGATATCAAGGGATCCTCCAGATATTAGTCCAGTAGTTGTGATCGCACTAGAACCATTATCTATCGCCCCGAAATTACTGGTGATAGAACCACCATCCAAGGCTCCCACAGACGTTATATTCGTCTGTGCGGCTGTTGTCAGAGTTCCCTCAAGCTCATTGACGACTAAAGTTGCCAGAGTAAAACCCGAAGTAGTGTTGACTGTTGTTGTCGGTTCCTCGTGGCTGTTACCTGTAGTCGCAAACAACTTCCACTTATCGGAATCGCTTGCATCCCTAAACAAACCACTGAATTTCTTTCCGCTATCCGTGTATTCTGCGAATATACCTAGATCAACACTATCAGCAGAGTTATCATTCCCTAGATGAAAGAGAGGATCCTGTATAACCGTGGTAGAGGAGTTTATCGTCGTCGTGGTTCCTTGGACTGTAATGTTGTCTGAAAAGGTAACATTACCCGAAACAGTTATATCCTGATTAGATCGTATGCGAGGTGAATCGTCAGCACTAAAATCCAGAGCGATATAGCTATCCCTGTCGGCGTCAAGAACTGCCAAGGTAGTCTCAGTAATTCCATCAAATAAACCAAGGTCGACACCATCAAGCCCGATACCAATCCCAAGTACAGGCACGTTGACCGAACCGCCACTCGGTAATTCATAAGCCCAATAATTAGCGTTCGCATCAGCAGTTTCCCAAAATGCAGAACCCGTGCCGATAGTGCTTCTAGTCTCGCCGTGGACAACTAAATCTCCCGTAACTGTCAAATTAGACACGGTGCGGATGAAGCCATCCGCACCCATGCCACGCAATCCTTCTGTTCGTGTATCGTCTGCCATACAAAACTCCTAGCGGTAGTACATTACGAGCTTGCCTATTTTGCTATCCCCTGCATTGCTTACCACGAGAGATAAAGCACCACTGAATGCGGCTCCCGGGTCAGCATCACCTCCCGGAATAACATGTTCTGAATTAGACGTATGCCTGTTAGCCAAACCTCCTGCCGCTATATCTAGCCCATCAGCATCGTTGATAACGACGTCATAATTTGCGCTTGGGGCGGTGCTACTAGGGTTCGTTACGAAACGCAACGGAACCCCAGAAATAACCTTTGTATCTGTACCAGACATATCTCCAGACCCGTCGCTCGTCCAATCCCATTGGACGTACTTGACTGTAGAATGGTCGTTATAGCTAATCGTTACACTTCCTGCCATACATCACCCCTAACTGTCAATTGCAGGCAAGATGTAGCCTGAAGCAGTGTTCGTTGCTGTTCCCAGATTATCGAACTGGCGAACACCGTCGGCGTCTATCAACACTTCGCTTGCCGTGTCAGCATGACCGATTCTGTTGTGGGCTATGATGCCGCTGTTATCACTTGTATCGCTATCAATCAAGAGGTCACCTGCCGTATTCAATCGGTAGATGTAATTCCTGAGAATCTGACAACTTGTGACGTCTTTACCGCTCGCAACTCCGATGATGGCGTTGCTGTTGTTGACGCCCAACTCGATAAAGTTATCGTTCATGACCAGAAGATCTGTATCTTCCCTTATAGTAATAAAGTTGACGCAGGACGTATCAACGTCTGTCACGACGCTATTGGTAACAGATAAACCATCGCAGGCATTAGCCGAAGCGGACGTCCTGATGCAACTCAAAAAGTTTTCGTTAGTCGTATTCTGCTTCCACTCGCATTTATCGAACGATGCATTGGTAGACGATACCTCTATACCTGCTGTGATGTCTGCATGACCTGCGCTAAATACGATATTCTCGAAATGTACATTAGCGGCTGAAACAACGATGCTGACGGATGCTCCTGCATCGAGGAGTAGAGTTGGTCGGTCTGTACCTTTACCTAACCCGATGATACTGACCCCTGCAACGTCACAGGTAATAGCAGACGCTCCAGTGAGTGTTTCGCTATGTCCTGTCATTACGTAGATCACATCGCCCTGATTAGCAGTGCATTGGTTGATTGCTGAATCGATAGTAGTGAAAGGTGCGTCTGGGCTGTGTCCGTACCCTGCACTCGTTCCACCAGTTGAAGAACCTGAATCTACAAAGTAGATGTTACCTGTAGTAAGGGATTCATTTACGACGGTATAGATACCACCAGATTGCTTTCGTACAAATAGTTCTGTCTTTGCCATAGCTACCTCCTAGCTTTTCGGGGTTGCGACCCTTGTTGCTGTATGGGTCTAGGGCGTCTTGAGACGCCCTATAACTACCCTATTCTTTTGTCTATGGATGTCCTTACCATTTTATCTTTCGGAGGGTCTGATTCTGATCTAACCGTACTCCAAACGCTTTGAACATACTTCTTCGCCTCGTCTTGACTGATTCCAAAGTCATCCATCGCCTCCCAGACCGCATTCGCCCATTCTATCGGACTCATGCCGTCTGGTATTAGACGCTTATTTCCAGTGATAGCCCTCCCCATTATGACGGCTTCACATAGACTTTTGAGCCTGTAGAAGCGGCTCCTTGCAATTCTTTCTTAGGGTAGGCATATCCGTATCGAATCACGACGCCTGTCACGTTATCCGTACCAGAGTTCCCTCCCTCAGCGACGTAAAGTCTGATATGGTCAAAGCCATTATCTACATCGAGATCCTCAGCCCTAGCTTCAATAATTACGAAATCTCCATCTGCGTCTATAGGATTATCTGTATCGTAATCTCCTCCGCTAGCATCAGTCGTAAAGTCCTTTACTGAGGTTCCTGAAGAATCAGTTGCCTGTTGTAGTCGGCACTCGTCTAGGTCGTCAGATGAGTTCCAAGTTCCAAGCTCTACGTATGCCATAACACGGCTGTAGTTCTTCATGCTCAAGTAACCACCACTGTTTTGTGCGTTCGTGCCACCGATATCTGAAGTTTCCAACAGATCGAAAGTTGCGTGTTCACTAAGTCTCTGAGACATATTCCCTCCTATTGCTCGTGTCGGTCTTTGACCGCACCACTAGGTTATTCAGGCAGTTTGGACGGATCAAGTTTTACGGGTTCCTTTGCTTGTTGGTCTTTCATTTCTGTTCCGCATCGCTTGCATGTCGGAGCGTATTCCTCAGCATCGTGCATCCTAGAACAATTCGGACATAGAACCTGTAATCCTGCACCGCCCGGAGCCTCCGTTTGTTGTAATGCCATTTTCGTCTCCTTATCCTAAAAAATTATGATCGTGTAGCTAGGTTGACGAATGGGCTGAGTGTGTTTGAACCATTTCTAGGCGTCAAGGCACTCTCTAACCAAGGTCGTCCGTCAAGTCGTGAAGTGAAACGCCATACGGTTTCGTCGTTCTGGAAACGTACATGAGGTGAAGATGCCATACTCAAGCTCTGGCGGTCTGCCACGATGTAGTATCCGAAGTCAACAAAGAACAAATCTCCTGCCGTTCCGAGTGTCTGGCACTTCTCGCTCATAACAACAGGTCGACCGTATAGACTCATCGGAGCCGCACCTGCCATGTTGCTCATCATTGCGGCACTTCCACCAGTTCCTACTGATCGGCTTAGAGCTACAAGCTGAGGAAGTGTATCTGGATGCGCTACCCATACTGCCCGACTTCGGGAGCTTGGGAGCATACGGCTGTACATTTTGTCGACGTTTTCAGCAACAATCGTAGTCGCCGCTTGTCCAGTTTCTTTCGCTACAGTAACGAGAGCATCTGCGTTCAGTATCCCCACTGGCTGACCTCCACCGACTCCGTTTATGAAAGAATCATCTTCGAAGTAAGCGAGGGCTTGAGGAAAGATTCGCATCAGCAATGCCTCTAGGCTAATTGCTGAATCTGCTAACAATTCGTTCGCCGCTGAAGTGTAAGCGGTCAGCTTTTTAGCTGTTAGTGTCACACGCCCGAATGATGGCTCACTGGAAGTGTAAGAACCAGACTCTGGAGTCCAGTATGCCTGCACACCACCGAAAACATTTGTTGCGTGAGTTGTATCTACTATGCTTGGCATGCTCAAGTTTAGACTGCTCATTGGCATCCTGAAAGCCCTCGGTCGTACAACTGCATCTTCTAGTGCAAGGGAAAGAAGTTGCGTTGTGAAAGCGTCAGGAACAAGAAATCCTCCCTGATCGCCCTGACCTTCACCAAGCACTTTTAGTCGAGCATCTACGCCACGAGAACTGATAGTAGAAGGAGCCATTGAACTGAGAAATTCACCGAAACTCTTGAACTGTCCGTCCATTGCGACTGCTTCTCTTTTCAGAGAAGTTTCGGGATCCACATTTTCACTTGATGAAAATGCTTTCGATTGCAGTGCTACTTCTTCTGCCATCGGTGGGCGAGAAATCGCACCACTATTGAACGCCTCGTCCATCTGATCCTTGACGCTCGTTCCTACCTGTTCAGCCACTTGTTGCTGAATGTACTCATTGAGGCTTCCCTCGTTGAGCATTTCTTCCAATTGGGCTTGAGTTTTGATCTGGTCTGACATTACTACTTACCTCCGAATCTTGATTGGATTGCTTCCCTGACTATATCGTCGACTGACTTTGTAGGTTCCTTTGGGTGGCTGTGCATGAACCTGTGGATCGTAGCTGTCACATCGTCACGCACCATATCTGCTATCTGTCTAGCCAATTCTGCCCTATCTTCGTCAGTTCCCCATACCCTCTCAGTAACTTCGTCAGTTTCTTCTATCACTTCCTCAGCTACTGATTTGATATCACTATCGAAATCTCCTAAAACTTCAGTCACCAGACTATCCATTTCTGGGTGGAGTCCAACTCCCTTCAGTGATTGGAGGGCGTCTGCATTACTAGGTACAGTTACTTGAGATACTTCTAAAAGTTCCTGCCCTTGAAACTCATAAGCCAAATTCCCTGCTGATTCTATTTGCTTGGCAGAACTCATATCTGGAACGAATCCAACAGAAAAAGCCGCTCTGCCTTTACTTGCTAAAACGAAACCCCAATCAGCTTCTGGGTTACCTTTTTTGAGATAATACTGAGCATCTCCGACTAACTGTTTTCCCTCGATACGCATATCAGTCCATTCGCCGATCTGGTTTTGTAATCCACGATAGTTGTGCGATGAGAGTAGTATCGGATGAGCTTTGAAGTGATCTAAATCCCAGTGGGCTTGCCGTATTATGTCGCCGTCACGATCCACTGATTCAGTGGAAACTACAGCAGAAATTCTTCCTGCCGCTTTGTCGAGGATTTTCATCTCAGAATCAGTTGGTCTTACGAATTTAGTTCTGTGCGCCATGTTGCCTCCCTCTCTGATCTGCGGTGCTGATGCAGGCTCAAATAAGATTCCGTTTTGTGCAGAACAATGCTCACGAGCATCTGCACTTGTCCATTCTCCCTTTGGATATCTCATAGCTTGGAGTGTTGTTCCGTTACTGTTGACGCCGAATATAGCATCGACACGTTTACCGTTGACGCTTTTCCAGTTGTTCTGACGCCTGAAATCTTCAAATTCTGAAGGGGCGACTAGGCGACAACTGTGTTCTCCTGAAAATGGCATTTTCACTCCAAAAAAAGAAAGCCCGATCAAGTCGATAAACTGTGGCAGTTTTACCGCTCAATCGGGCTTTCGAGAGCCTCTAGGCTATTCAGGTTTCCAGAAATTTATCATGCAATCCTGAATATTGTCAAGTTATATGCCTGACACAAAAGTACAGCACGTTTTCTGCACGTTCAAGATGCTCCATGTATCAAACAATTAGTCGTCCTCATTCAACGGGTTTTCGTGGTGTTCCAGAATCAAGAACGCTTGTGTCATCTGTTCGATATAAATTAGGCTTTTCGCTATTCCGACAGCACTAGGAAATTGTCCATGCTCAAATTTTTCAAGAGTCTCTTTTATATATTGAAGCTGACCTATGTACCAATCGCTATTCTGAACAGTTTGGATTATCATCTTTTCGCCCATCGTTTTCCTCCTCTGGTAAATCTTCCATCGTGAAAGGGTATAAGTAACTTTGTGGTCTAAGTATTGAGAAATCTATACGATCCTCAAATTGTTCCTCGGTTGTCATAATGCTTGCCTCCTAACGCACGCACATATCGTTTTCTATTGGTTTTAGTAATAGATCAATATGTTCCATTTCTACGCTTGACAACTGTTTAGTAGCCGATTCATAGAGGTCTTTCATCGTATCAAGCGTATGCGTGCCCTGATTCCGTAAATATCGTTCCATACCTACTTGAAAATATTTCCTGTATGTTTCATAATTAGCTCGCATAATGTTTGCTCCTTTCTTGGTGGCAGAGGGGCGGTCATACCGCCCCTCATTTGTTTGAGCTAAGAATTGACGTAATTGGCTATGACGATTCCTCCTTCCCTGCTAGGTAGCATTGCTCGTGCAACTCTTTCAGCATTTCCCTTATCGACGATAGTGCAGATTTCATGATCCCCTGTGAGATATACATCTCCTGATTCGCTCATGTTGATGATAAAGTACATCAGCTTATAAGCAGGAACCTCGACCATTTGTGCAAGACTATAGGGAGCATTTAGGTATTCAGCATCGTAGATACTTAGTTCAGCAAGTTGTTCGTTCGTTAGGTTTTTGCCGTATACGGATGCAGTTGTTTCTACAAGTTCAATCTGTGCAGTGCGGTAGAATTTAGTACCGAACTCACCGTTGATAGTGACGAACTCAACAACCTGATCTCTTAAGTCGAATCTGTCGAGTGCGTATCCTGCATGATTCTCTGAGTGATTCTCAGTATCTTCCATGTATTTTTCGATGGCGTATTGAGCATCCCAGAGGTGACGTATGCCGTTTTGAGCTAGTAGGTTTTGCTGATACCATCTATTGAGACCGTTGCGGATCCTATGCTTTTCCTCAGAAGTGGCATTTCGTCTAATACGGTCGGTAACGGTTTCATTTGGGTCGAATGAGTGATTCATCAAACTGTTATAAGTATCAAGTTCTACGCCCCTCCACGATTGTCTCTGGATGCGTAAATCATAATCATTAGCCCACGGTTTCTCGATTACCACGTATTGACGTTCAGTATTCAGAAATGCAAGGTGTCCTTTTGCTTGGCAAGATGCCAGTAACATATTACCTAGTCTTTCAGATAATTCTTCTGAGTGGAAACCTATGCCCCTCATGAATGAAGGGTCGTCCTGCGTGGCATCGTATGCGTGGTAACCAATAAACAGAAAACTTTCAAATCTACGCAATTCATGCCCTGTGCTCGGTTGTCTGCTAACAAATATTGAAGCATTGATACCGAGCGATTCCCATTCTCCCTTCTGTATTTTTTGTTGCATTTGCTCTTTCGTTTTAGTGACGTTAGTGAAATGAGCCTCAAGTGCTTGAGCTTTTCTTCGTCTCGATCCATTCATAACAGTCAGCACATTCGGTTTGATACCGCCTGCACGCTCTTCCTGCAATTCCGATATATAAAGTGCTTTCACCTCCTTAGCTATTTGCTTGATACTTTCCCTGATAAGGTATTCCCTTTCTGCTTTTTGTGTTTCGTTCCATTCCTTCATGGGTATCCTCCTAAGTTTGTATTTTGGCTTTCGCCGACTCTTCAGAGTTTCGGGGAGGGAGCCACCCTCCCCATCATCAGGGCGATTATGCTTTAGGGAACTTGGTTTTGGAGTGTAGCCATATTCTTTTTCCACTTTGTCCTTTGAATGGTATTAGAACGTCCTTGGAAGCAATGGAGCTTTCAAATGCGTTGAAGAGATATTTCTTAGTGATATGGGAGCCGTTTTTGCTATGGACATAAACCTTGACTGATCGGTTCAGTTGTTCATATGGACGCCCCTCGTACTTGGCATTTATCATCTCTCGGTTGATGCTTCTCAGTGCTTCATCTCGGGTCGGGAAGTATGGAACTTCCGCGCTGTCGTGAAGTGGACCTGAAATAACTGGATGATCGTCAATTACTACAACGCCCCAGAGCTTCCAAGTTTCGTCCCATCGGATTTCGATGTAAGCAGGTTTCGTATTGTGAATTGCACCTTGGCAGAAACTGCACTCCCAGTTATCACGTTCATCTTTCAGAAATTCGTTGTACAGGTGAAACAGATCGCTTCGTTTTTCAAATTCGCTCCTATCATCAATTCTATCAATTACCTTTATCACATTAGCCATAATTCAATCTCCTTATATAAATTTGATAGTCTAATAATATGTCATTGTAAACGGTTTGTAAACCCATTTAGTCAGCAATCTGGAAAACTACTGAAGGAGGTATTTCTACCTCCTTCAAGGTTACTCTGTTTCAGGATCGCAATCCCAACATCTGGTCTGATCCTCGTTGAGATTGCTACCCTCACATTCTGGGCAGTCCATTCGTCCTCCTTTTACTTCGTTACCGTTAGCTTGGCATCGCCGTAGTGTAAGTTAGTTGTTAGGGTCATCGGGGTTCTGGACTTGATTATCGTGGTCTGAATGAGTTCGTATCTGCTAGCATGATCTGGGCCGAACTCTTTGAGTGTGCCATCCCGATTGACTACCTTGCCGCTAAGGAATGTAACCGCTTGCCCTGATAGGAATCTTTGTTCCCCAACTTCAACATCTCTCAGCAGTACCGTTCGCTCAGTACCGTCCCCTTGGTCTATGACTACCTTCTCGTGGCGTCCTGTGATGATTAGGATTGTGTCCCCTTTTGAGTTCTGCTTTATCATTTTCGATATCCTCTCTGGGAGGG
>CEPQ01046835.1_pt1 | contig 10443 bp, 11 predicted proteins | sample 530411 | NCBI WGS metagenome assembly CEPQ01 (sample SAMEA2620039, study PRJEB7988) | marine metagenome | isolation source: saline water (ENVO:00002010), including
TCCGACAGTGCGGTGATGGACCCACTCTGTGCAGCGGAGAATGTATTTGCCACATCGGTCTTAGCTGTATCAGTGTCGTAAACAGGGGAAAGCCCACTGTTAGGGAATGGCATAAACAAGAAGGTGCTGGTCGATAGGGCGTAGACGAGAGCAAGGTCGTTTTCCGCCGCTTGGTAATTTGTGTTTCCTGCTACAGTGATCGTGGCACTGTCTATAACGGAAGCCGCTCCATCGAAGATCACCCACATGGAATCGCCAGCACTCTTTGGAGTACCGAAGTCAGTGATGGCATTAGTACCCGTTATGTGGACCGTGTTGCCATCAAAATTAGTCCATATGTCGGTGTCACCGGCCACAGAGGCGATAGCCGCTCCTTGCGAATGGCTGATAAATTTGGAGTTCGTGTCGAGGAAGCCGCCGAGTTGCGGAGTTGTATCCTCAACGACATTAGCCAGACCGCCGAGATTTGAAAGTGAGGTTGATGCGGAATCTACATCGCTTAAGTTATTTGCCGCCGTTAAATCGCCAGCGCCATCTTGTCCTGAGAATGAGAAGTGAACGCTAACAGCATCAGTATCAGAGATAGTCCCGCTTGATACCACATGGGTTACGGCTACTTTAGAATATGTAGACGCAGAAGTAACACTGCCAGTGACGTTGAAGATATGGAAGTTCTCAGGGGCGGTGTTCTTACTGACCATGATACGACCTTTAGCCGTAGCATTAGAAATATCATCCCAACTGTCTACGTAGCTATTGATGCTAGCCCCGCCATCTTCTAGATCATCCATGTACAGGACAGTGGCACTCGCGGCAGTCCCGTGATTAAGCCATACCTTACCAGCGCCTTGGTCAGTATCTGTAGTAGTAGACTCCCAAGCCATCAAGACACCAGCATGGTTGCCTGTGGCTCCTGTAGAGCCAGTAGACCCAGTAGAACCAGTAGCTCCAATGTTGCCTGTCCGTACAAACTGAACATCAATCGTATCACCATCGGAGAAACTTCCAGAGCTAGTCACATGAGTAACAGCAATCTTACTGTACGTAGACGCAGAAGTTACAGCCCCAGTAACATTGTAAGTAGCAAAGACTGATGGTGTGCCTACCTTTTTAAAGGTAATGGTACCTCGTAAAGCTGTAGTCGAAGAATCATCCCAACTATCTACCTGAGAGTTTATAGAAGTCCCAGCAGCGTTATCTACGTCATCCATATAGAGGACAGTAGCGCTTGCGAGAGTACCATTATCAAGCCAGAGTTTACCAGCCCCTTGATCTGTATCTGTCGTAGCAGTTTCAAATAGCATCTGGATGCCACTTGAACCTCTATCCCCACTTCTAGTGAAATGCATTGATACTGGGTCAGCATCAGCTAGGGTCCCAGCACCTACAATATAATTAACAGGAATTTTAGTATAGCCACTAGCGTCAGTAACTGCACCATCTACTTCGAAGATAGCGTAGTTATCTCCGTCAGCTTTCTGAACTATAGTAATGTACCCACGACTATTAGAGTTAGTCGAGTTATCCCATGTCTGTACCCAAGTGGAAATATCAGCACCGGGAACATCAGCATCATCTACATAGAGAATCGTAATAGAAGCGGTAGCTGCGTTACCCCATACTTTTCCTGCTCCTTGGTCTGAATCAGCAGTAGCAGTTTCCCATAACATAGAATTGCCTGGGACCTGTCCAGTAGCGGCAGTAAGCTGAGCATAGTTTACACCATCTGCTGCTGCAGTACCAGAAGCTACGTTTAGTAACTTTTTTGAATTGATATCAAGATCTGCCGTCATCGTATTGGGCGCGGTCCCATCACGAGAGACAAGTAACTCCGCCAATGCTTCAATCAACGCATTGTTAGCGTTGATCGTTGAGATCGCTGAGGCTTGGTTTGTTAGGGAGGTGAGATCAGTGAGGGTAAGCTTTGCCATTACGTGATATCCATCTCAAAGGTGAAGGTTGCATTGACTGCATTCCCTGATGCACCACTTGAGATGATCTCGATAGCTTGGCCAGCAGTAACAGTCTTAGCTCCCGTGGGAGTAGCTGAGTCTACGTCACCAGCTGCGCTACCGGATTGCGTAATTGTAACTGTTCCGTTGGTAACTATGGTGCCGCCAATCTCAAAGGTGAACACACAGTCAGCAGTAATAATAGGACCGTGAAGAACGGACCAGATCTTCTGGATGTCTCCAGCGAAGGGGCAGACAACCCATTTGGAAGCTGCTGTAGAGATGTCTTCGAAGTCGTAGTTGAGAGTGTGGATGTTAACATTGTTGACAGAGGAGCCTAATTGCGCAGGGGCTATTTTCTGTGCTGTGCCGCTACCCGCGCCATCGAACACGTAGACTGTGTTAGCGGCTGCTGAGTCAGCATCTTTTGGCTCATGTAGCTCAGTCGTAGTTAAGTCTTTGTGCTGGACATTCGCCATCTTAAGAAATTCCTTTAATGGGGGAAGAAGAAGTAGAGGACATTTCTGCCCCCTACTAATTCAACGTCGGTTACGAAGTCACCGGGGGACGATACCGGAGAACTAAGGTTGCAGCACCCGCCGTGAAGGCAGCAGTGTTGTAACCGTAGGAAATAGCCAACGGCAAGGTCGCCGTAGTACTATTAACCGGGGACGTACCCATTAGCGCGCCGTCAGGAACGACATCGTAATCGAGAGCTAAGGTAGCAACGGCAATGGCGGCATCAATGCCGTCATCATCGTTAGTACTATAGGTACCATCACCATCATCGTTCATGATGCCGATATCTAAGGTCGCAGAGCCGCCAGAAGTAAAAGCGGTATCTACGAACAGCTGAGACGTAACAGCATCAAGATACGAATTCGAAGGAATGGTAACCTTCTTGTCGATAGGTGTTTCTGACGCCGAAGCGGGAACAGAAGTACCTAGGATTTTAACGCGACACTCTTGCATTGCGCCAAAGGTCTTCAACCGGCCACCCAAACGCAGGGTAGCTTTAGAAGTACCAAAGCGGACATCAAGACCGTCATCATTGGACCAAACAGTCATATCATGTTCCTCCCTTAACTAACTTGATCGGTGTCAGAGAGAACACACACGAGGTTCTCCGGACGGAACAGCTTTACACCATAGCGCGCCGTGATAACAAATTCATCACGCTGGTGATCTTTGTTGCGCTCGGATTCAACCTGTGGCATCTGACGCCACGCGCCGATAAACGGCAAGACATCAGCTTCAGCCGAGAAGAACATATTGGCTTTACCAGCCGCAGTTGTCACGCCGCTAATAGTCTCATTAGCGTCGGCAAGATTATTCGATACATAGACATCGAAACCATACACATTCTTAACGAACCGCATACCCGTTGCGATACCCTCAGCAATCACACCTTCCCAATGAGGATTGTTCGAGATATTGGATAGATTAGTGATAGTATTCAGAGCATACTCAACTGACGGATCAACAATAGCGATGAGGCTAGTGTCGGGAACATTCGCCTTCTTGAGCGCATAACGGGCACGAGCAAAATCCTCGACTTCCATTACTTCATTGGAGCCACCAGCAACATAACGATGGTTAGCACCATTGATCGCGTTCAAATCAGAAGCAGTCTGTTCACTCTCCAAACCAAGCACGTCAGATTCAACTTGTTCCATGATCGCCCGTTCCTGCTTCGGAACAAACGAAGAAACTAGCTGATTCATATAGAATGAATCCTGCTTGGCTTTATCGGTGATGTAGATACCAGACGCCTTGTACTTGTTAATCGTCAGCTGGAATTCACCAGTATCCAGCGGAGCATACGTGATGGCGTCATCTTCGATATAGTCTTCGACTTGTGCCTGACCAACCGAAGGAATAGTAAACGTGGTCCCATCAGGGAATTCGGAGAGCCAGTTGACATACCCAGCAGCCATAAGCTGATCTTCGAGGACCATTTTCAGCTGGGACGACCAAACCTCCGTCCTGATCAGGAGTTCACTATTACCAGTGTTCATTGCCATTTTACAATGATCTCCTTATTAAAGATTAGTGAACCAACAGCGATTCACCTTAAGCGTAAAACGCTTCTTCCCCCTTCTCGGTACGATCCTTCATCAACTGTTGTTGAGTTTCAGGAGCCCAAAATCCTCTTGGGTTAGCTTTACGTTGCTCTTCGTACCACTTAAACGTGCCCGGAGTAGTGCCGGGAGAAACGGGATTAGCGTTAAGAGCCTCTGTATTGGTACTGCCTTGCGATACTCCTCCTTGTCCCTTCGGGGTCTGACCTTCCAGACCTACCGTAGTTAGGAAAAGCTTCGGGCTAGCAGCTGCGATGCTCTGAAGAAAGGCAATACCTACACCTAGCTCCGTTGCTTTGCCAGCCAACCATTCGGCTCTTTTATCACCGAACCTATCTTCCATAGCCTTGTCAGCCTGAGAGATATTGTTCTGTTCAGCTTCAGCAGTCCTCGTGGTCTCGATTGTCTGCTTTACCAACTCTGCGATATCCTGTTCAGACATCTGCGGTGAAGGAGTGGTTACGCCCTCTTGTTGCTGAGTTGATTGTCTCTCTTGTAACAGCTTGTCAACTGTGTCTTCTGTAGTAATGCGACGATCTAATTCCTCGCGTAAGCCTTTGTTCTCGGATTGAAGTTGTTCTACGAATTGGTCGCTTTCATATTTGCCTTTAGCTAAAGCTTCATCGTCTGAGAACTTCTTTCCGTCGCCTACCAACAGATCCCTAAAGCTGGGATTAGTAGGCTCTTGAGCGGGGGTCTCTTCGCTCGGCTCTTGGGGTGTCGTTGTTATAGTTCCGTCAGCGTTGAATGCGGTCTGATCTGCCATTAGGAGGTCCTTCCTAAATTGTTAGCTTATACTAGTAGTATAACATACTATAGGTCTGAAGTCAAGAGAATAATTCCTTAACCTTCTTTAGAGCACGGTTATACCCGTTTTTATCTGCTTGTTTATGAGACCAGCTAGGACAATCGTAGTCCGTTGGGGTGGTATCAGGGGGTTCCATAAAGCTCTCGATAATCTGGACAGCCCTCTCGAATACTCCTCTCGAGTTTCTTATGAAGGCTTCAAACTCTGCTTGAGCTTGCTTCTCCTCCTTGGTATTAGAAGGGAGGTGCGCCGTCCATACTCCCGGCAGCTGCTTGTTCTTGGGCTTCGGCATCTGAGATTCCTGTAGCTAGTTCGTTAGTGAGAGCCTCAGTTTCTTGCAGGTCCCGCTGAGCGAAGTTAGCAGTTTGCTGAGTTTCGTGTTGTTCTTCGAGTCTAACATTGTCCTTGACAAGGCCGAATCGTTCTAGATCCAGTGCCTCTTCAATTAAGCGAGCCATCTTTTTACCACTAATATGAACCGATACGGCGGGGTCTGCCCCTAACGGAGAGCTGGCTAAGCCCAGCAGATTCTGCATCATTGTAGCTTTCTGTGCAAAGTGTCGTGCTCCTTGTGGGTAGATGCGTCCTACACCACTCAGGTCTTGAGGAGTAATTTCGTTGAAAAGAGCAGTGCCAGTCTTATCGTCGATTGTACGTACAATGTCTTTCTCGTTGATATTGCGACGGCTGATCTCTAGCATATCATTGAGAAGCTCTTCCAAGAATAGGTCTTCAAAGAAGGAGATCTTATTCTGGAAGATTCTACCGCTAGCATTATCGAGGAGCTGAACTTCACCTAGGGTCTTTTCCCCCGGAGTGCGGATACCCATCGCGGTTTTAGGCGCTCCAGCCATATCCTCCATCGTATTCTTGAGTTGTTCGATCTGTGTATCAGCATTCAAGGCAGTTACATCAGGACGAAGATGCTCGATATCGCCATCGTCACCAAGGTAGACTCGCTCCCCCGGTTGGTATGTCCAGTCTTCTACAAATCCTTTGACCTTTGTAATCGGGTGTGCAATCTGATCGAAGACATCCGCTTTGAGATTTTCGAGGTGATCGATTCTATATTGGAGACCAACGAGATTATCTAGCGGCCCCATAGCATAAAGGTTGTCAGGACGTAGACGCCAGCCAACATGACGTATAGAGCCAGCAGGACGCCAACTCGGATTCTGCTGGAGCCTAACGATATGAAGCCTGTCCACGACAGTAATGATATGATCTTTGAGGAACTCTTTCGTGTGCTCATTGTAGAGATCACCCCTGAATTCTAAGAGTTCAACGAAGCCTGACTCGTAGTAGTGGTGCACGGAGCCAAAGCCATCAATGATGTAAGCATCCGATTTATTCATATCTGCTGGCGAAATAGATTGCAGCTTCTCCCGATTCTGAACTACGAGATCAAAGATTTCTTTCTTCCAGCCGTCTTCCGGGTGGTCATCAATATCTGCTTCGAGTTCTCCAAGTGTCTTAACTGCCCGGATAATTTTAGGAGTATCGCCAAAGGAATCAGCTGTAGGGTTGAAGACGATATCGTATGGGCTAATCCGTACTGCTTTAGGGCCGACATAGCCCGGAATCTCTTCTTCGTTATCGTCCGTGCGTGTTTCATTGACGTATTCCACGGTACCAAAGACATTCCCAAAATCAATATAGTCATAAACCATCTTGGAGATAGTAGCACGGAAGTGAGAGACGCGAGTCTTATTCTTCATGTAGGACTCGATCATCTGCCGCTTCTGGCCCTCTGCGCTCTCACGATCTTCAGCTTGCCAGTTTAACCAATCATCGTGAGGAAAAAGAGCAGCCATATAATTAGCATGTAAATTATCACGAATTTGGCAAAGCTTGGGCGTAGTCGTCGAGTTCTTCCAAGGGAGATTGGCATTGGTCGTTTTTCGGGTGTCTGTCTGAAAGACATAGTTCCTCAACTCCCTCTTCTCGTTCAACCAAGGCTTCCTGTGGGCTTCCCAGCTAAGATACTTCTCAGCGATACCCTTCGCCATAGGATCTACACCAGCAATTACTTCGTCTAGTTCTAATGTACGGCCAGCCATATTTTAAGCTCCATTCAGGCGTAGGCGACACCGCCGAAGCGGCCATTGAATTCAATTATGTTGTCGTTGCTTGTTCCTACCGTACGAGCAGGAGGAACAGCTATCTCGATTGCATCAGCCACGGCGTTCTTGACATCATCGTGGGGCGGGTGTTCTAGTACCAACTCGTCTTCTAGAGTCTGACAGTGACCGCCTCTATAGTGCCAAACAGAAAGGTTATCATAGCGAGGCTCTAGAATTGCGCGCAGTCTTTCTTCTTTAGAGCCGAGAGCACGAGTGGGAGAATGTTCCTCGATAGAAAGCATTAAACCATTAGGAACGATGTAACTATTCTTGAGCTCTTTTACGATTGCCTTCTGTGCAGCAGTACACTCTGCTCTCATCTTACGGAAGTCCCATTTGATATGTAGTCGAAGAATGGCATCATAGTAGTCTTTAATTTTCGCATCAGTTTTGAAACGATCTATATCAAGGACGAAGATCTGTCCTTGCGAAGAAATTCCAACCACCGCAATTGCTGTGTAGTCAGCCCGTTTTGTAAGACTAAACGCGAAGTCAATAGCTGCGAAAACATTGATTCTTTCCCCCTTACAAAACCATTTTCCATTAGATTGGTGGAGGTGTTTGGGATCGTAGTATTGGAAAAGGGCGGCACTGATTCCGGTTCCATCTTCAGAGTTGGGGTTGTTGTAGTATTGAGCGCGGAACTGAGTGCGGTTAAGGTACTTGGCACGTTTCTTAGCGAGGATCTTACGATCAAAGCCGAACCATTTCCCGTCGCTACGCTGCTGACGGGGCCACAGGAACTGCCCAGTCCCATCACCCTCGTCCTCAACTTCCCGTTCCAGCTTCTCATAGACAGGCTCCCAGCCTATAATCTCACCGCCTTCGTTGTACTGCTCTTCCTCCATCTCCATTAAATCGTTGTATAGGTCCTTGGGGTGGTACCTTGTACCTACTACCCACTCTTGGCTTCCTTCTGATTCACTTCCATCTCCTGTCCCCTCGATCGAAGAGAGGAGAGAGTATTGATCTTTGACCTTCTCTCGGCCATCGTTGGTGTAGGCGTTCTCTTGAACCACGACATCATCGAGGACAGCAACATCACAATGAAGGCCAGTAATGCTAGTAGTAAGACCAGCGGTGAAGACCGTAGGATCTCGAACACCTTCCTCTGCACGTTTCGGATGGTCCACTGAGATTTCGCTGTTCGTCCACTTCTCCCGCTTCTCGATACTATCATTAATCATCTCTGGCCAGTAGCGCTTATAGATCTTACTAGTAAGGATGTCCTTGACGAACTTGAGTTGTTTCTCCGCTAGATTAGCTGTACTAGAAATATACAGGATGCGATGCTCTGGATGCTTCGTAATATACCACGCTACCCTGTAACCCACTAGCCGAGACTTCTGGTGATCCCGGGGGAAGAGGACTAGCTGATGTGACTTTGCCTCTTGTCTTGTCCACCAGTCACAGGCTTCTACGTGGATAGCTCCTAAGATAGTTCGTGGCGCTATCAGCTTTATAAAGGTGACTAGGTCTGACTCGGCTGCGGCACGGATCTCCGCTATACGCTCTTTCTTAGTAGACACTACAGAGTCGCTTCCAAATTCTTAACCACTAGCCTCTATCCTCTCTAGGTCTTCTTCGATAGCTTTTTCAATACTTGCTGTGATCTTAGCTTGTCGTTTAACTTCAGCCTTAGATGGTCTTCCGCGAGACTTCTCTTTCCACCCTGCGTCTGAGACGAACTTAGCAGCATTGTATTTTCCTTTACCACTCTTCGATTCCTCAATAATGATTTTGACCGCTTCCGAGCGCATCTTGATTTCAAGTTCTGCCCTCCAAGCGTTGACGTAGTCTTCCATCCAAGCTAGCTTAGATATGATTTGCCAGTGGTTCCATTCACCGAAAGCATCCATAGCGAACTGATACTCAGTGGGATCATTTGCATCGAGATAGAGTCGTTTTAAAGAAGGAAGTTCACCCTTGGGATCTTCATCCTTCAAAGTGTAAAGCGGACCATGCGAAGCCATCTTACCGTAAGCCATCTCACGGAATAACGACTGCGTACGGTACCGCCCCATCTTATCCTTTAAACGTCCCTTGTATTCAGGATGCTTAATCGGCATGAATGATAGCCCCTTGGAAGCGGTTACCGCCTATGTGATAGATATCGCACACGAAGAGAGTTTTAGAGTCATCGATAGCTTCGAGAAGAACCTCCATCTCAGCTATGACAACTTCCAAGGTGCCTTTCTTCGTAGAGACGTCTGTAGCTGCGATGCTAGCCATTAGACGTCTACCATCAAGCCGTGAGCTTCGAGAACGTCGAGAGTTGCAACTTCTTCGAGGCCGGGTCCATCAAAGTCACGGGATTCGCTACCCGCCAATAGTGTTGGGTTCGCCATTTGTAGAAATCTCCTTTGTGGGGGGTTCTTTAGAACCCCAATTGATACGGTTATAGCCTTTTCGATACACGTCATCCGAAGGGCGACTCCGGAGTGTATCTTGGTGAGGTAGTCCCGGCATATTAATAATAGCCGGTTTCTTGTCGTCGGGGAACTTCGTCACTCAAACCTACTTCCAGATATGCCAAAGCATCAGGAACATTATGGCCCAAGGCATCCATTTATGCATATGGTCGATCATTTCTTGCTGCTCCTTTAGAAGGCTTCTTACTTTGATATCTCCTTTGGCCTCTTAGATTGGTGGAGCAGGTGGGATTCGAACCCACGTTCATTAGGTTGAAATGCCCTATCGACTTCTCAAACGCTTAATGTCTTAGCCTCGTACTGCCCCAGTATTATAATAACTAGCCTCTCTAGCGGGGGTGTTAGGGATCCAAGACGGACGCCCCCCAGCAGGCTTTAGGTGGCTCTTTTCGTGGTCTTTGTACTCTTCAGCATTGAAACAGTACCCTTTGATGTTTGTGACGACTACGTTATTTGCTTTAAGAAGCATTATCATTCGGATAACTTCTCGGTCTAGGATGCTTTCACAGAAAGCCCTAGGGATCCAAATAATAGCGTCATTGGTCTCGTCCATTATTACAACATCCTGAGCCTCACCCTCAGTAAATTCTATGTGGAGAAGAAGGGTAACCCCACCTTCGTCTTGAAGTGCCTGAGACGCTGAAGAGGCCTTAGGCGCGGAAGACGTGTCCTTGGGGAGAGTAGTTGTTTTTACACAGCCAGCTAACAGAAGTCCTGTCAGGAGTGCTGCGACGAGCTTGCGGGGCATCGTATCCTCCTTCTCCTTTTTGATCCTCTACCACTAGTATACCATATTTGATTCCGGATGTCAAGTAAAAAGAGTTCAACAAGGGAGTTGACAAACAGACCGAAACGTGTTATTTTATTATTATAGTATATACTGTAGTGATAACATTGTTGGTTTAAAGTGATTGACAAGGAGTAGTAGTAGTGTTGTAAGCAATATTGATAGCTGTAATAATTTGCCCTGTTATTAAATTACCCGCCACCGGAATCAGCCCTGAAGGAATTTCTGCTAGTAATTTGGAAGGTGAGAGAAACAGAACA
>CEPQ01019927.1_pt1 | contig 10418 bp, 8 predicted proteins | sample 530411 | NCBI WGS metagenome assembly CEPQ01 (sample SAMEA2620039, study PRJEB7988) | marine metagenome | isolation source: saline water (ENVO:00002010), including
CAACATAGCTAACGTAAACACTGTAGGTTTCAAAGAGTCAAGAGCTGAATTTGGCGATGTATATGCTGCTTCGCTGTTAGCTGGAAGTCGAACAAAAGTTGGGGACGGTGTATTAACGCAGGAAGTTGCACAGCAGTTTTCCCAGGGTAGTCTTCAATTTACTAACAGTTCACTTGACTTGGCTATTACAGGAACTGGATATTTTGCGTTGTCATCAGACTTATCCTCGAATGACTTTACCTACACCAGAGCGGGTCAGTTTAAACTAAACGATGATAATTTCATTGTTAACAGCAGTGGCGATAACTTAATGGGTTTTCCCGTTAATGCGGATGGCACCAGTTCTTCAACCGCATTAAGTACTACGATACCTACGCGAGTGCCTGATTCGTCCGGCTCACCTAAAAGTACAGAGACCGTTGATATCAAAATGAACCTTCCTGCCGGGGGCGACTATAAAACGGTAGCGAATTTTGACCCCACTAACCAGGACACTTATAACGCGGCAACATCGGTCACCATCTACGACTCGTTAGGTGAAAGTCATGTTATGACTTATTATTTCGTACGCGATGATGCCGACATTACCAATAACCCAAATGATTGGCGTTTATTTACAGCAGTAGACGATACCCTCGTTGATATCGCTGGTGGTGGCTCACCTGCTGGACCAGTTACATCGGGTGGCCCTGTATCAAGTGCCCTTCTGCAGTTTGATTCATCTGGTGACTTTATAAACCAAGATCCTGCCACTATTACTACCGAACAACTTGGTGTGGCAGGTGCGAATGCGTTGAATAACGGTTCTGACGGTACGCAGACAATCACTATCGATTTTAACCTTAATCCAGCGCTACAGACGTTAAATGAGCCGACGCAATATGCCTCTGGTTTTGAGGTAACGTCGCTTGAACAAGATGGACTAGCGGTAGGCCGTCTTACTGGTATCGATATTGATAGCGATGGACTTATCAGAGCAAGTTTTTCTAACGGTACTTCTGAGCCAATTTCACGGGTAGCGTTAGTCAGGTTTGCCAATGATCAAGGCTTAACGCAAGTGAGCAATACAAAGTGGAAAGAGAGTATTGCTTCAGGTGAAGCACTGGCGGGCGAGGCAACCACAGGGACCTATGGTGAAATAAACTCATCGGCTTTAGAACAAGCGAACGTGAATTTGACTACAGAGCTTGTCGATATGATCATCGCTCAGCGTAATTTCCAGGCTAACTCGCGGGCGTTGGAAGTGAATAACTCGCTAAACCAGACCATCTTGAATATCCGATAATAGTTAATCTTGCTAAAGCGGCAAAAATTAGTCGTCTAGCAATATATAATGCTTTATCTTCGTTAAAGGTCACCGCTCGGTGGCCTTTTAATTTTATAAAATTCAGCGTGTTAACCCTTCAATTAAAACATTCCTCATAATTTCCAAAGATTGGCATCACCTTTGCAAAATTCTGATTAAGGTTTAAACAGAGTCAAAAGTCAGTCATGGATAAACTTCTCTACATTGCCGCAAGTGGTGCCTCGCAGGATCTATTAGGAACGGGCATACGTGCAAATAATTTAGCGAATGCTCAAACAACCGGATTCAGAGCCCAGCTAGAGCAAGCGCGCTCTATGCCTGCTTATGGAGAGGGTCTACCAACGCGCGTATTTTCAATGACTGAAAGTCCATCTAATAACTACGAGTCTGGTCCGTTAATTAAAACTGATAGAGATCTTGACGTTGCCATTCAGGGTGATGGTTGGTTCGCTGTGTTGGATGAAAATGGTCAGGAAGCGTACTCAAGAGATGGAAATTTTAAGCTTGGAGACGACGGTATTTTGACAGACATCCACGACCGTGTGGTGCTTGGTGATAACGGCCCCATCTTTTTGCCTGTTCCGCTGGATAACCTGAATATTGCGGCAGATGGCACGTTATCGATGCGACAGCTAGGAGCACCAGCAAACGTAATAGATGATGTAGGTCGGCTAAAACTTGTCAGTCCAAATTACGCGGATATGGAAAGAGGTAATGATGGGTTATTTCGCATGGAAGATGGAAGCATTGCCCCAGCAAACGCCAATGTGAAAGTGATGTCTGGAATGCTTGAAGGGTCCAACGTAAATGCGGTTGAAGAAATGGTGGACATGATCAGTTTGCAACGACACTACGAACTTCAGGTAAAAGTCATGAAACAAGCGGAAGAATTAGACTCTCGCGGCAATATGTTGCTGCGTATTTTGTAATCGTAATTTTGTTCTCGTTGCGAGAAGCGCAACGTCGGAGGTTAACATGCATCCTGCACTGTGGATAAGTAAAACTGGACTTGATGCCGCTCAAACTGATGTGGCAGTTGTTTCAAACAATTTGGCAAATGCGTCAACGGTCGGATTTAAAAAAGATCGTGCTGTATTTGAAGATCTTTTGTACCAAAATATCAACCAGCCCGGTGGACGTTCGTCGGCGGATACTGAATTGCCGTCGGGACTCATGTTGGGGTCAGGCTCAAAGGTGGTGGCAACCCAAAAAGCACATACCCAAGGTAACCTTCTGGCTACTGACAATGCGTTAGATATGAGTATCCAAGGGCGAGGATATTTTGAAATATTGCAGCCTGACGGCACTATTGCGTATACGCGAAATGGGCAATTTTCTCTCAATGATCAAGGCCAAATTGTTACATCTGGCGCAGGGTTTCTGCTGCAACCAGAAGTAGCAATTCCGGAAGATGCTCAACAGATCACGATTTCTCAAGATGGCGAAATAAGTGTGAGTATTCGAGGTCAAGCCGAACCTCAGGTTTTGGGGCAGTTAAACATATCTGACTTCGTCAACCCAACTGGGCTGCAGCCCACGGGGCAAAACTTGTTCGTTGAGACGGCATCAAGTGGTGCCCCCATACAAGGTGTTCCAGGCTTACAAGGCTTGGGTTACATTTCTCAGGGAACGCTTGAAACCTCCAATGTGAACGTGACAGAAGAGCTGGTTAATTTGATTGAAAGCCAGCGTCTTTATGAGATGAACTCTAAAGTCATTTCATCAGTTGATCAGATGCTTGGTCAGGTAATACAGCAGCTTTAATGGGTAACACTATGCGTATCGTATCTCTATTAGCAGCCTTCACTATTGCGGGGTGTGCAAGTACTCAGGAGCCTCCCGTACAAGCAAATGATCCTTCATTTGCGCCGGTGGTACCTGATTATCCTAGAGAAAGTGTGGTTGAAGATGGCTCACTCTTTCGTCCGTACATGGCCAATAGCCTTTATTCGGACGTTACTGCACGTCGTGTGGGCGACATTATTACGGTGACATTGAGTGAAAATACGCAGGCAAGTAAATCTGCCGATACCAGTACCGCCAAAGACACCAACGTCAACCTTAATCCCATTACAGGTTTAGCCGGTCAAGCCATTAACATCGGTGGTGAATCTGTCCAGCTTGGACTGAGTGCTTCACGTGATTTCAGCGGCGACGCAGCGGCGAATCAGAGCAATAGCTTAATAGGCGCTATTTCTGTCACCGTCGTCGATGTATTACCAAATAGTAATCTAGTAATACGCGGAGAAAAGTGGCTTACGCTGAACCAAGGCGATGAATACATCCGTCTAACGGGTATTATCCGCCCCGCGGACATTAGCCCTGAGAACGAAATTGTTTCTACGAAGGTTGCCAACGCTCGAATTCAATACTCAGGCACCGGAACGTTTGCCAGGGCTCAAGAAAAAGGCTGGCTAACTAAGTTTTTCGATTCCTCATGGTGGCCTCTTTAGATGTTGGTAGGAGAATAGACATGCGGTTAGCTTCAGTTGTTTTTATAGCATTTTGCGTTGTTTTTACGCCGTCTGGTTTTGCGCAACGGATAAAAGATGTAGCAAGTATCCAGGGTGTTAGAAGCAATCAATTGGTGGGATATGGCTTGGTAGTAGGTCTACCCGGCACGGGAGAGCAAAGCCCTTTCACAGAACAAAGTTTTAGAACAATGCTCACCAATTTCGGTATAAGCCTGGATGCAAATACAAAACCTAAAATTAAAAACGTGGCAGCAGTTGCTGTTCACGCCGAGTTACCGGCTTTTGCAAAACCGGGGCAGACAATTGATATCACAGTGTCTTCTGTTGGCGAGGCGTCGAGCTTACAAGGTGGCACACTGTTACAAACGTTTTTACGTGGCGTTGATGGCAAAGTGTATGCCGTAGCTCAGGGTAGTTTGGTGGTAAGCGGCTTTGGCGCACAAGGCGGCGATGGATCGCGAATTGTCGTTAACACGCCCACCGTGGGCAGAATTCCAAATGGCGCTATGGTAGAACAATCGGTACCAAGTGGCTTCGCAAATGGTGACGCTTTGACACTGAATTTGCACTACCCTGATTTTTCTACAGCGAAAGCCCTTGCCGACACGATAAACGAACGCTTGGGGGCTCAGCCGGAAAATGGTTACGTCATTGCAAAGCCAATCGACGCAGCATCGGTTCGTGTATCAGCGCCACGAGACGTAGGTCAGCGCGTAGGTTTTCTTGCTACACTGGAAAATTTTGAATTTACACCTGCTGACGCGCCTGCTCGTGTGGTCATAAATAGTCGCACCGGTACAATCGTCATAGGCAGTGATGTGCGTTTATTACCAGCTGCTATTACACACGGCGGTTTAACGGTAACTATCTCAGAAAACCAACAAGTTTCTCAGCCAAATGCGTTTGGTGAAGGGCAAACTGCGGTGACAACGCAGTCTATCGTAGATGTGGATTTAGCCGACAGTCGCATGTTTAAGTTTGAGCCCGGCGTTACGCTTGATCAATTGGTCAGAGCGGTTAACGAAGTTGGCGCGGCGCCAGGTGATTTAATGGCTATATTAGAAGCATTGCGTCAGGCCGGAGCCTTACGCGGTGAACTAGTGATTATCTAATGGACCATATCTTATGGAATCGCTAAGCACTAAAAATCAACTCGACATGGCCCGCAATGTTCATGATATGGGCAGTATAAATAAAATGCGTGAAGCGATTGCTTCGGGTGACGAATCTGTATTGGAGGAAGCAGCCCAGCAATTTGAAGCAATTTTTGTACAAATGATGTTGAAATCAATGCGCAAAGCGCAAGACGCTCTTGCAGATGAGAATAGCCCATTTAATTCCCAACAAGTCAAATTCTATCGAGATATGCACGACCAACAGCTAGCGACAGATTTGACTGCGAAAGGCGGACTCGGATTAGCAGATATTATCGTCAAGCAATTAGGCCAAACGGAAAATAGCTACACGCCGGCTTCCGTTATTAGAAGTGACGGCAATCTCTCGTCACTTAACCGCAGCAGAGTTGAAAACGTAACAGACATTCAAAACAAAATGCTTTCATCACAATCGATGGGAAGCCAAAGCGCCCACAAAGATTCCATGTTTGAAAGTCCGGAACAATTTATAGATACCCTGTTTCCGATTGCTGAAAAAGTTGCGGCAAAGTATGGGATGGATCCGAAGGCTATTGTTTCCCAAGCTGCCGTTGAAACGGGATGGGGAAAATTTGTTATCCATTCGTCTGATGGCAACAGCTCACACAACCTATTCGGTATCAAGGCAAACAAAGGGTGGGAAGGGAAGCAGGCGATTGTCGATACACTAGAATTCAACAACGATATTCCTCAAAAACAGAAAGCGGCGTTTCGTGTTTATGAGTCGTTAGAAGATGCTATGGATGATTATGGGAAGTTTATCACTTCGCAACCTCGATATGCCCGAGCTGTTGCGCATGCAGCAGACGCTAATAGATACACACAAGCGTTACAGGAAGCTGGTTACGCAACCGATCCCGCCTACGCCAAAAAAATAATGTCTGTTTACCACAGCGACCGCTTAAATGCGTTGACGCCATAGTTCTGGAGATGCACTGATGACCGTTGATTTATTTTCCTTAGCCACGGGTGGTGTTAATGCAAGCAGTAAGTTACTGCAAACAACAAGTAACAACATTGCTAATGTAAATACGCCTGGTTATGTTCGTGAGCGCACAGAATTGATGGACTCTGCGCAATTCGGTGTAAAAATTGGAGACACAGACCGGATCTTGAGCGTTTTCGCCCAAAACCAGTTAAGAAGAGATGTGACGAAAGTAGGTGAGCTCGAGGCATTTTCATCGAAAACGCTCGTCATTGATAATTTATTAGCGAGTGAAGCAAACTCAATCTCAAAAAGCCTCAGTGAATATTTTTCTGCAATACAGACAGCAACAGACGACCCGACAAATCTGGCATCGAGGGAACAGGTATTGGGTAAGGCCAATACTCTGCTTACGCGGGTGCGCAGCATTTCTGATTTCATGATTGAAAAAGAAGATGAACTCAACCTTGAGTTTACCAGTCTTGCTAATAAAGCAAACTCGTTAATTTCAAGTATTGGTGAATTAAATGAAAACATTGTTTCAGTCAACGGAAGCGGTGGACGAGAAATACCCACTAGCCTTTTAAATGAGCGGGACAGAGCGATAGAAGAACTTGCCGAAATAATGGATATTAACGTTACTGAAATAGACAGTAAAAACGGTGCGGTGAGGGTTAATCTGGTTTCTGGTCAGTCTCTGGTGTTAGAAAACGGAGACTTCAATCTTGTTGACGTTAGCTCTAACCCTGATACGCAAGCAAAGAGTCTTACGCTTGATACTAATTTTAATAGCAGTATTAAAGGAGATGCCAGTATACCCGTTTCTGAGGGAGAGTTAGGTGGGGCCTTGGGCGGACTGTTCAGGTATCGAAATGAAGTTTTAGGCCCAACAATGCGCGATGTAGGGCAAATTATGGTCGCATTTGCTGATGCGGTTAACTCACAAAATAAGCTGGGCATGGATTTAGATGGTCAGCTAGGTGGAAACCTGTTTGATATTCCTAATTTTCAAGGAATAGCGTTTGAAGGCACGACTGGTGACTATCGGGTTACTGCACAGTTAACCGAAGGGAAAGGTAAAGAACTGACGGATGCTGATTACAAAATCGAAGTGACAGCCGTTACCGCAGGTGTACCTAGTCAAGTTGAAGTTACCCTGTTAAATGCAGATGGCTCGCCCCAAAAAGATGGTTCTGGAAACGACTTGAAGTTTCCGGGTATTGCAGTGACAAGTGGCTTTAATGAGCTACCAGGCGGTATAGAGGTTGAATTTTCTGGCACCGATCCTTACACAGTAGGTAATGAGTTTTTAGTTCAGCCTACTAAAACGGTCGCGTCTGAAATCTCATTTAATACTAATCGCCCTGAGGACCTAGCCTTTGCAAACCCCGTGCGTGCTGGCGCAAACAATACAAACTTAGGAAGTGCTAACGTTATTGATGTAACCGTAAGTAACACTACCGTAGGGGCAGGCGTTGATCGGTCTGCATTCGATGGTGCCGGTGGAATTGATAACGCAGCGCCGGCCCAAATTGTTTTCACCTCTGCAGATACCTATGAAGTACTGGATGGTACAGGCACAACGATTGCGACGGTAACGGGAACAACGAATTTAAACAATTTAATAGATCAAGCAAAATCAAGCGGAACTTGGCCAGCGGCGTTTGCTGGGCTTTCAGATTATCCCGGCTTTGATTTGAGTTTGGATGGTGTGCCAAGAGCAGGAGATAGCTTTTCTATAGGCTATAATACAGATGGGTTTAACGATAATAGTAATGCATTAAACTTGGCGGGCTTACAAAGTGAAAATCTTGTACAAGTGAGCAGCCAAGCAAGTAATGCACCGAGAACATTACAAGATGCCTACGCATCGATGGTCGGGCGTATTGGTGAGGATGCATCGATGGCCAATATTTCTCTAGCGTCTGCTGAGGCGATGAAGGTTCAATCGCAAACATGGTTTGAGTCGGTATCGGGTGTCAGTCTCGATGAAGAAGCGGCAAATCTTATTAAGTATCAACAAAGCTATGCGGCTGCGGCAAGGATCCTCTCAACCGCTCAAGAGCTTTTTAATACAATATTACAGTCTGCAAGATAGGTGAATAATGCGTATTTCAACGAATCAAATTTATGATCAAAATTTACGCTCTATTATGCAAAATCAGAGCAGTTTGGCGAAAACGCAAGAGCAGCTTTCAACGGGAAAGCGTCTGACTTCGCCGAGTGATGATCCGGTTGGAGCCGCAAAGGTATTGCGTATTACAGAAGAGCTTGACGCTCTGACGCAGTTTCAAAGAAACAATGATTTGGTTACGGGTGGACTAGAGCAACAAGAAGCAGTTCTTACTAACATTACTGATTCCATTAACCGAGCGAGAACCCTAGTGGTGCAATCAGGTAATGGTATCATGTCTGACCCAGATAAACGTGCAATTGGCGCAGAACTCGAGCAAATTAAGCTTGAAATTTTTGACCTTATGAATACGCAGGATGCGGACGGTAATTATCTTTACGCCGGTTATCAATCTGGTAATCAAGCATTTGAATATAACCCCGCGTCATCGGGCAACGCAATTACATTTGCCGGTGATCCTGGTGTGAATTTTATACAGCTTTCAAATAGCGCAAAAATTCAATCTACCAGCAATGGTTATGAAGTATTTGAGAATGTTCTTTCAAGATTTAAGTTTTCGATTGATGCAGTGACTGGCGCAAATATAGAAAGTGCTTTGGTAGAGCAGCAAGGCACGTTTGATAATTTCTATAGGCAAAATTACGATACAGTAAACGCATTAAATAATAATTTTAGCATTAATTTTTTAGCTTCTGGTCAGGCGGAGTTAGTAAACCAAAATAGTGGAGCGGTGATAGACACGGTAGAATATAGTTCAGGTCAACCGTTTACTATTAAAGGCATGGAATTTAACGTGTCTGCTGTGCCTGGTGACAGTATAGATTTGTCACTAAATGCACCAGAGAAAAAAAGCATGGCGCAGGCGATCCATGAAATTCAAACGCTCTTGATGAGTGATACTATCAGTGATGGGGCACTGGAAGAGTCTATTGCGGATACGCTGGTTAGCTTAGATAATGGCCTAGAAAAAATCTCCCTCGAGCGTGCTTCTATTGGTAGTAGACTAAATATCGCTGAAAGTACTTATGAAAGTAACCTAGATATCGAGATAGCCGCAAAAACTGCTCGCTCGGCAATTCAAGATGTGGACTATGCTGAAGCGTCAACTGAATTCGCCAAGCAAGAGACCGCGCTTAGTGCTGCTCTCGCGACGTTTCCTCAAGTGTCTAATTTAACGCTATTTAATTTCATATAAGTAGGAAAACGCGCAAACTACCCAACTACCTTCACTTTAGCCAAATAGACCCTTGACTGATTGTCTATGTGGCTAGAGTAATACGAGATGTAAAGTGTCTTATCGATAACCACCATGCCAGGGTAGCTTGTATCCCCCCCGCTAGGTAGCGTGAGGCAGTGTGTAAGTGAACGTGTGTCGCTGTTAAATGTCCAAATTGCAGTGGAAAATGTTCTACGCTGCCAATCAACGTCTCTACCGGCAACGAAATAAATAGTGTTTCGATAGTGAACGGCAGCAGGACCACCAATATAAAGACCTAGGTCACACCATTCCCACTTCGTATATGGGGGGCGAGAGAAGCCGTATTGCGCGCTAAACGAGTCAGCATCGCGTCGTAAAAAAGCGTGCGCTCGATCGCAGTCGTCAAATAAAATCGCACTTTCGTTAGGGTAACCTTTGCCCGATTTTTCAAGACTAAACACGTTTCGCTTAGCGCAGTTCATTGCGCGAGAAGGGTGCCCGCTATACAGATTCACCGCATTAGCGGCTCTGTTGTAGGCAAGCCCATAAGCTTTTGATTTGCTGAATGCTATGTTCCACAGCCACCATCCATGTTGTCCAAACTTATTGCCACTTGACCATGACATCCCGGTTGTTGTGAAAAAGCTAAGCATGGTTGTAGTGATAGCGCTATTTTTATCTTTGTGTTTTGCATAGCACGTTAATATTAAGCGCGTTCCGTCAAAACTCAACTTCGGATCTCTCAAATCGGTGTTGGCCAACTTAAAGTGATGTTTGCTGACAACCTTGAATGAATCAATTTGAATAGCTAACACAGTAATTTGTCCATCATGGCTATGATGATTTTGTGCATTTCGATAACAACAAAGTACGGTGTTACTACTTTCGTCGAATGGGTTGATGTGTAAATCAGTAAACGCTGCATGGGGAGAAGGCGGTGAAATGCGGGATACTTTAATCAAATCAAATTCATTCGACATGAACAATTCCTTCTTAAAAATCTGTTGTTTAGCACGTGCATAGCGCCCTTTCAGCGGCAATATATTACCGCTGAACGGCAAAATTAGTAAATTTTTCTAAAGGGTTTTCACATCTAGTCGATAAAGAATCTGAGAGAGCCAGTTCATCAATTACCCCTCAGGAGTTGATGGCTATTAAAACAAAATGCCGGAAAGCCCGGCAGCCAGCGCACGCTGGACTGAGAGTGTAGGAGAGACTTTATGTCTA
>CEPQ01000768.1_pt1 | contig 10413 bp, 7 predicted proteins | sample 530411 | NCBI WGS metagenome assembly CEPQ01 (sample SAMEA2620039, study PRJEB7988) | marine metagenome | isolation source: saline water (ENVO:00002010), including
TCATCTTATCTAAATTGATACCCATTTTTTATCTCCTTATAGTTGGGCTATAGTACGATTAGCAAATATCCTAATCGTCTACTAGTTCTGCATATGATTGTACCATAGATGAATACTTAATGCAATAACAATATTTTTGGTCATAGGTGGTTTTAAAAACACCATATGAAATGTTAACACCCTCGTTCAATTTTGATTTAACATAGCTCGTTATCTTTTGGAACAAGGTGGTATCCTCTCTTAGGTCTGTCTCATTAATACCATAGTAGTATACCACATCACGCGCGTTTGTCAAGTCATAAAACCATTTTTCTTCCCCTTCTTCTACGTCGAGTACGCCCACCGTAGCGATGCGACTCAGCTCTGAGGGCACAATAAAGTTACCGATGATAGGTTCTGAATTTTTAAAAACGTTAATCATGTGAAGGGTGTTAACTAAGGCCTGATTTACGACGTCGAAGTATCCCATGATAGGAACATCTCCAATGCCTCTCTCTATAAGTAGGTTGTCTACGATCACAATACACTCAATCATACCTGACCGCGCGTATTCTTGCAAGACATTTTTTACAATACGTTCTTGCATTTTTTGAGTTTCGCTCACCAGGTCGAGATCAGGTTGAATATATAAAACCGTAATCTTATTAGATTGCAGTTGCTCCAGAAGTCTTAAAATCGCACCAGAAATTGTGCCGCTCCCTCCCACTATTACTATAACCTCTTCCCCTGAAAACTTCAGCTTCTTCTTAAGAGAAGGAAAGTGCTTTTCGTATTCCTCGTGCGTTTTTCTTTTTTTAATTGTGATGTCCGCATCCTTGTGGGCATCAATACTGTAAGTCTCATAGGGAGAAAACTTAGAGAAGATTTTTGTAATCTGACATCCGGCTTTTCCAAGCCCAACAACTTTCACTCTTCTTCAACCCAATCAAGAATAAAGCCCATCTCAAAACCACCCCGACTCACTCGTTTGGCGGTCGCTTCGGCAAGGATAGCTTGCTCTCTAATGCCCTGGCGATGACAAATAAAATTCATAATCTCCATTATATCTGCCGCTTCTTCAGCACACGGATTCTCCACAAACTCCATCACTTCTTCTTGGAGTTTCCGCATTGCATAGTCTCGGAGTCGGTCGCCGCTTTCTTGATACACCTCAAAGGCGTTGCCGTCGTTCTCGATGATCTCGGGAATACGATCTCTTACTAGCTTCTGGTATATCTTTTTCATAGTTTTAGTTCTTTCATCTCTCCGAGGTTTCTTCCAGCAGAGACATTAACCTTGAACATATTATAACGCGTTTGTTTAAACGTGTCAAGCAAATTTAAAATTTCATACCGATCATCTTCAGCGAGGTCAATATATACAGCGTCGTGAATCAGAAATGCGATGTTGCTTTTCATCCCCTCTAAAAGCTTATAAACTTTATATGCTTGTTCGTGCACCATATCAATTGTGGTGCTCTGAACAATATAGTTAAGCGCATGATGTTCATCAACGTTCTCGATTACTCTACCATAGTCTGTCTCGATTTTGAAGCCATCCCAATACTTATCTTTCACTGATTCCTTATCATAAGCACCGTTCGAAAGAGTGTCCTCTGACTGAGGGTTATACATCCAGGCAAAGATTCTCTTCTTGGCTTCATCCCTGGTTCCTAGGCCGCAATAGATGTTCTTTGCATTCCAGTCGTGAATATCATTCTTTGGTTGTTCTGCACCGGTAAGAGCAATGAGGGTGCGCAACTCAGCCGCGTTAAAATCAAGCTCGATAAACCAATCATTATGTGGAAGGACACAAGAACGAAATTCCTTACCCATCGTTAGCACAGGAAAGGTGTGAGCCCTTGTTGAGAGTCGACCAGTCACCGTCCCCCACGGATTATAGTCACACACGGGCTTTACGCTCCGAAGAGTTCTTAAAAAGTTCTTGCCCTTCACAGAACTGAGCAAGTGGCTGATAAATTTAATATGAAGGTTAAGGGGGCGCGCCTTAATGTCCGCCAACATTTCCAAAAGGTGATACATCGCGTCATAATTAGGGGGTCGTTCGCATGTGTCTAGAACATGCTGAGTTATCTGATTCTTTGCCTTTAAGTACTGGAATAAAAAATACTCTGGGATCAAGTCATATAAACAATTGTCGTGCAACGACACCTGAGAGGTGCCAAAGGCCTTCAGACAACCCCTTAAGGTTTTTTTGATCGTCTCCCACTCTTCTTTCATTTCCGGGGGGCATGCCTCCGTCAGCGTTGCACCAGAGCCATAGATCTGTGCGATCTCATAAATTTCACCGCAAAGATGAGGAGAGTATTCCCATGTATCACCCTCCAAGGGGAGAGATTTCCCGGGATTAATCATGTTGTCGATGTAATAGCCCACACAGTCTGCTTTAGTATCAAGAACTTGAAATAGTTGTCGCTCTCTCATGTTCTAATCTTATCTTACGTAGCGATCGAAGTCAAGCTATCTTTTTATTTTCCTATCATCAGCACGCTTTCGGCCGTACTCCTGTCGCGCCGGCGTAGAGATACCAGTAAGCTGAGATATATTAGAGGGGTAAATATATTTCCTATAGCGATGATTTACTTCTTCTGCAACGCGCTCATAAGGAGTTCCCATCTCCGGGGGCACCTTAAGAGTATATAAATCATACACATCTTTCTTTAAGCGCGCTACCTGGTCCAAGGTATAACTATTCTGGGATTCGATCTGGCGCAAGTCAATATATAAATCTATAAGGAGCTGTGGCTCTAGATCAGCTAGGTGAGATTCTTCGTTGTATGGCTCCCGTTCATAATTTCTATAGCTAAACTTACCTTCAGAGCAAATCTTTTGTCGTTGATATATCTCTGAGGAAGATACCAAAAATCGGTACGCCGACAAAAGCAAACGACGTAGATCATCAAAATCAGTACGATAAGTCCGGTTATAATAAGTATCAAAAAAGTTGGCGCGCGTAATTCTTTCACGAGTGTCGGGGGTAAGATAATAGTCCACGTGTTCCATCAGAGCCGGGGAAAACAAATCAGCAGTAAGCACCCATGGCTTATTTTTATCTACTAAAAATCCAAACTTTTTGGCCACGTTTGTATAGAATCTAAAATTGGGATCTGTTATATATTTCTCATATTTAATCGGGTCATCCCCAGCATTCTCATGAGAAATAGCTATAGAAAGACCTGTGCACATCGGGTCCATACGATAAGTTAACATATAGGATGTCTTGGTAATAGGAAATATAGGAACTATACTTTTTAAATAAGGAATATAATATTTTATAAAAGTCTTAAAATTATCAATTGGTTTAGAGGGCGGAGGCTGAAAATTTAAAACAAACTGGCGTGCGATGACTGCATGCAAGTCCTTGTACATCCGAGTAGGGTCCCTGTAGGCCACTTTCGCGCTGGGTCGCACGATATCGTTATTGACGTCCTTTGTGAATAGCGATCCAGCTAGAAGGGCGCTCCCCATATGCATAGTAAACTTAGCGAATGCATCAGCCACAAAATTTAATGCGAAGAGGGGTTGTTTGGCGTCCACAATCTGTTTCAGATTGGCGGTTTTGGGAATGACTGTGTTCTGTTTGGAATCAATGCGACCAAAATATCCCCTTTTATACCATGTATCTAGGGGGCGAGGGATGCCCACTAAAGGCCCGGGGTAGATTTTTTCCTTATAAAGTGACCGCTGAAACATTGCCGCAAAAGACGACAAACCGTTCACCCCATCGGGATTTCGTAAATCTTCTATGGTAAAAATGAATCCCCTTTTGTTGCTTATTTTAACTGGCATCGTTTTTAGTTCCGTCCGCGGTCATGACGATGTGGCCCGGTCAATACGTCTGTTAAGCTGATCTCGCCGCCGAATGAGTTCCTGGAGGGTGTCGGCGAGATCAGCCACTGCTCTTTCCTCGTCGGTCTGGCCGAGACTCTCGGTCGACATTCCACGGGATTCGAGGTCCGCGATGAGGTCGCGCCTTGAATCGCGGGCCGCGATAACCGCTGCGCGCAGGAGGTCTTCGGCCGAGGCGACTGCGGCGGCGGCGACTGCGGCCTGCTCCTGACTTCTCGCCAGCTGAGCAGCGGCTTGCTCTTCTGTCGTCGCATCGGGCGTCGCGCCTTCCTCCCCTTCGGCTGCAGCAGTTTCCTCCCCTTCGGCTGGGGCCGTCACGGTGCCGGATGCGTCGCCCGTGATATCTCCCGCTTCAGTCCCGGTTGAACCTGCGTCGCCGGCGGCCGCGGCTTCGGGACTATCTGAGTTGGCGGGATCACTAGAGTCAAGCGCAGGCCCATTGATCGCCACAAGTTTTTCGCCGGTGCCTTCATCCATCGCGGACTGCTGCTGCATGGCGCCGACCGTAGTGTTGTAAGAGCTCGGCGTAAGTTCGTTGCTCACCGAGTTAACAAGGAAATAACCCCCCAATCCTATAAGGCGCGCAATATTTTTGACCCCACCAATGGCGCTAGCGGAACCGGCGCCAATAGCGATAGGATCAATGTATATATAAGTACCATTTTTATGTAAGGTGTTGCCGATCATGTTTAACTGTACGGTATATAGTTCCTTTAGCTGTTGTGCGCCCAAAGAACCATCCTTATCAATTCGTGCTTCCCGATAAAATGGCATATCTTGACGTGTAAAGTTGATTTCTTTAGCCAATCCACAGCGGCCGCCCAAAAAGTAATGATAAATTCCATCTTGCATGTCGGATGCACGATCCCCAACACTAGGCCGAGATTGAACCGGATAAAGAACAACAGTTGGAATAGAAGGAGGGGGCGAGTCGGGGTCAGCAGTTAAACGATGACGGTCCCGTACGGCAGCTGACCTAGCTGATCGACCGAGTTCGTTAATAGTCTTTGATTGGCCTTTAAAATCATCTGCCATTCTGAAAGTGGCTGTATCAAATTTGATATTATATTGAAACAGGTCCTTAAAGCAGCTGCTACTATACGCCCGTGAGACGAGGCCGCCGCAAACATCCTTAATAAAGTTAAGCAAAAAGTAACTGTCTTTGTTGCCACGAACAACAGTATTCGCGAACCATTCATCAAAGGCATGCGTGGAAATTGGAATGCTTCCTATATTCATCGTAGTAAAAATTCCCGATATCATCCGGAACCGACAGGGGTCTATCTTAGCTAGTTGAAGTTGCACCATTTTCTGCTCTGTAGTAGCGTCAGGACACGCAAAGGTTACAGTTTTTATTTGGAAGGCCTGCAACGGATCAATTAATTCTACAGGCCCCAGCATCATTTGGAGGGGGGACGCGCCAGAGCCATCTTTCTCGGTCAAATGACTTAATCGTTCGCCCATTACAACATCGATTAAGTCACCCAGATAAAAGAAGGGGATTGTGGTGGTTTTACTTTTTTTCGTATTAAATATTCCCAGGTTATCAGCCATTCTTTTCAAGTCTTCATTTTCGGCGGGGTCGCCTTTGGCGCCGGCGAACGCTTCCGCGTAGTCGTCGAGCTCTTTCTCTTGCGCAGCTGTCTCGGCCGCGACGCTGCTGGGAGGGGCCGGTCGGAGCACGTTGGCCGCTCGTTTCTTTGCCGCTTCGGCGCGTTCCTCGGGTGTCATCTTCGCGAAACCACCCGCCAACAGCTCTTTCGTGTCAACAACTATTCCTCGAATTTTATTTTTATCGCGTAAAGCCTTTAGAAATACAGTATGTTTCGCCTTGCGGGCCTTGCGCATTAATTGCATTTGTTTGTCTAAGAGTTCAGCTTCCAGCTTTTTCCGCTCTGTTTCCCCGGGATCAATCGCTCCGCCGGCCGCAGCCTGAGCGTTGATCTCTTCGACGGTGGGCGCCTGGCCTGCGACCTCGGCGAGTTGTGCGTTAAGAGCTTCCATCTCCGCCCCATACAATTCTTTTCCAACAAATATGTCGGAGCGCGGAGTGCGCATAATTCCCGAGATCGACGCTTGATAATTAATAGAGAGCTCTAAGGTTCCATCTTGTTGGAAATTAATTTGATGACTTGTAATTTGAAGATATAAAGCTTTACGAGACCCTTCAATGGCTGATTGGATGCTGGCCAGGTCCCCCATTACTCCCCCACTATAGCCGGGAATCTCCATATCAGTAAAGTTAGGCGGAGTCGACCACCCCACAATGGCTTTAATTCGAAAATTATCTCCCTTATATACTTGAGATACCAAACCCTCGCAGGGCGCAACACCCTTCGCCGGTTCTTGCTCGGGGCCCTGCGGATTTGCTGGGCGTCCCTGAACTCCAGAACCAATAATCAAATCTAAATACCCGGGCTGGGCCGAAATGCCAGCAGCATATTGGCCCGGGCGCCCCGGGATTTCGTTGTGCCGAAAAAGATCATAAACGCTCTGAAAATGCATTACTAAGTTGGCGGTAATCATGTTGTCGACTTCGGCCGGCTGTGTACCATCCAAGGTCCAGGTAAAAGATTTAATGCCGGCGCCTCCTTGCCGCCCATATGTGCCGGCCGTTATCTCGTCAATATTACTCTGATCGATAAAATTAGAAAACGGTATCTGATGTTCCTCAACTGGTGTCTGCTTCAGCCCTGCGGATCCAGAATAGGATACACGAAAAAGTTCTATGTGTGGAGTCATAAGCGCCCAAATATCGGGGCACATGTTTTGCAATGCATACGCCTCACCATCAGGGCCACCATGCGTGGGAGGCCACGATGACTTTTTCCCGATCCCCTCGGAGCCATGATTAAGTTTAGAAACTACACTTCCCGGCATTACGCCGTCGATCTCACCCAATGTTTTATAACGAGATGCTCCTCGTATTCGCGCTAGCTCTTTAATGTTCTCTAATAAAACACACTGAAAGTTTATTACATTAATCTCGCCCTTTTTGAGCTCGCGTTTGCCTTCATTCTTGGGCTTCGACTTCCGGCGGCGACGACCCCCCCCTCTTCGTCTTCTCTTCTTTGGGGCGGCACCACCCAGAATCTCCGCAATAGTTGCATTATACCATTGTCGCCGCGGCTTGCTTGGAGCTTTAGTTCTTGCGTCACGCCCGATTTTCAGGATCATCTGTTGAAAATAATAAAATATTGCCCCCCCTTGTAAGGCCCAACCCACGCCGCCCCACGCGGGCGTGATTCCGGTCCACTTTCCGATGGTCGCGGGGGCGCTCGTGCCGTCGGTCGTGACCGCGTGGCCGCGCCAGTCCGGGCCGCGGGCGCCCTTGAAGATAGACGCCGCCGACTTCCAGGGTTCCCGCCGCGGAGCAGACTTTGCGTCGACCCAAAGGTCTGTGGCGGATCGGGTCATCCCGGTACCGGTTTTCCGGACAGTGGACCTCATCAGGTATCTTTGGAAATATTTCGGCGGATGATCGAGGTTCTCTATAGCTTCACCTGGCCGTAGATCATACTTGTCGGTCAGGAACTGCAGCGCCGATGCATCGGTAGCGTCGAGCGGGGTGCCGAGCCAGGGTTCGGTATAGCAGAGAGGAACCCAAGAGGTGGGCTTGGGTTTAAAAAGGGGCCCAAAGGTTTCCATGATCGGCGGTCCTTTGCTGTTGGCGTCGAGGCCGAGCTCATTCGTCCGCAACTGATTGGTGGTATCCCTACTATGATAGCCGAGTTTTGGATCTTCAGGATTTCGAATTATGGTGGAGACAAGAATATTAAACTTGACTGCATCACTAGAAATTTTTGTCCCTTTATCCCAAGACTTAAGGCCGGCCTCACTAGTATAGGAAAACTTAAACTTCCGGGTCATAGCCCAGAGAGCCCACAAGAAACCCTCAAACCCGTCCTCGTTAGAGTTTAGCTTTAGAATGGCATCAAGGACGGGCCCAAGCATCCGCGGGTCGTCCTTCAACCCCTCGAAGAATGCTGTTCCTTGAGCGGAAAACTTTTCAATGGCCTTCGTGGCCTCCGCCTGCTCTCGCATCCTGTCGACGGCGGCGGGGTCGGGGTTGTTGCCCAAAGCGGCAATTTTTGCATCGTGGTCGGCTTGCACCTCTGCGTCTGAACGCTCGGGTTTGCTTTTCGCGTACGCCTCAGCTTCAGAAACCGCCTTGCTGATAAGCTGAGCGCCTTCGCCGCTGCTGCGTTTCATACCTACTTCGGCTGCAGCCTTCTGCACCTTCTTATACGCTTCGTAGGTGCCCTTATTAGTTAACTCGCCGTCCTTAATGTTGAGGGCAGCCTCGAAGTTGACCCCCTTTTGCTTGGTATAGAGTTTATCCCAATCACTAAAATCATAAAAAACCGCATACGCAGCACACGCCGGGATGAATTCCTTGGTGAACCAGTCTTCTAATGTTTTTGCATAATTATTGGGGGTTCCCGCCACGTGCCTACCTCAGATAAAAGCCTAGGATTTTTTCTAGCGGAAGAGGAATATCAACAAGATCGCCCGGGGTTAAATCAGACTCAGTGGGGCGCTTATTATATTGAGCAATCACCCACCAGTATTGGGGATTGCTATAATAGCTAGACGCAAGTTTATAAAATCGATCGCCGACTTTCCAGATATGCTGAATGCTTTTAATCTCCATAATCTGCGCGACGGTTGGATAGCGCATGTTGGGCGAACCATAGTGGCGAATAAACTTTACATCCCGCTCATCAAACACGCGTTCGTACATTTCATTTGCATTCTTAAATATTTTACGATCATCGTATCGGTTCGACATCTTAGCTTCCGTCTCCTGTATTACTGTTAATGCGGTTGCGGTTGGCCTGTGCGCGCTCGTTGTATCCTGCTTCCACCTCTTCGTCAGTCATCGCACTTTCGGGAGGTGGGCGGGCAGAGAGTGCATCTAGGCGTGCTCGGGTGGCCGCCTGCTCGGCAGCGGAGGCGGCACCTTGTCGGGAACCGACGAGCGCGCGTGAGCGGGCAGAGGCATCGGTCTCGAACTGACCACCGTGGGGAAAGTTTTGCAAATTCCTACCCTCGCTATACGAGCCTGGGTCACCCCCGAAGAAAAAGGTGTCATCCTCTCCTTTAATCCAGCCGGTTAAATGAGTATGCAATACGGTGAATGATAAACTAATACTGAGCTGCTGATAATACATCTGGTTGGCGATGCCCGGTGCAAAAAACTGACCATTCTCGATAGTGGGGGCATAGTCCACGCCATCTAAATATCCAATTAGGCCATCCAGGTTTCCATTATTTTGAACTAGATTGGCATACCTTAATTGGAGCAACGGTGCGGCAGCAATAATCGATTCATCCCGACTCGTTGTTCCCAATGTGGTGGGGGTTCCCTTATCATAAACAGGATAAAGGAACTGAATGAGCTGGTTCATTTTATTATCGTTGTGCATGGACTCTTGCTGACTCTCAGCAATTACATCAAAGCTCATTGTAATTTTGCGTTGTGTGCCTTGAAAAGTCGACAAAGGATCCATGCGTCCGTAAACCTGAACAGGGTTCCAAGTCGATGTGAAACTGTCACTGAATGATGTCACCCACCCAATAAACGTTATTTGGCGGCCAGTGGGGATGTGCTTTATTTTAATACTAAAGTCTCTTTCATTGGGTTTAGCTTGCATAATCTATTCCTCCTTTTCCTATCATAAACCAGTTAAGAATTTGCGCCCAGTGGGCGAATTCAAAGCATCAACAACAATCTGGTCGATCTTTCTCTGTCCAATATAAACATTGATAACAGGAGGCTGCCCGCCGGCGCCTCCCGCTAGTGTGGCTATCGAGTCCTTCACACCATCAAGCAGCTGCGAGAGGCCGCCGCCGGGTTTTGCCATCACAAATTGATCGTTGCTGTCAATAGGTGTGATGGTTCCCGGTCCGAGTTCACCTGGACCGCGATAAATGAAATCATCTACCTTTGCCTCTTTCATTAATTTCTCTGCCGCCTTGGGTGACATCCATTCGCCCATGTACCTGACTTGGCCGCCGCTGCCGCCACCAACCTCTTTTTCGAGGTACTCATCCATACCAAGAAAGCTCGCTACCGCAGAAGGCATTGCCTTCGCCAACGTCTGCATTAAGAGTTCGCCCATATATCCGAATGTTTCGTTTATGAAACCAAAGTCGATCGATTGAAGCGCTTCGTGGATCGTATCGCCCAAGTTGAGCTCTGGAATCTCCCAGTTTTCAGGCAGGAATAGGTTGATTAGATCAATTAATCCATCGGTTGCCCTACCTGCGGCTTCGCCGAGAGAACCAAACCACGCAAACATGAGGCCGAAGAATTTTTCTGATATGGATTCCCCATCCTCCATGGATTTTCCAAACAAATTAAAATTACTGATGAGAGCAGCGACGCTTCGAATAACAAGCTCTAGAGGATAGAGAAATTTCAAAATTCCTGCTCCGAAGCGAACAAGGCCCGAGGCGCCTCCACTCACTACCGTCTTGAGGGCCGACATTTTCTCGACCAAAGTCAGAAGGGGCGCCGGGATCTTAATGGCCCTTAGGGCGGTCATGAAGGTTTTAACTG
>CEPQ01043546.1_pt1 | contig 10396 bp, 9 predicted proteins | sample 530411 | NCBI WGS metagenome assembly CEPQ01 (sample SAMEA2620039, study PRJEB7988) | marine metagenome | isolation source: saline water (ENVO:00002010), including
ATGAGTTGTCTATTTGGACTAACCACCATCCTAACATGGGCATAGACCCGAGTTTAGACCCACATTCTGAGGCGACTGTAGTTCCAGCGGTAACGGGGGCATGTATGCTTATGACCCGAGCTCTGTTTGATTCTGCAGGGTGCTGGGATAACGGTTACTTGATAGGCGACTTCGAAGATTCTGACTTGTGCTTCAAGATACGAGAGCAAGGTAAGCATTGTGTATACGTTCCCACTGTTGAGTTAACGCACCTAGAGCGTCAATCGTTTAACTTAACTGGCGCTCCCGATTTTAGAACCAAAGTGGTAATATACAATGCCACCCGCCATCAAAATAAATGGTCTTCACTACTACAACAAAGCGTTAGCAAAGGTTAAAAGGAAGCAACTAAGCACATGAAACAAAGAATTTTAGTGGTATCTCATGGTCACCCAGACTTTAGTTTGGGCGGTGCTGAAATTGCAGCTTATAACTTGTTTGAAGCATTCAAGAAAAATGACAATGTGGAAGACACCTGGTTTTTAGCGCGCGCTGATCGCGGACGAGGCGTTACTGGGCAAATTCATAAACGCCGAGAGAACGAATATTTATGGGAACAAGGTGTGGCTGACTGGCACCTAATGAAATCCGCACATCAAGAATCGATAACAACTTGGTTTGTTGATTTACTTAAGTCGTTAAAGCCTACCGTTGTACACATTCACCATTACGCACATATTGGACTTGAGTTTATACGCGCTATTAAAAAATACGATAGCAGTATTAAAGTTTACTTAACTCTTCACGAGTACATGGCCATTTGTAAACACAACGGTCAAATGGTCAAGACGGGCGAAGGTATGAAGCTATGTAGCAGCGAAAGTTTTGATGAGTGCAGAGGTTGTTTTCCAGAATATACAGCCGAAGACTTTTGGCTTCGCAAGCACACGTTTAAATCTACGTTTGACCTTGCCGATGGCTTTATTTCTCCATCTGAATTTCTTCGCCAGCGCTACATAAAATGGGGCATAAACGAAAACGAAATAGTAGTTATTGAAAATGGTCAAAGCAATTTACCTCCATTCGAACCTCGCGCAATTCAAGAAGGCGAAACCAGAAATAAATTTGGCTTCTTTGGGCAAGTTAACCCGTATAAAGGAATAGACATTCTTTTAGAAGCACTTCGCAGTATGTCAAAAGAGGAAAGAAAGCAGGTACTTGTTGAAATACACGGTGCGAATATAGAAGCACAGTCTGGTGAGTTTCAAACCAAGATAAAGAAGCTAGCCAAAAAGCTGATCGCTGAAGGCTGTTTGCGCTGGGTAGGGCCTTACAGGCCAGATGAACAGCGAAGCAGGCTTCAAGAAATTGACTGGGTTGTAGTACCTTCAATTTGGTGGGAAAATTCCCCTATGGTGATTCAGGAAGCATTTACTGCTGGTAGACCTTTAATTGTTTCAAACATTGGCGGTATGGCAGAAAAAGTAGACGATGGCGTTAATGGCCTTCATTTTAGTGCTAGAAACCCGCAGTCGTTGGCGAAAATTATGCTTAACGCTATTTCCCCTAATACTTGGCAGACATTATCGAATGGTATCGCTGCCCCTTTGACTTATTCCGATTGTGCAGGATTGCACTTAACATTTTTCAACAAGGCTTAGCCTTGCGCTTTTTTAAAAGCATGACAGGACTAAAATGACAGACTCATTTATTTTCGGATTAGATTCTAGTATCAAGAACTCTTCTCTACTTCCTACAGAAAAACTGTATAACGCTACTGGTCAAAATTCCGGTAACCTCGCATTTCATTTCGCCGTAGAGCAAATGGTACATACTAATCAAAGTTCTATTGGGTGGGGCAGCGAACCATCAGAGTTGGCAACAAAGTCTGGCACTGCGATATTACCCTGTGCAAACCAAGTTGGTGCTCATGCTAATTATGGTTGGCTATCTGATAAAGTCGATAAGCTACCATCCAACGTTATAGCCTTAGGTTTGGGCGCACAATCTGGTACTACCGGGAATATTCCAGAAGTGCCGGAAGGAACGCTCAAATGGATAAAAGCTATGGGGGCTAAATCACTTGGTTCGAATAGCAATATTGGCGTAAGAGGTGATTTTACAAAAAAAGTTCTAGAACATTATGGCGTCGATGAAAAAGTAGAAGTTCTAGGTTGCCCGACATTATTCCTTAATCCCGATAAAGATTTAGGCTTTAAAATCGCAGAAAATATGGCTACTTTCCCAAAAAGAGTAGCTGTTCCTAGTGGGCACCAAAAATGGCACCACTTAGCTAAGATAGAACAATCTTTAGCTCACATTGTTACCGAAACAGACGGTAGTTACATAGGGCAAAGCCCATTTGAAATGTTTAAGCTTACTAGAGGCGAAGTAACTCAACTTGAAGCTGAACATTTTAAAGAATGTAAAAACTACATTATGCCGTTCGCGAGCGATGAGTATTTTATCCGTTGGTGTAATCGACACGGTAATCTTTTCTTTGATATTCCTAATTGGATGGAACATTACAGAAAATACGATTTCATTGTGGGGCCTAGAATTCACGGAGCAGTCTTAGGTCTTCAGGTTGGAATTCCAAGTTTATGTATTGTACATGACTCTAGAACATTGGAATTGTGCCAAACATTGAAGGTGCCATACGTTATGGCAGGAGAAATAATCAAGGGTTTTTCATTGGAACAACTGTGGTCGAAAGTCAAGTTTGATGCGCAAGAGTTCACCGAAAACAGGACGAAGTTAGCCGCAAAATTCTGCAACTTCTTTGACGGCAATGGCGTTAAATACAATCATTGGTTAGAACAAATTGCCGGAATGTAATTTATGACAAGTAAACGTGTTGCTGTACTTTCCTGCGTCAGCTTTAATTCAGAGCTAGTTAAAAGGCAATTGGCTAACTATCAAGCTAGCCATGGTGATCAAGCTAAGCACTTCTTGCATGTCGCCTCAGATGGCAATATCAATGCCCAAGAGTTGTTGAGCTTAGGTGATATTGATGTAGACGCTGCCACCTCTTCATATCGCACGAGTAACCTCTGCAACTTCGGCGGGCAAATTGCTAACAGTAAACGCTTACTTATTAGCGCAGAACAATTTGGTTATGTTTATATTCACACTGATGCCGACCTAATTATTCAGGGCAATTTAACTGAATATGTAAATAAGCACCAGTGTGGGTTTCTAAAGCAAAAACCATCTTCTAACTGGCCGCATTACACCAAGATGATGGAAGATCCATGCTTCAGTGCGTTAAGAGACTACTTAGGCATCAAGCCGGAAGAAATAATTACTGGGCGACAAGAAGGATCGTTTTTCCCCATCGAACTCTGGACGGAAATGTCAGCACTTTTTGAAAAGTTCTATCACGAAGAATTTTTTTCAAATCGAGCCCTTTTATGGCCGATAGAAGAAGGTATCGTACCTACTGTAGCTTCAAAACTGATAGGCACTGCCTACCCCGAGTTTGCTCCTAAAGTAAAAAATATTGTAATCACGAAGCCGCTGAAGCCAGCCCCAAGGGGGACAAACCCGCGAGATATTTCTGAAAACTGTGTGAACATTGAAGATATAAAGCAAACTTTAGACACAGGCTCAAACGACGCATGTATTGCGATGAAATGGTTTTCCCGGAATTTGAGTGACCCTGCGGCAAAGTTTGCAAACGAAAAGTTAACTCCCTAGCTTCAAATAAGTAAGTTAAGGGACATGGAGAATTAGAATGTTAGTATTAGATTGTACGCTACGTGATGGCGGATATTATAATAGTTGGAATTTCCCACAGCGCGTAGTAGAACAATATTTACAGGCAATGGATGCAGCTAACGTTGATATTGTTGAATTAGGCATGCGCTCCTTAAAAAACGAAGGATTTAAAGGCGCAGCAGGTTTTACTACCGACGAGTATCTAGATACTTTACCTTTACCATCTTCTTTAAAAGTTGGGGTGATGGTAAATGCTTCTGAGTTAGTCAGTGCTTCATCACTCGAAGAAGCACTCGTTTCGCTTTTCCCGAAGAATGCCGAAGAATCAAAAGTTGATTTAGTAAGAATTGCCTGCCACGTACATGAATTCGAACACGCGTTGCCTGCTTGCAAATGGTTAAAAGACAGGGGCTTTTTAGTAGGCTTTAATCTAATGCAGGTAGCAGAACGCTCTCAAGCTGAGGTCGAAGCGCTAGCTTTAGCTGCATCAAAATATGATATTGACGCACTATATTTTGCCGACTCAATGGGCAGTATGGGGCCAGAACAGTGTAAAACTATTATCACCTGGTTTAAAAAACATTGGAATGGCGCTATCGGCATTCATACCCATGATAATATGGGCAAGGCATTACAAAATACGCTTACAGCCATTGAAGAAGGGGTGACATGGTTAGACGCCACCGTCACCGGCATGGGACGTGGTCCTGGTAACGCAAGAACAGAAGAGTTAGTTATAGAAGTTGCAGCTCTTCAGAACAAAAGCGTTAATCTTGTTCCATTGATGGCAGTGATTCGTTCGTATTTTCAACCTCTTAAGAATAAATGTGGCTGGGGGACAAACCCATTTTATTTCCTCTCTGGTAAATATGGAATCCATCCCACTTTTATTCAGGAAATGCTTAGCGATCCTCGTTACAGCGAAGAAGATATTTTAGCCGCCATTGAACACCTGCGGGTAGAAGGTGGTTCGAAATTTAGTTTCAATACGTTAGATGCTACGAGAAACTTTTTTAAAGAAAAAGGCACCGGCAGTTGGTCACCTAAGAGTCAAATTCTTGGAAAGCCCGTACTTATACTTGGAGCCGGACCGGGGCTTACAGAACACAAAGCTGCGGTACAGGCGTTCATTAGAAAGTACTCACCTGTAGTAATAGCAATGAACGCACAAAGTTCTCTTGTCGAAGACTTGGTTGACCTAAGAATTGCTAGCCACCCTGTTCGTTTACTTGCAGATTGTCAGCACCACTTGAACTTACCTCAACCGTTGATTACACCTGCGTCAGCATTACCTGATGATGTAACTGATTCTCTACAAGACAAGGTTCTTTATGACTTTGCACTGGAAGTTACAGAAAACAATTTCACAATAGGTGAAACTTCCGCATCAATACCAAATTCACTAGCTATTAGCTATGCGCTGGCGGTTGCTGCTGCAGGCTCCGCAAAACATATTTATTTAGCAGGCTTTGATGGTTTCGGCTCTGGAGATAATAGAACGCAAGAGATGCAAAAAGTCTTTAATGCTTTTATAGAACAGGTAAGGTTACCAGTAACATCAATTACCTATACAGAATACGATATTCCATCTATTTCAGTTTATGGTGTCTAACATGTCACACAATGAAAGAGCTGTGGTGATAATACCTGCTAGATTCGCTTCTAGCAGGTATCCTGGAAAGCCACTTGTTAATCTTCTTGGTAAACCTATGATATTATGGGTTGCGGAGCTCGCTGAGAAAGCAATAGGTCGAGAAAATGTATATATTGCTACAGACGATGACCGTATTAAGGATGTTGTAGAAGACTCTGGGTTCAATATGGTCATGACAGGGCCCGCACTGACTGGTACAGATAGATTGGCTCAGGCGGCGGAACAGATTGACGCAGAGATTTTTGTAAATGTTCAGGGCGACGAGCCTTTAGCTGACCCATCAGATATTATAAAAGTTTTAGAGTACAAACGAAGTAACCCTGAATTTATAATTAACGGCTTTAGCTATTTAAATGAAGATGAAAACCCTTCAAACGTTAATATTCCAAAAGTTATTACAACTGAAGACGACAATTTAGTGTATATGTCTCGCGCACCGATACCAGGTTTCAAGGACCAAGAAAACGCGCCTAAGAAATATAAAAAGCAGGTATGTATTTATGCTTTTAGTAAAAACGAGTTGAGAGCTTTTGGGAGTTTTGGTAGGAAAAGTTCTTTAGAACAATCAGAAGATATAGAAATACTGAGATTTCTGGAACTCGGTAAAACCATTAAGATGATTGAAACCAAGCCTGGAAGCTACGCAGTAGACGCCCCTTCTGACGTCACGATAGTTGAAGAAGCTATGAAATCTAGAGGGTTTAACAATGAAACTCTCTGATTATTCAACTATCGCTTTTGATTGTGATGGTGTGATATTAAATTCAAACAAGGTGAAAACAAACGCTTTTTATGACGCCGCATTACCTTATGGTGAAAAAAATGCTGAAGCGCTTAAAACGTATCATATGCAAAATGGTGGAGTATCTCGCTTTAAAAAGTTTCAATGGTTTGTAGACAATTTTGTTGAAGAGACTCTAAGGGATGAAGCCTATGAGCAATTATTGACGCGTTATGCAGACATTGTTGAAAAAGGGCTATTGAACTGTGAATTTAACGAAGATCTTTACGAGCTAAAGGAGAAAACGCCTAAGACTAATTGGCTGATTGTATCTGGCGGCTCACAGTCTGAATTGAGAGCATTGTTTGAAAAGCGTGATTTGGCTAATCTTTTTGAGGGTGGAATATACGGAAGCCCTGATTCAAAAGAAGTAATCTTCGAACGAGAGCTCGCCACAGAAAATATAACTCTTCCGGCATTATTTATTGGCGATAGTAAATATGACTTCTTTTCCTCAAATAAATATGGATTAGACTTCATATTTCTTAGTCAATGGACTGAAGTGAATGACTGGCGAACATTCTGTCAGGAAAACGATATTAACACTGTCGAAGCCCTTAAAACCCTATCAGCATAATGAGTAAAATTAAATTAGTCGCTATCGCGAAAGACGAGGCTGCATATTTACCTGAATGGATATTTCATCATCTTCATTTTGGGTTTCACGAAATTGAAGTACTCATTAATAGAACCAGTGACAATACCGAAGCCGTATTAAGCAAAATTGTGTGCTCGTATCCCCAAGTTTCCTTCAGAAACGTTGATTGGATAGATACAACCCCCCCTAATCATTTTATCCAGTACATAGCTTATGCAGAAAGTTATAATCGGGCTAAAAGCGAACCGTCGTTATCACACATTTGCTTTTTAGATATCGATGAGTTTTGGATTCCAGAAGATTTTAGTAGCTCAATTAGTGAAGTTATCGAGCAAGCTTCACCTTTTGGCACATTGTCTTTTCACTGGTTAAATGTATTAAACGAAAAAGAGTTTAGCCATTTAAAGAGAGAAGTTCATGTACAGCCCGCCCCGACGGTAAAGTCTGTCATCAACCTGTCTAGTAATGTTGAAAAAATCCAGCTTCACCTCCCACAGCTGCAGAAAGGCACAGGACAACATGTGCTCGCAAATGGCAAGCCTTTTTTGCATTCGCCAAAAGAGCGTCAAAGGCTCCAGGATAAAGCGTTAAATGAGCGCTTTCCAGCTTATATCTTACACCGAATGTATCGTTCAGAGTTGGAGTACGTCTCTTTATTGCAACGGGGGCGCCCTTCAGATTCATTCCCTTTTAAAAGAAATAGACCTGGGTACATCAAAAAGTGTAAAAATGAACGCTTCATTGAATTCGATGAACGCGCTTTTGACGTTTATATGAAAAGCTTCGACGCATTTTTTAGTAGTATTCAGCTTGATAGCTTACTTAATATTGCGAGAGAGAATATCAAACAGCGCGCGAAAGCTACCGTAGATATGCTCAATCATCAAGTTGACAGACTAACACCATCAGATGTAAAAGACTTAGCGAGAATTTTTTCAGGACTACGTGAGCCCTCTATTCGAGAGTCAATAAAAAAAATCAAACAGTCCTCAATCAAGGATGAGGGCACTATTCATGTCAATAACAAAGCTTCGCCTATTACAAATAACATTAATGGGATTATTAACAGATTCAGGAGGAAATTATGGACGCTAGCAAAGCGCTCAATAATGCGAAAATAAATAAAGATCGCGCAACAAGTAAGTATTATAAAGACTATCAAGGTTTTGCGACGTTAACTCACTCCCCTAAGTTTAAACTTTCCACTGAAACAACCTTTTTCACTATAGGCTCTTGTTTTGCGAGAAACATAGAGTTTTATATGACTAGAAAAAAGATTCCATTTCTGAGCCAGGTTCCCCTCGTAGATGGTGAGCACTTTAAGATGGGAGGAAACCCTCGTGCTGGATATCAAAATGTTTATACTCCAGGTGCAGTACTAGAGGCTAGTCGTCTTACCTTACGCGATGATCCCGACTTTGGAATTGCCGAGGTTGAAGGGTTGCACTACGACCTCCTTACGCATGGGCTAAAAGGGCTTGAAATTGACACCGCCAAAGAAGTTAGGCAAGGTTTAATTAAAACGTACAATAACTTAGAGAAAAGCGATGTAGTGATCATTACATTAGGCTTTATTGAAGCTTGGTACCATAATCCATCCAAAGCATGGGTTAATCAATCTCCTGCAGATCCTAAATTAAGAAAGATTGCTGAAGAGTTTTCTTTTGAAGTTCTAAATGAAAACGAAACGCTGGCGATATTAGAAGAAGCCATAGAAAACTTTCACAAGATTAACCCTAACCTAAAATTTATTTTCACAGTTTCACCTGTACCATTAGGAAGCACTTTTACTCAAGAGCATATATTAGTAGCCAATCAGCGCTCTAAGTCTACACTTCATTGTGTTGCGCAACATCTTTGGCGAAAATACGATTTTGTAGATTACTTTCCTAGCTATGAGATAGTTTCTTTATCAGAAAGGAAACTAGCTTATGAAGATGACAACATTCACGTGAAAAGTGAAGTCGTCTCTAAAGTAATGGAATGCTTTTTCAACTCTTATTTCGATTGAACTGTTGATAATTCAAAAGAAACAAATGTGCTTAGCACATCTGTTTCTTCATATAGTTAATTACTTTAAAGGCTTGTAAGCGCCCATTTCCGCTCTCAATTTATCACTAAACTTAACGATAAAAGGGCCTTTTGGACGTATCTCTCTCGCCTTTTCAATTAATGCTTGAGCATGTTTTGTCTCGCCTCTTTCGTAAGCTACATATGCAGTCTCTCGCAAAAAGTCTTCTAGCTTAAAATCAGGCATCTTCGTCAAGACAGCGTTGGAAAACCAAGGGGATGTATCACTAGCTTTCTTATAGTCTACATTGAATAAATCAGCTAGCTTACTTGCATCTGGGCCAATTGTATTATTTTTTAATTGAACATGAACTTGCTCTTCTAAATGACGATATAAGTCTGCTTTCTCTACTTTTAACTGCTCAATCACTTCAAACATTCTACAAAATGTTACTGCTTTATGTGGCAATTTAGTCTCAACAACGTCTTTTGGCGCTTGAAGATATTCTGGATTTATTTTTACCAAAACCTTATCTAAAAATTGTTTAGTTTTCTCTCGAAAATGCTGCTCTAATTTATTGTAAGTTGCTTCAGATATTAGCGCTGACAGATTAATAGAGGGATCACTACTTTTATCTGAAATTCCTTGTAGAAACCAATCTAACTGGTGGTTGAAGTGGTGGGCTTTCTGGTCTAAAGCATGATTAAGTAGTCTTTTTAACTCCAAAGCAGTATATGAATAACTACGGTTTACCACTCTATTTTCAATCGAAAAACTAGCTGTAATCTCTTTACTAGTTAGTCCAAGGCCATTTAAGAACACTTCCTGAATGGGGTATTGACTTAGTACCTCAGAGTCATAACCATATACATCAACATCTTCTTTGCTAAAAGAATTTACCCATTGGTTAAATATTTGGCCTGTATAGAAGCTAGTATGTTCTCTTAACAACCGAGAGCAAAACTGTTCAGGACTAGCCGTCGAGAAGTTACGCTTAATTCCTTGGTTATAATTGGAGTTTATAGCTTCAATAGGATCTCGAAAAAAGGCGATAATCTTACAACGGTACCCTTTCACTAAATTAGCTACTGCTTGAGGCCTAATATAAAAAGCTTCAGACGAAAGGAATAACACCTTATTCGCCTTTTTCGCCTTATCTATAAGCATATCGAACTGCTTTTTTGCTTCTTCGTCTCTTTTGTCTATTAACTTCAACGCGAGATCAGAATGTCCACCTGAGATACCGTTCTCATCAAGGGAATGGTTGGGGTACTGAAACCCTAATTCACTTAAAATAGATTGATTTTCTATAAAGAATTTTTGCAGCGCCGAAGATCCCGTTTTCGGAGCACCAATGTGAATAATCACATCATAATTTTTTCTGGCATTTTTGATTTTTGGCAGCTTGAACTTGTCATCGCTCCCTTTAAAAAACTTAATCATGTATAAGCCCCTTACATCTATTTAGCTAAGGCTAAAGTTTTCATGCGTAGATGATAAATTCTTATTATAAGCCGGGTCAGCTTTCAATAAGTCTGCCCATTTTTCCTTCATATACTCACTTTCTTTGTTAAATCGCGCCACTTTCTCTGGCGTATCTTCTTCGCCGCGGCTTATTGACTCATGATGGTAAAGTTCAGCCCACGGGGTAAA
>CEPQ01130551.1_pt1 | contig 10396 bp, 10 predicted proteins | sample 530411 | NCBI WGS metagenome assembly CEPQ01 (sample SAMEA2620039, study PRJEB7988) | marine metagenome | isolation source: saline water (ENVO:00002010), including
CATCTATGCGCTCCCGTTGCTGATACGCTGCTGCATGGCTTCCATAGCGTCGTTGGCGATTACTGTCGCCGCCTTCAGCGGCTCGCTCGCAATCTCCACCACGCCTTTCAATTCACTGATTTTGCCCTGCAAAAAATTCCACTCGGAGCAGAATTTGTCGTAGTCGCTTTGCGAGATTTTGTCAGTATCGCGGGCCTTCGTCAGCATGCTATCAGCGCGAGCGTTGCACTTCCGCATTATCTCGCCCTGTAATTGCGCCATAATCGCGCCTTTGTTATCGGTGTCGTAAAGCATGACGGCGCAGCCGCTCCTGAAGGATGATACCGCATACTGGTTGTTGTATGCGTCCAGCAGGGTTTGTATGCCCTGTATCGCCTGCTCGTTGCTCACTTTCTTACCGTTCACGGTTGTTTCTGCTTGCAGCGGCACAAAGAAAATGCCCCTCCCCATAGGGAAGGCTCCGTTCAGCCGACTAATGTTGGCCTTCAAGTAGTGCCGCATGACGGACATGACATGGTGCGTTTGCGCGTGGTTGTAAAGGTCGCGCATCTTACCTACATAGTCCATATTTTTGTTGTCCTTCATCGGAATTACAATTCCGTCGGTCAGTTTGAAGCGGGCTACATCCACTTCGGCGCTCACCGCTTTTGCCTTATGGTCGCGGGTCGCTCGCCAAAGGATATGCTCGGTATCTGCGCCTGCTCCGACGCGGGAGAGCATATACTGGACTGCCGCTGGCGAATTGCCGTTCAGGTTGTCCACCAGCCAGCCGCAGGCCCGCTTGAAGGCGTTGCTACTGGTGTTCTTTCGGATGGGCGCGGTATCAACACCGCACTTCGTCCAAAGGTCGTCTATCTCGCTCGTAGGCACATGGGCATCACCCAAAGTCAGCCATACGATACCCCCTTCGGGGCTGATTTTTCTCGTTCCGTTGCTCATTAGTAGCCTGCTCCGTAATACGGGGCAAAGTCGGGTTGTTCCTCAAATTCTGCGGCATCTTTACCTGTCCAACAGCGATGCTGTTGTTTTTCACTTTCATACATAATCTGTTTGCACATTTCGCATTTGCTCATTTTTCTCGTTCCGTTGCTCATACTTCACCCCCATCCGTGGTCTAAATATCCGGCGTCCATAAGGACACCCCGTATTTTACCTATCGCAGTTTCGGCCAATTTTGGTGCATTTGACCAGCACAATTCGCTCTCGGTAAATTGCTTCGGTCGAAGCGACTCGTGCATCTGCGCTGGCCTGCCCCTGCCGACTGCGACGCCGGGTTCCCGGCGTGGTCGGTAGGCATCGCGCATATCATACTCATATACAATATCCACGATTTGTTGCTTGGCTGCTTGCAGCCTTTCGTTTTCTTTGTTCGTGCTTGTTTCGCTCGTCATGTTTTCTCCATGTTGTGCCGGTTCGGTCGCCGGGAAGCGGGGTGGTCAGGAGTGAAGGTGTCCATTTGGCTACCCTGCTCACCGACAACCGTTGGCGATACCCCGAAGGTCAGGTTCGTATATAAACTTTGCTGTGGCTCTCGATTTGTCGTCGGAATACTTTACCTGCGCGTAGGAGAACCCGTCAGCAACAGCATTTAAGCCGCCAGCAGCAGCCCGACTTCCAAAAGTGGTGCGGTGATACCCACTGGCCGGCTTTTGGCCCTTAAAATCGCTGAAAATGGCCCCCTTTGCTTCCCCACGCGCTCGCGCTCGCGTGTCATGCGCGTAGGAGCAGCAGGATGGGTAGCGGGGTGTGTAGTGTGTCATGTATAGCAAAATGGGGCTGCGACATGGCGTATATTATCCTTATGGGTGCGAAATATACGCCATGTCGCAGCCGGTTCAGATATATCCGGGGTAATCCCCGTCGTCCAGCATGGAATTATAGTCGTCAATTCCTGACTCGCGGTGCGCGGATTTGTAGCGACCGTAGGCTTCCGCTTCGCTGAAGCCTTCCTCATGGTTTTTGACGACAATATCAACAGGTATTGACGCGCCCTGCTTGTCGCCTTTGGTAATCTCGCGGACTTCGCTGCCCAACCACAGGTATAGTGTGTCCATAGCGGAAGCGGACAGGCCCATGACTTTCAGGGACTTGCGCGATTTGGACAGGCGCAAGTCGGCGTTGTCAAATTCGTGGTGCAGGCTTGTGTCGCCTTCCAATAACTGTATGTCGTCCAGAACATCCCAAAACATGTCCTTTACTTCGTCAGAAGTAAGGGTAGTCGGTTTCAGTTTGCCGTAGCCCTTCGCGGGAGTCCCTGCAAAGCAGAAGTCGCCGTGGGCGGTGCTGCCGTAGGTCTTTGAAACCGCAGGCTTCCATGTGGCGACCGGCGTGTAGTCCACGCGGTCAGGGTGCTTGGTCAGGTGGGCGTGTATGTCCTTCGCTAATTCCTTCGCATAGCGAAGGGTGCTTTGAAGGTGGCTGTAATTGGTTTGCTCCGACCCGGTGTGCGCGTTGTAGTAGCCAGCGCAAAGGTTCACACCATTTATATTTAAACGGTCGGTGATATTGCTTATATCACTAATACTCCCGTTGGGAGAAGTCCGCAGCCCGAAGGTAGCGCCGTGGTCGGACAGCCACTCAATCATCCTGCCGGATGATAATTGCAGGTCGCAGTTATGCGTGATAATCTCGTCGTTCCCACGACGGTCAATCGTCATGCAGAAAATAGCGTCAGCCAGCCAGTCCGCGTGGTGTTCCATAGCATACTGGCTGCCGACCAGCCCCGCCTCCTCACGGACACATAGCAGCGCGGAGAGCGGTGTCTTAATGGACTTGTCCATTAGCATTTGTAGCACCACCCACACGCCGTTCTTATCGTCGCCACCGATAACGGTCTTATTGCTGCTGCGGATAATCAGGTCGCCTGATTTTTTCTGTTTAGCGAAGGCTAATTTGGCTGGCTGGTGAGCCACCGTGTCCATGTGGGCGTTTAGCAGCACGCGGGCTGCACCTGCTACATGGTTCACGGCATACAGGTTTCCCTGTCGGTCTATACGGTATTCTATACCGTTGTCCCGGAACAGTCCGGTGATATAGTCAATCACCTGCGCTTCCTGCCCCGAAGGGCTAAAGAAGCGGTATAGCCGGGTAAGCAATTTTAATTGCTTGGTCATTTTTACTTTGTTTTTGGTTTTGGTTTTCATGTCCCACCTCCGGTGGGTGTGTAGGCTGTAAGGCCGCTGGCGCATGTCCCTGCCCGCATGACATACTGAAACGACCCCTGTTCAGGGCTGCTGTCGCCGCCGTTCATCCTGCAATAGTTAATGCCGATACTCTCGTCCTCATTATAGTAGTAGTAATGGGCGTTGTGGTCGGTGGGCTGTTCCAGCCAAAAGGTCGGCGTGAAGTCAGTCCATATAGTGCCGCTATATCCTATTACTTCGGCCAGCGGGCGGGCTACATACTTGCCGCGCCCCGCTTCCATTAAGTGAGATGTAATGCTGTCGCCGCCGCTGTTGCTGGTTTCCGAATAGGCGACCGGCAGCCATGTGAGTTTCTGCGTGAAGCGCCCATAACTGTCGCGGGGCTGCTGCGGCTTCTTTGCTTCCCTGCGGTTGGCCGCTTCGCAGAAGCGGGTCAGCAGGTCAAAGGCGGCGAGATGGTAGGTGCCGCTGCTGTTGCCTTCGGTAAGGTAAAGCCGGGACGGGGCGAGCATGACATACCGACCGTGCCGGTAGTAGCGCACCACGGAACGCGCCACTACCTTTCCGGTGTCGGCGTTCCTGAAAAACAGCAGGCGGTAATCGTTGCATAGTAAGGAAGCAGCACCGAAGGTGTAGTCGTCCTTATTGCTCCTCGTTTGACATGAATTGGCCGCTTCAGCATGGCGCACTAAATCCTTTAGTGCTGCTGCGTCCCATCCTAATTGGCCGACTACCTTTAGGTAGCAAGCGTTGGTCAGGAAGGTAGTCCATACATTCCACGAGCGCGTCCTGTCTTTGGTCTTTGACGGCGACCAGCCCACGCCGCAAAATTCCAGCGGCCAGTTTGCTGACTGTATGTGGAGGTTGTCGTCGGGGCAGTCAGGGTGCTTGCGGTAGCGGGCAAGTAGCCTGCTTACCTTCCGGGTCAATTTGCTGCCGTCAGGCAGCCTGTTATCTCGGACGGCCTGTTCAATTCTCTCTTTGCGAAGGCTGCTGTCGTTCACCTGACTGTGGGGGTGTAAAGTCCAGAATTGGGCCACCCGGTTGCTTTTGAAAGCAAAACCGAACAGGTGGCGAAACGGGTGGTAGTCAGCATCATGCTGACTGTGGTGGAAGGTGTGGTCGGTAGCGTTTCTCACCGCCCAATACAGGGTATTGGCTACTTCCCTATGCAGCGGACTTTCGACTCCCAAAGGAACCTCAAACCAGCCATCTATACCAACGCTGGAAGCGTTGCGGGGCAGGTAGCGGTTGGTGTGTTTGTAATAATCTAAATAGTCGGTATAGAGCCACTCCGCGCCGCGCTTGGCCTGCCCGGAGAGCGGCACCAGCGAGTCGCGTGTGGCTCGGTAGCGCCCGGTCGGGGTGTCGCTACCCTGTCTTTCAGGGTTCACCCTGCGCTCGGCTTCGTCGCTGATTTGCTGCCTTTCACCGTCCCGGTGGTCGCAGCACTCGTTAGTGTCGTAGTGATATTCCTCGCAGCCTTCGCAGTAGTAGGCTACATCACCAATACAGTGTCCGCAAATACTGTCGCCTTCGACGGTGAGCATCTCGTCGTAATCGCTATATTCCTCGCAGCGGTCGCAGTAGCCGAGATGTCCGTTGCCGCAGTCCTCACACCAATAGTCGCCATCAGCATCACAGATGCTGCCGGTGTCTTTGGCGATTGCTTCGTTGCAGTTAAAGCACTTATGCCCCGTTAAGCAATCGGGGCAGGCTTCGGCGTTGTCGGCGGTGTCGGTCAATTCCCCTTCGGGGTATTCGTCGGAGCAGTAGTCGCATTCTGCGGTGGCCTGCTCGCTTGCTTGTTTGTCGTCGGTCATGTGTTCACCCATGCTACAATCCAGCCGATTTCTCGACGGAAATGTTAAAGGGATGAAAGCCACTTCAATATATAAACCTTTTGGCGTTTGTTTTACAGGGGATATATCGTCGTGAAAGGGGATAGGCAGGTATCAGAAAATGGTGCAAATGCGGCGCTACATGATGCAGGGCTACCTATACGACGCATAATGACTCTTATACGCAGGGGGTGTGCGGGTCGGTCGCCTTCCATCATGTCCTCGACAGGCGGCGCGTAGTGCTACGAGTCGCGTGGGGAAAGGGGGAAATCGGGACTGATAGACCTGTATGAACCGGGCCGCCTGCAAAAGAGGCACCGTCGGCTGACGGCAACACAGGCGAGGGGGCGACCGCCATCACCGACGACAGGAGCATCCCCAACACTTGTTGGCCGTGAAGGGGTTTTGGGATGGCCGGCTTCAGTAGCAGGTGCCGTCGGTGGTATTCTATGCCTTCTTTCGCTGGCCGGTTTTGACCCGGTATGAACAGGCCGAAGGCGCGAGAGCATCACGCAATTCCCACATCATGTCCCTGCAAGCCCGCATCTGCTTGGCCGTTTCAACCGGGGTTTCACGCTTGGCCTTCCCTTCGGGAGTTAATTGCGTATATTTCTTTTGCCGGGCTTTGACTTGAAGCGTAGCCCCTGCGAGCCATGAACAAAGACCCCGGCCCCACTTATTGAACCACATTTGGCCTTTGTCCGACAGGTCAGCGTATTTGATATTCTTACAATCGGATGGGATTGTGGTTCCCTTCAGGGTGCGGTCGCCCGTGGGTAGCATTGCCTTTTTAGCAAAATCGGTCATATTTTGGGTCGTAAAAAACTCTTCCGGGTTTATAGTTTTCCCGGCGGCAGTTTCTTCGGCCCATACTTTTTCCCACCAAGCAGGGTAGCCGGCCTTCCCTTTAACTATTGTTGGCTTTTCTTTTACCACTTTCGGGGTCGGTTCCACCATCTCGACGGGTTCTTCTTCTTCTTCTTCGACTTCTCTTGCTGCTGCCTTTACAGTTTTCTTTTTCGTAGCAGCCTTTGTTTTGTCCTTCTTTGCCGCAGCCCGGATTTTAGCCGCCTGTTCTCGTTTATCCTTGGCAATCTTTGGTGTATCGGTCTTGGCTTCGTGTTCCAGTTTTGTTGCCATTATCTCGGTGGCGGGTGTGCCAGCCGGATGCTCGGGTTTGAGGTGCCGTTCATCATAACCTTGAGCCGCCCACTTCTTCTTCAGCAGCCTTTTCAATACCGCTTTGCGGCCTATCAGTTGCCCGCCCGTGACTTTCAGGGATGCGAGTTCAAACTTCAACTCGTCCAGATTCATCTTATCAAGATGTTTGTAAGGAGGCATCAGTGATGCTTTGAGGTTTGCTACCGAGCCGGTAATGTCCTCGCCTGCCTTCTCTGCAAGAGCCATTAATTGCGCTTTATTAAAACCAGACAATTCCTTTGCTATGGATTGCCGGGATACGGCAGCACCAAGTTCGGGCATTGTCCAGTCCGGTGCTTCAACTGTAACCACAGGAGTAGCCTTGCCGCGCCGGGTCTTTTTCTCCAGATGCCGGCGCAGTCGAGATATAAGTTGGGATTTATTGCCGCTGCTTCCGATACCCCGGTCTTTCAGCATTTCCTTTAATTCCTTGGAAGTCATGGCCTGTGTAAATTCTTCCCCTTTACTTTTGATTAATGACAGTAAATGGGCGTCATTAGCAGTTTTTGATTTTGCCATAGCCTCATCCACCCTTTTTTCATACTGCTGGCGCCGTTTCAGAGTTTCATCAACCTCGGGTTCCGGCTCCGCTTCCGGTTCAGGAGCCGGTTCCGGCTTTGCTTTAGCGGGCGCTGGCTTCGGAGCCGATTTCGTTTCCGTCTCCGGTGCAAGGGATGGTTTACTAACTTCGGTCGGGAACTTGAGTTTGCTTTCTTCGAGAATTAATTGCTTGGTTTTCTTCCCGGTTGGTCGAATAACAGTAAATTCTACCGTCGCTGTTGATTTGCCGGATGGAGTCTGCCCAGTTCCTATGACTTTGCCAGTTCCATGAAATCCATGCACTACGGTCTGACCTTTTGAGAACTTCGCCATCAGATGCCTCCGAACCGGCGCAGGCGGTCGCTGACGAAGTAAGCAATGAAGGCACCGACCGCTACAATGCCTGCTTGTGTGCCGGATGGATACTTCTTGGCCGAGTTCCAGAGCCTGTCCCGCATCCGTTTCACCAGCGGGCTGTTATGCGAAGGCATCGCGCCAACTATTGTCGGCCCCTTATTAAATATACTGTAAGGCTTTGACTACGGCTTTGTAGCCGATATAACCCACGACTACAACCTCGGCCAGCCCCACGGCAGCAGCAGTCTTGGGCTTTTCCTTGGCGAAGGAGTCGGCCCACTCGCGGCAGGTATTCCCCTTGCAATCACGGCCCCGGCGCCTGCGTGCCACGAACCCGTGATTACTAACCCGTTATAAACTCTCTTTCCAGCAGTTTTTCAATTACTGCTTCGGCATGTGCATCGTCCAGATGGGCGATAGCAAGTAGAGATATCTGTTCCTGTGCCGCTTCATTCAGTTCGTCCGTAATATTATCATTCTCATCCACGAATGTCCATTCCAGATTGCCCCGGCCCTTATAGTGGCACTCCATGACATTCGGGAAAGGATGTTCAACCCTGAAGCGGCGCTCGACTGATAGCAATCCGCACATGGGACATACGAGTCGCACATGGCGTTTCTTGGTCTTGACGATTTGGGGTTCTGCTTCTATTTCAAGTTCAGGTTCTTCTTCGGCCTTTTCTGCCAGTTCCAGTGGTTCCGTTATGGGCTGTGCTTCTGGCTGTTCAACAAGTGTCGGCTCGATAACGATGTCATCCATCGTATAGGTAACGGGGTGGGGATTAAAAGATTATTCCCTTATCTCAAGCCATACCAGCACGGCAACCAATAGCAACCAGCCATATACCAGCAACCGTAAGTAGTGGAGCCGCAGTTCATTTCGGTTCAAGTTTCATCTTTCGGTATGTCTATACTTTTGAGGTAAAGGAGGCCCGCGCCGACCACCACTAACCAAATGGCGTAGTTTTTAGCGTAAGTTTTAACACGCTTGTTCAGGCTGTAATTTCGCAAGTGATGATACAGGGATTGTTCAGCCACGGAACAGCCCCGCCAAGTCCTGTATGAGTTCGTTGCAGTATTCGGAGATGTCGCCAGCAATATCGGTCATTTCACGCTCTTTCTCGACGAGAGTATCGGCAATATCGCGGGCATCACGCATTCCCCGAGGTGTGGAATAAGGTTCCTGTATGCCCGCTACCAGACGGTATTCTTTCAGGTCATCCCAATTGTCATTAAGGTCAAGGATAGCACGGGCGCACCTACCGCCAATAAGTGTTGACAGGTAATGCTTTTTCTGTTCGTCAAAGAAGAACTGTTCGCCGCTCGGTGATGAGAAGCGTCTGGTTTCCCGTCGTGGTGGGATGTAGGGCAGGTCTTGGCCGCCATGCACGCGCAGGAGTTCTTCTTTCAGTCGGGGCATTCATTAGTCATACCTGTGGTTGCGCTAATTTATCGAGTATTTGTAATGTTGTTTCAAAACAAATCGCAAACTTTGTCTTTAGTTCGTCCTGATGCTTTTTATCGAGTCTTAAGTCACCCCTCATTTCACCTTCGCTAAATGAGTTCCAGCAACATAGTCCAGTTAGCAGGTCTTGTTTATTATCCGGGTTCCATGCGTCCCGTAGGCCGCGGTTGCTGCCCGGTGGGTAACGTGTCTGTAGTTTGCCTTTGTCATTTCTAAACCAAGGGAGTCCAATATCACTCTTACAGAACTCTTCGGTACGTCTACGGTCCATTAAGACCATTATGCTTCCTCCTCGGGAGTTGGCAGCCACCCCCCCTGAAAGGTTCCCAATTCATTAGCGCTTCCGGGATGACCCATAACTTGCATAGCCCGTAGGGGTGTATATAGTTTGCCTCGGTGCCGACCTGCTCTACAAGTTGGCAATTTCCGATAGGCAGGTCAGTCTTCCAAGCACGCTGGTCATCCTCGTCGCCGGGTTCGTAAAAAATGCAGTTATCGCAGATAATCCCATCATCAACAAAGGGGTTCTGGTCAGCCCGGATATAGTGTGCGCCCTCGGCAGTAGCGCCCTGCTGGAACTTGCCGAACAGCCCTACTGTTTGCAGGTAATCCTCACCAACGCGGCGCTGTCTGTCATTTAAATATATATCGTCGGCAACAACTTCCATCTCCGGCGGTGTTTCCAGCCCGCCAAACCGTCCAATCGCCCGTGCTGCGACAGAACCCAGCAGTCTGTGGAGCGACATCTATCCCTTTTTGAGGGTCTGACCGATGCGTTCTATAATATTATTACAATAACCACCATGTTCAAATCTACGGTTCCACGGAATATCATAGCCGCCGGGTGGTCTTCTGCGTGGGCTGATATGTGGGAACTCATGTTTTTGTCCCCAGCGTATTGTATTGGGATTGAGATTTTGTATATCAGCGAGAACCCGCGCACGGTCATAGTCGTCGAAGCGGTCAGGGTCTGTATCCTTCATCTTTTTCAGTTCATCATAAGGGGCACCGGCTTCATCAAAGGCTTCCCATGCTGCATGTACCATTTGTTGCTTATCTTCTTCGGTATGCTGATGAAATCCCATCATGGGCACATCTGTCGAGGATATATCCATGCCGGGGCCGCTGGGCTGTGAAGCCAGCCATAGATTGTGCAAGGCCATCTCGCACTCCGGGTTGATACGATAGCGTCGTTGTCCCGTTCTCTGCCGTCCTGCTGCCGTTGCCTTCAGGACTTCCCCCGGTGTTCTCGACATCTATGGTAACCCGCGTCGCATGTGCTGTCCCAGTCCATAATAATTCGGACCCTTGCCAAGTGGTATTTCAACTATATCTTCCAGAAGTTCATTGCAACTGTCCCTCGCTATCTCACAATCCTCGGCTGTAGCCATTAATACATCCTCTGTCACCATATAATCCATTTTTTCCTCAAATTCAAGTGCGCCCTCTATACATGCCAGCATATCCCGAGCGCACTCGCGCATGTGGCGGTGCGGCAGGGTTATTGTTTCATGGCCCGTCATCAGTCACCCACCCAGCAGTTGGCTGCCTTAAAGAACCTATCCCTATCGAAATGGGGATTATCCTGTGCAAAGTAGTTAGCCATGTCTGTAGCCATATCACACAGTTCCAATCTCTTAAATCTTAATCGTGACTTGGCAGACCGCACCACCCTCAAGCTGCTATGGCCCGGCTTCTCTCTCTCTCTCTTTTTAATGCGTTCCAGAGACTCGTCCAGCCTATCGGTTCGGCTCCTGAAAATGTCAGCGATGGCGTTGTAGTGCAACCAGCGTATAGGATACCTGCGGGATAGCGTCATCAGCGGCACTCCGTTGCCTTCATGAACCTGT
>CEPQ01006495.1_pt1 | contig 10380 bp, 9 predicted proteins | sample 530411 | NCBI WGS metagenome assembly CEPQ01 (sample SAMEA2620039, study PRJEB7988) | marine metagenome | isolation source: saline water (ENVO:00002010), including
TGACCAATGAACGATACATTTGTTGGATCTAATTTAACGCTTCCCCCGGTTGTATCTACAACGGCGTTTAGACCTAGACGAAGCCCGATGACATCAACAACGCTTTGTCTATTATTGTCACGTGTAGTAAGCAATGAAGCAAGGTTTAGGTAATCCGTAGGCGACCCATTTAACGCTGAAGATGCATTAATTTGCTGGCCATCTATAGTGAAACCTCTTTCACCGTGCAGAGGGTGGTCAATTGCAACAGTAGCAAAACCCGCTAACGATAATGCGCCCGTTATTGCAAGGAAGTCTTCTTTGCGTGAAGTTATTCCATGCTGAAGAATAACAACAGGCCAGCCCGCTTCTGGTGCAGAAGCAATTGGACTAACACCAGACGCAGGGTTGCTTGCAACGATGTTTATAATGTTAATATCCGGCACAGTGATCTGAACATTGAGCGTTTCAGTTCCATCCGCATTTGAGCCTTTGCGAGCAGGGATTGGGCTGTATCGCGTTACGTGTCGAAGATCGTTAATACCTATATTTGTGAGGTCTAAGTCAAGCAGCTGACCGCCGGTTGCTAATTGGCAAAGTTCGTTATTAACGCCCGGAGTAACCGTTCCATTTCCAATCAGTGCACCAATAGACTCTGCACCAATCGTTTGTAATGCAAGGCCGTTGGTACAAGCAGCGCTCCATCTTCCATTGAGTGGATCGGCTGGATCAAGGTAATAAGGGAGGTCGATAGTCCCTTCTTTTAAAGATGCTGCACAAAATGGCGCAACTTGTGAAAACACCTGAGTAGCCGTTGGGTTCAATGGTGAACTAGGATCAAGAACTGCAGAAACCATAGCAGAACATGAAGATAGCCCTACAGCGTTAAGTTGTGTTAACAGTGCTGCTGGCAATAATGATGGCGCTAGTACATCAAATGCAGTGTCATTTTCAGATTCGCTTACAGCAAGCACTGGAAGTGTACCAGCAGCAACTGCCTGTGCTGGAGATGCGCCCTGTGCTAGTGCAGTCGCAAAAGGAGCTATCGAAAGCGACTTGACGGTTTCGATAATTTCAGTGGTTGATTGTGTCGTAAAGGTAAAGCTGAATATTAGCGACTCTTCATCTACACCACCTTGCGACGTCAAGACACTTTCGTAAGAGTTAATTAAGCCCTGTAGTGCTAGCTGAGAATCTGTTGATAACGGAAAGTTGTTGATATCTTGGCTAAGGCTTTCATAACCTGTTGAAGGCTTAACAGACTGACCATCGCTTGCTTTGAGGGCGCTTGTTACTGCTACATAGTATGAGGTTGATTCTTTCAGCGGTTTTAAAGGAATAACAGCGACGTCGTTACCGCTTGCTTGCGTCACAAAATCAACACCGAATGTGAGCTCGCTGTAAATCTTACACCCAGAAATTGGCGGAGCAGTGGTGCAGTCTGCGTCATTAAGATCGCCACCAATTGCACCTTCAAAAATTCGGATTGCGCCTGGAGAGCCAGCAGATGCTGCGTCTAAAGTAATGCCTGCAGGGTGTGTGGTTGAAAAAGTAAAAGGGTGTTGTGTAGACCAGCCATCCAGTGCACCAAGCGCAGCTGAGGGGTTTGAAAAGTCCGGCGTACCGCCGTTAGCCTGGCCAGCTACTTCGTCGGGTAATTCTAATGTACCATCGTCTGTTTGTTCAACTAACGCGAAAAAAAGGTCACTTGGAACGTTAAGAACGCTACCCGCAGGGTCAAATAAAATCCTTGATGCAGGGCGTTCGATAGTCGCTTCAGCTTGAATGCTTTCTAGGTCATCCCCGCTACCGCAACCAGCGAGCACAAATGCAGCAGAGATACTTGTGCTGATCAACAGTTTTTTCATTTTTTCTCCCAGGAACTTAAGTTGAGTTATTAGCTCGTTTGATTTGTTAGTCTCTAGTACATCTTTTATTGTCTCAAACAAGATGTTAACAAGTTAGACCAGTTAACAGTTACTTCATAGTATTGACTTTGTTATCTATTTGCAAAGGTTTGTTAAGTGATTGTTAGATGAAATTAATACTTATGCGTTCATATTTACATATCAGGCTACGTTTTGTCGGTATTGCTGATTAAGTTATAGACAATATTGCAATATAAATCGATCCTCTACAGAATAAGGCAGAGATTTAATGCCTCTTTGTAAATATCCCGTCGCAAAATAAGCTGTTCGTATTAGAATGGTCATCATGGGTTTATTTAATTAGCTATAACCTTTTTAGGAGTTGAATTTGGAGTTTTTGTACGAATACGGTTTGTTCGTCGCTAAGGTAATCACATTTGTTTTTGCTTTCATTGTTATAGTGTCCACGGTAGTAGGGGTTGCAAATAAGCAGAAACCCGGGAAAGGACACCTTGAAATCACGTCGCTGTCTGATCAGCTTAAAGATGTGACTCAGTATGCAAAGGAAGTATTGCTTGATAAACGTTCTTTAAAAAAGCTCGCTAAAGAGCAAAAGAAAGAGTCCAAAGCAAAAAGTAAGTCTGACACTGAGTCTGCTGCACCTAGGTTGTTCGTTTTAGACTTTAAGGGTTCAATGGACGCCAGCGAAGTTGAGCATTTGCGTGAAGAAATTACTGCGATTTTGTGTGTTGCTGATAAACAAGACGAAGTGCTTGTTAGATTAGAAAGTGGCGGCGGCGTGGTTCACGGTTATGGCCTTGCAGCTTCTCAGCTTCAGCGAATTAAAGACAAAGGCCTAGCGCTTACCATAGCGGTAGACAAAGTAGCCGCAAGTGGCGGTTACATGATGGCGTGCGTAGCTGACAAGCTATTGGCATCACAGTTCGCCTATATAGGTAGTATCGGCGTGTTGGCACAACTGCCCAATTTCAACAAACTTCTTAAGAAGAATGATATTGAATTTGAGCAGCATACAGCGGGAGAGTTTAAGCGTACGCTGACTGTTTTTGGTGAAAATAATGACGAGGGCAGAGCGAAGTTTAAACAAGAAATCGAAGAGATTCATATACTGTTTAAAGACTTTGTCAGCGCTCAGCGTCCTTCAATGGATATAGATAGAGTGGCAACGGGAGAGTATTGGCCAGGGATAAAAGCGAAAGAACTTGGCTTGGTAGACGACATTATTACTTCAGACGATTACATTTTGTCTCACTACCCTAAGCGAGAAATATTTAGCGTTAAGTATTCAATCAAGAAGAACGTGGCTGAAAAACTTGGTATGTCTGCGGCGAATGTTGCAGAGCGTGTTTTTATGAAAACATGGAGCAAGGCACGCCACTGGTTTTAAATAGCCCAGGCACCAAGATGCGTTTTTGGTGCCTGTAAAAATAAGAATAATATATGGCAAAACAAACCAAGCGAGATATTCTTGATGCTGCGGAATATCTCTTTTCAAATCAAGGGTTCACACAAACGTCGCTGCGAGAAATAACGGCGAGAGCAGACGTAAACCTCGCGTCTGTTAATTATCACTTCGGCAGCAAGAAAAACTTAATACAGGCTGTTTTTAAGCGTTATTTTGATGTTCTAATGCCTGAGGTACAGCAGTGCTTAAACCAATTACCTTCTCTTGAGGGGACGCGTGGTGTTGAACATTTACTTACTTCACTTATTCCACCAATGCTGGCGCTAAACGCTGTTTCAGAAAACGGCACAGCCAATTTCGTGAAATTGTTGGGTAGGGGATACAATGAAACTCAAGGGCATTTACGGCGATTTATTATGCAGGACTATGGTCAGTGCATACGCGCTTTAGTTTCGTCAATTAGATTATGTTTACCTGGTGTGCCTGAAGAAGAATTATTTTGGAGACTTCATTTTGCAATGGGAAGCTTCGTGTTTTCTATGGCATCTAGTCAGGCCCTTACAGAGATTGCGGAATCCGATTTTAATAAACATGTTGAAATTAATGAGGTCATTAGCCATTTAGTGCCGTTCGTTGCGCATGGTTTAGCTAGCGACCCCAAAAGTTAGTCTTTACCTAGCGAGGTAAAATTGAACCAGGCGCTTCAGCAACGAGTTTCTCAGCATAATAATTTTTTACCGAGAAGCTGCCCTTTTTAGGTTTACTTTTCTTGGCGGCCGTTGTTTTTGCCGGTGCTTTGGTTGCGTTAGCGTCAGTGCCGCCGCCAGTACTTAACTCGCGGGTCATTTCTTCAATCTGAGCAAGTCGAACATTTTTACCGCCATTAACGCTATACCAACCACTTTTCGCACTGACGGTTGGCGCTTTACCATTTTTAACTGTATACGCTTCTATAAATTCGCTAACGATTTTATCTTTATCTTGAGTTGCCATTTTTATTGCTCTTTATTTATCAACATTAAATATACGCGTATTATGGCGCACCCGAACAAGTTCAGTTTCATCAAGAAGTTGAGCGTTGCTCATTAATTAAGACAGAAAGTCTAAATTAGGGTTACAAGCAGTAACGAAAGTGCGCGATAATAAACGGTTCACGTATTTTATATAACGTTTTTTATACATTTTGTCTAATTTGTACACGGAGGAAGTGGTGTCACTATCAAACAAAGAGTTGCGTTTGTACCTGGATGGCTTGTTGAAAGTACATGAAATTAATGACTTTTGTCCCAATGGACTTCAAGTTGAGGGAAAACCTCAGTTAAAAAAAATAGTTACTGGTGTAACTGCATCGCAAGCGCTAATTGATGAGGCTGTAAAACGAAATGCTGACGCTATTCTTGTTCATCATGGTTATTTTTGGAAGGGTGAGGCGCAGCCTATCGTAGGCATGAAGAAGCGACGTATAAAGTCAATTCTAGACAATGACCTGAACCTTTTTGCTTATCATCTTCCTTTAGATGTTCACCCTGAGTATGGAAATAACCGACAGCTTGCTAACTTACTTAATTTGGAGAATATTTCAGCGGTTTCAGGTGTTAAGCCCACGGGTGTTGTTATGACAGGTGAACTGCCTTCTCCTATGACAGCCGATGAGGTAGCAGCACTGTTATCAAAAAAACTTAACCGTCACGTGCTGTGTGAAGATAAAAGCGGGTCGCTGCTTAGCACACTTGCATGGTGTACCGGCGGAGGCCAAGGCTACATCGAGACAGCTGTCGAAATTGGCGTAGATGGCTTTATTACAGGTGAAGTATCGGAGCAAACTATTCATACAGCAAGGGAAATGGACGTTGCTTTTTTCGCTGCGGGGCATCATGCAACCGAACGCTATGGAATAAAAGCACTTGGTGAGCACCTGAAAGAGCACTTCAGTGTTGACGTTGAGTTTGTTGATATTGATAACCCTGCGTAGATAAAATTCATGAATAATGATCGTATCTTTGATGGTATTGCGAAGAAATTTTCGAGCAATATTTATGGCACCACGAAAGGAAAGTTAAGGCATATATTGCTTTGCGATATGTTGGCACCTTTTGTTTCTATGCCTTTGACCGGCCCACTTAAGATCATCGAAGTCGGTGGCGGCACCGGGATCATGTCCGCACATCTCGCATCGCTTGGTCATGAGGTGGTATTAACGGATGCATCAAGAGAAGTATTAGACGAGGCTAGCACCGTTTTAGAAGGTTTTTCAAATGTAACCATGCGTCAGCAGTATTTAGCCGATATTGACGATTTAGCGCAATTTGATGTGGTTATTTGTCATGCTGTTTTAGAATGGCTTCGTGACCCCTATGAAGCCATCGCATATCTTCACCAGAATATGAAAGATGGCGCGCTGCTAAGTTTGAGTTTTTTTAATCAAGATGCGAACCTTTTCTCAAATGCGATTTACGGTAATTTTGATTACATCGAAAAAGGCATGAGAGCCAAAAAACAAGTAAGACTGAATCCTAATAATCCATTGAGTGCGCCTAAAGTTATTGAGTTTTGTGAGTCCCAATCGTTTTCGATAAAAGATAAAGCCGGTATTCGCTGTTTCCACGATTACATGCGAAACATTGCCCACCAGAATGAAAAGTTCGATGCGTTACTTGCTCTAGAGCGCCAATACAATAAGGTCGAACCCTATATGTGGCTAGGCAAGTATTTTCATTTAATTTTAGAAAAATAACGAATACTGCGTTGAGCTAAACTGCTATGGTAAAATACGATTTTGTTTGCTAAGAATGTTTGCAAGCGTCGTAGAGGCAATTTCTGCTAGGGCCTCTTCTGTAAAGAAGCCCTGGTGCCCTGTAATGAGCACATTTGGAAATGTTGTTAAGCGTTGGAAGATGTCATCCTGTATAATTTCTGTAGACAGGTCATTAAAAAAAAGCTCTGATTCCCTCTCGTAAACATCTAGCCCTAAATATCCGATTTTGCCACTTTTTAAGCCGTTGATAATCGCTTTGTTATCGACGAGGCCTCCCCTTGACGTATTAATTAACATGACGCCTGTACGCATTTTCACAAGAGACTGTTCGTTTACTAAATGATAGCTCTGTTCGTTTAATGGACAGTGCAGGGTGATGATCGCACTTTCTTCCCAAATACGCACCAGCGGCACATAGTTTGCGCCAAGTTGGCTAACTTCATCATTTGGCAAGGGGTCATAGCACAGTACGTTACACCCAAACCCTACTAATATTTTTATTACCGCTTTGCCAATTTTCCCTGTTCCAATAACGCCAACGGTTTTTTTGTGAAGCGTAAAGCCAAGTAATCCATCTAGCGTAAAATTTCCCTCTCGAACACGATTATACGCTTTATGCGTTTTTCTATTTAACGTCAGCATGAGCGCCAAGGTATGCTCTGCTACGGTTTCAGGGCTATATGCCGGAACTCGGCTCACTTCAATGTTGTGTTTAAATGCAGACCGAATGTTCACGTTATTAAAACCGGCACACCGAAGTGCAATGTGGTTCACGCCATTATTTCCCAGTATTTCTATGGTTTGATCACAAATGTCATCGTTCACAAAAATCACAACTGTTGTGAAACCAATACAGGTTAGAGCGGTATGTGCATTGAGGGCGTGCTCGAAAAATATAATATCTAGCTGCTTCTCAGCGTTACCGTCGGCACGCGCTAGAGCGTTCATGAAAGCATCTTGTTCGTAACGCTTCGTACTGAAAAATGCGACACGCTGGCTCTTGCGTGTTACAGCAACGTTTTCGTTAGATGCCATCATGAACCTCCTAGTCTAGTTCAAAGGTTTATATTTTGTGCAGTATCACCTTTATCTGTCAGGCGAGCAGCGCATCAATATCTTTTTCGATGGCTGCAGGTTTTACTGTGGGGGCATAACGCTTCAGCACTTTCCCCTCAGCACTCACTAAAAACTTAGTAAAATTCCACTTAATTCGCTTAGTACCAAGTAAACCCGGTGCTTTCGTTTTTAGTTCTTCAAATAGCGGGTTAGCGTCAGGGCCATTAACGTCACACTTTTCGAAAAGTGGGAACGTTACGCCAAAGTTTAACGTGCAAAATTGCGCAATATCGTCATTACTGCCTGGCTCTTGATGCCCAAATTGATCACATGGAAAGCCCAATACTTCAAGCCCTTTATCTTTGTATTTCTTGTAGAGGGACTCGAGTCCGTCATACTGAGGCGTAAATCCGCATTTACTTGCAGTATTTACAATCAATAAAACTTTACCTCGATAGTCGTTAAGCGAAATGTGCTCACCGTTGTTTTTTGTCAGCGTATGTTCGTAAATTTCCATAATTTTTTCTTTTTTGCTGTTAAATTTTGGGGGGTAGAAATTTGTTGTGTCCAAATGCAAGCGGTTTTGTTAACTTCTGCACTATTATATTGCACCAGTATTTCTTAATTATTGCCTACATTGCAATAGTGTCTCAGTGAATACTTATCATAAGAGTATATTTTGTATGACAAATTTGAATGTGAGTTTTTTAGGGCTCGGCGTCATGGGCTATCCTATGGCGGGCTTCCTGTCAAAGGCGGGTTTTAACGTTAAGGTTTACAATAGAACGGTTGAAAAAGCGAAGAAGTGGGCTTCTGAATTTGATGGCAAAGTGTGTGAAGCACCTGATATTGCCGCTAAAGATGCCGATATCGTTTTTATGTGTGTAGGGGATGATAACGATGTTAGGAGCGTGGCCAATAAAGCAATAAGTGCCATGAAAGCAGGCGCTGTGTTAGTGGATCACACCACGGCTTCGGCAGACATTGCGAGGGAATTATATGAAGTGTGCAAAAGCAAACAAATTGGTTTTCTAGATGCACCAGTATCCGGGGGACAGGCGGGGGCTGAGAACGGCCAACTTACTATCATGGTGGGGGGCGACGAGTCAGTCTACAAAAAGGTTGAACCCGTGATAGCGCACTATGCACGCCATAGTCAGTTACTAGGTAAGTGTGGCAGCGGTCAACTCGCTAAGATGATGAATCAAATCTGTATTGCCGGCATCGTTCAAGGTCTTTCAGAGGCACTTCATTTTGGACAGAAAGCAGGGCTAGATTGCGCCGCTGTTATTGATGTCATCAGTAAAGGTGCTGCTCAATCTTGGCAAATGGAAAATAGGGCAAGCACTATGTTAACGAATCAATTTGACTTCGGGTTTGCGGTAGATTGGATGAGAAAAGATTTAAACATAGCGCTTGCAGAATCGAGGAAAAACGGCTCTACGCTAGCGTTAACCGCACTTGTTGATCAATATTACGCTGACGTTCAAAAGCTAGGAGGAGGGCGCTGGGATACCTCTAGTCTTCTCACACGCTTAAAATAGCAGTTAGAGCGCGTTTTCCTGAGCAGACAACGAAAGTTGCTCTAGACGCGCCTTGTTATTCTCATTGAGAGGAAGCGTTGCAATCGATTCCAACAAGTTATTTATATTATATTTTCGATATACGCCGGTATTTGATTCCGTCATACACTGCAATAAGTTTAGACCAAATGCTGCGGTTTGAGGGGATAAAGTGAATGCATCATAAAAATGCTTCATCGCCTTATTAAACTCGCCCTTAATGAAAAGCTGAGTGCCAGTTTCATTTATAGCGATAGCTTGCGAATGGTTTAAACCCAATCTTTCGCTTCCGGAAAAAATTAAAGCATCATTCATTACCTGCTCAGAGATGGCGTGATGCTCTGTATTTTTTTGTTTTGCCATCATTAGTAACTCACTGGCTTTAGCTTCATCACCTAGTCCATGATGAACTTTAGCAGCCACAACTAAGATAGACGGCTCTGTACGCAAATAGTTGCCTATGTAGTCTCCATCTAGTAAGTGTGCTGCTTTTTCTTTGTCATTATCAAGCAGGGCTGAAAACGCAAGTAAATAATCGCGTTTTTGGAGTGTTTGAGGGTCGCCCTGGCTTCTTCCAGCTATGCCAACAAGTTTTCTTGCCTGAGACAAACTTTCTTGTCTATTTGTTTCGGGAGAGTCTTCAGCTAAAAAAAGGTAGAACTCTGCAAGCTCAAAGGTAAAGTCATTGAATCTGTCTTTAGCACTTCTGTGCATAGCACGCTTTTTTTGTAATAAGTCGATGGCTTCTACAACTTTATCTTGTTTTTGATAGGCGCGAGTTTTTAGCTTCGCGGCAGGTAATGTTAAATCGCTAAACTTAATCTCGCCAAGATACTTTTCAACATCATCGAACGCATTTTGCTCGAAGGAAATGGAAGCAAGCCATTCAAACGCTTTGTCTTTGGCCAAGCTAGACGTTACCAGTTTACCTAAGTCATCACGACAGTTAGGAAACTGTCCCAAAGCATATTGGCACTTAATTTTTCCCCACTGTGCCCATAACACTTTCTCAGAGCGTGTGAGGATATCGTCGTATATACTTTGCGCGCGGTATAACTCACCACTTTCGTATAGAAGACGCGCATAAAGTTTTCTTATTTCAGAGACCAGTCGAGGTGGGATCCCTTCCGTAATTTTTGCGCGTACTACATTGATTGCGCGTTCAAGCTGTTTATCATCAAGTGCTTGAAGGACATTTTTTATATAGTCTCTGTAGAATAAATAGTGCTTTACCTGACGTGTTAGTGAAGCAATAGTGTAGGGCTTTATGAGCAGGGCGTCAGGCTGTAGGTCCATTATCCGCCCAATTACATGGGGCGAACGGTCAGACGTAACAAAAATAATGCCGGTACTTGGGCGTAAGAACCCTCGTTCCAAAAGTTCACTTATCCATTCGACCCCTGTTTTACCTTCGCCTAAGTGGTAATCCATAAGTAAGAGCTCAAAATGCTGTTTGCGCAACGCTGATTTTAACTCGGCACCTGTAGCAAAGCTGCTAACTGACAAGTGTGCTATGGACATTAAATGCCCGCGAAGTGCAGTTCGCGCTGTAGCATTATCTTCGACAATGGCAATTCTACATTCCACAGAAAAGGTCTTTTTTTGGCAACTAATCGCTTAACTTTATCAGCGGCTAGCGTACTTTGCACTATTCATTGGAATAACTGCAGCCTCTTTGGTTGTTATCTGACGTCATAAAAGGCTTTCTCGTCACATTTTATTTACGTTACATCT
>CEPQ01054416.1_pt1 | contig 10368 bp, 6 predicted proteins | sample 530411 | NCBI WGS metagenome assembly CEPQ01 (sample SAMEA2620039, study PRJEB7988) | marine metagenome | isolation source: saline water (ENVO:00002010), including
TGCCGTCACTGGCGGCGGCCTGCTGGGCCAAGGTGCTGCCGCTCCAGGCGCAGAGCACGGCCAGCAGCAAGGGATGCAGGCGAAGCGGACGGGAGACGGCAGAAGCCGGCGAAGACGGAGACAATGAGGAGCAAACAGGCAGCGTGTTCATGGCGAGGATGTCTGGCTTTTCTTGGTGTTGTGAGGGAAGCGCGCGCAGCCGCACCCGCGACCGCCGTGACGTCCGCACTCCCTGTTTTTTTCATCGGCGCAATCTATCACGCAGCCTGTGCGCTGCAATCCCGTGGCCGTGCTGCCGTCCGGCAAGAGCGGCTTGCTGATCCGAAAAAAGTCCTTTTGGCACAAGCAGTTAGCGGCAGCGAACAACAAAAAAAATGGGCTGCGACATATTGCCGCAGCCCGCAAATACAACAGAGAGGAGGTGTGATTGGACCCGATTTCCGTCCTCCGTCCCTTAATCCACATCAAACACGCTGCGCTGATCCTTGCCCTTTTACCTTCTCGCACAACATGCGGTCACGCCACCAGAAGCCGCGGGTGAATTGCGCATCGTCACGCCGGCGCCGCTTCTTGCGGAAATAAAAAAATCCGGCTTCTTGCGCGAAGGCCGGATTTTTCATTCATCGATTCCAGAGATGAATCAGGTGCGCATCATCAACTGCCGCGATAAGTCGAATAAGCCCACGGCGACACCACCAGCGGCACATGATAGTTCTGCGAGGCATCGGCCACGCCGAAGGCAATCACCACTTCATCGACGAAACGCGGTTCCGGCAGGCTCACGCCCTGTTCCGCAAAATAATCACCGGCCGCAAAGACCAGTTCGTACTTGCCGGGCTGCAGCGCCTCGCCTTCCAGCAGCGGCGCATCGCAGCGGCCATCGCTGTTGGTGACGGCGTGCTTGAGCAGCGTCTTGCCGCCGCCATTCACCACATAGAGCGCCAGCTTCACGCCCGCGCCGGGCTTGCCCTTGGTGATATCCAGCACGTGCGTGCTCAGTTTGCCCATGTTGCTGTCCTTTCGCTGTGTAATGGATGAGTGAGGATGAGTAAGGATGAGTGATCGTGAGCGCCGATGATATACCGCCGCCCGCCGAACCCTATACGAGTGCGCTTATACCGGCCATCGATGCAGCGGACATAATGCCTTACCGCGCAGCCCCCTGCCAAACCGGAGCCGACATCCGGACCGCAGATACCAGCTCGGGCCCGGCGCGGCAATCATCTAAATCATTTATATCAAACAACATCCATCACTGGAGGAGACACCATGCCCATTCCATCCCTGCGCCTGCACGGCACGCTCGCGGGCGTCCTGCTCATGGCCGGCGGCAGCGCACTGGCGGCCGACTGGGCCGACAACTCGATCGGCTACCGTTACGGCACCAAGTTTGCCGAGCCCTTCAATACGCAGGACATCAGCAAGAACATCGTCAACTTCCAGCATGCCAGCGGCTACAAGTTCGGCACCAATTTCCTCAACGTCGACCTGCTGATGTCGGACAGCAAGGATGACAATGCCCAGGAAGCCTATGTCACCTATCGCCATACGCTGGACATCGGCAAGATCAGCGGCCGTGACCTGTCCTTCGGACCGGCGCGCGGCGTCGGCCTGACGCTGGGCTTCGACTGGAACACCAAGAACGACAACAGCTATGCCTCGAAGAAGCGGATGTGGGTGGTCGGCCCGACCCTGATGATGGATGTGCCGGGCTTTCTCAACGTGAGCGTGCTGGCCCTGTTCGAGAGCAACCAGCCCAAGGGCATCAGCAGCCGCTACACCTATGACACGCATCCGATGCTGAACCTGGCCTGGGGGATCCCGCTGGGCGGCAGCGGATGGGCCTTCGAGGGCTACCTGAACTACATCGCCGCCAAGGGCAGGAACGAGTTCGGCGGGTCGACTGCGCCCGAACTGAATTTCGACGGACAGCTCATGTACGACCTCGGCACGGCCATGGGACTGGGCAAGAACACCTTGCGCCTGGGTCTGGAATATCAGTACTGGCGCAACAAGTTCGGCAACCCGAGCAACGTGCCGGGCTCGCTGGCCAAAACGCCGATGGTGCGCGCCGAATATCACTTCTGATCGCCTCCGGCAGCGGGAAGCCGCCCGTTGCGCCAAGGAGTTGGCCGCTCCTGATTGAAAAAAATCGAGCTTCCGATACAAATTTCAATCTTCAAAAACTCCTGCAAAAAATCGAAATTTGCAGGAGTTCTTTTTTTCTCCCCGCTTCCTATACTCAGCCGGATCCGCTCCCGGCACGTCGCCATCGCCGGCCGGATTTCCCCTGACATCTGACCGCCAGCCCCGTCCGGACGCGCATCCCGCTTTTTTCACAAAGCTTCATATCGTCCCGGACACCGCTCATCGCCAGCCCAGAGATTTCGCCACCCTTACTCTCGGAACCTGACATGAGCTTCATCAAGAGCAAAAAGCACCCCTCTTCCCCGCCCTCACCTGCTGCATCCAGCTGCTGCCTGTCGGCGGCGCTGGCGGGCGTCCTGCTGCTGCCGGCAGTCACCGCCCAGGCCCAGTCCGCTGGCGGAAAACTGCCTTCGGTACAGGTCGATGCCGCCAAGGAATCGCCCTACAAGGCCGAGCAATCGGCCTCCCCCAAGTACACGCAGCCGCTGGTGGATACGCCGCAGACGCTGCAGGTCTTCAAGCGTCCGCTGATGGAACAGCAGGGTGCCACCACGCTCACGGAGGTGCTGCGCAATACGCCCGGCGTGGGCACCTTCTTCCTCGGCGAGAACGGCAGCACCAGTACCGGCGACACCATCTACATGCGCGGCTTCGACATCTCCAGCGCCATCTTCGTGGACAACGTGCGCGACCTTGGCGCGATCTCGCGCGACGTCTTCAACCTGCAGCAGGTGGAGGTCCTGAAGGGAGCCGCGGGCACCGACAACGGCCGGGGTTCTCCGACCGGCTCCGTCAACCTGGTCACCAAACAGCCCGAACTGGCCGATGCGGTCAGCGCCAGCGGCACCTATGGCAGCTGGAACCAGAAGCGCGCCACCGTCGACTGGAACAAGGTACTGAACCCCGATCAGGGCCTGGCGCTGCGCCTGAACCTGATGAAACAGCACAGCGGCGTACCCGGCCGCCACCAGGTGCACAGCAGCCGCGACGGCTTCGCGCCCTCGCTGGCCTGGGGCCTGAATGGCCCCACCCGCATCCTCTTCAACTACGTGCACATGCAGCAGGACAACGTCCCCGATGGCGGCGTGGTCACCCTCGGCCTGCCAGGCTATCGCTCGCCGGATCCGGCGCGTCCCTTCATTGGCGACGCGCCCAAGGTGAATCCGAGCAACTACTATGGCCACGTGGACGACTATGACCGGGTCAACGCCGACATGTACACCCTGCGGGTGCAGCACGACTTCTCGTCCACCCTGAAGCTGGAAAACAGCACCCGCTACGCTCGCACCGACCAGGATTACCGCCTGGCCTCCTTCATTGCCACCGGCAGCGACCGGGGCAAGTACAAGTCCGGCATCCGCACGCCCTCGGCCACTGACCGCAGCACCTGGCTACTGGCGCGCAACATCGTCACGCGGCGCGACCAGGCCAACGAGATCCTCAGCAACCAGACCCATGCCACGGCGCAGTTCAATACCGGCGCGATCCGGCACACCCTGGTCGGCGGCCTGGAACTGACGCGCGAACGCCAGCATGCGCTGGCCTTCACGGTGGACGGATTCCGTCCCCCGGCCAACCTGTACCAGCCGAATCCCCGCTTCGACGAATCGGAAGTCAGCATCCAGGCCACCGGCCGCAACGAGGGCCAGATCGATACCGTCGCGCTGTACGTGCTGGACACGCTCAAGTTCGGCGAGCGCTGGTCACTGAACCTGGGCTTGCGCGAGGACCATTACCGCACCTCCTTCGACGGCATCGCCTCCGGTACCGCCACTGCACTGAAAACCTCGGGCAACCTGCTGAGCTGGAAGCTGGCGGCCGTCTTCAAGCCCACCAGCTACAGCAGCGTCTACGCCCTGCTGGCGAGTTCGCAGCAGCCGCCGGGCGGCAACAATCTCTCCCTCAGTGCCAGCCGCAGGAATCCCTCCCACCCCGACTACGCGCCACAAAAGACCCGTACCGCCGAAATCGGCACCAAGTGGGACCTGCTCGGCCGCCGCCTGGCCGTCACCGGCGCGCTCTATCGCACCGACGTGCACAATGAGATCGAGCCGGGAACGCTGGCCGACACCTGGTTCCAGATCGGGGAGAAACGTACCGAAGGGGTGGAACTGGGCGTTACCGGCGAGCTCACCCGGGACATTTCGCTCACCGCCGGCTACAGCCGCATGAACAGCCGCGTCAACAAGGGACGCGTGGTCACCGCCAACGGCGAGAACTACCTGGCCTACGCCCCGCGCCAGTCCTTTACCTCCTGGGCGACCTGGCGCGCGGCACCGGGCCTGGCGCTGGGCGGCGGCCTGCGCTATACGGACGGCCTGCTGCGCGGCACCGACAGCAATGCGCTGGGCACGCCCACCCGGACCGATGCCTACTGGCTGGTCGATGCCATGGCCAGCTATGCCATCAACAAGACGGTGGAACTGCAGTTCAACGTGACCAACCTGTTCAACAAGCAGTACGCCGCCGCGATCAACAAGAGCGGATATCGCTACACACCGGGCGGCACGCGTGCCTTCTCGCTGACTGGCAACTTCCGCTTCTGATCCCCTCCCTGCGGTGGCGGCGCTCTGCCGCCACCGGTGAACTCTCCCTCGCCACCCTCACGGCAGCGCACTGCATCACGCAGCGCACTGCCGTGAGGCTTCGTATTTTTTATGCAACAAATGCAGTTTCGACTTTCCCCTTCCGCCTTCCCGGATGCGCTGCGGCTTTGCGCGGGATGTTCTGAATGGAAGACCAAGAGCAGACGATCAGGGAACAGAAATTTTTAGAATAAGAATCACTTTTATTTGGAACCGTGGCTATAATTGTAAAAATCTCGTAGCAAGTCGAAACATTGCGATATCAACGAGATACAAAAAACTACAATCTCGCCAGCCATTCCGGCGGAGCCTGCCAGGTCTCACCAGACCATGCGATTGCCCGTTCGACTCATAGCCAGCCAAGAGAACTCTCAACATTTTCTCTCGGAACCCTGCCATGAGTTACATCAAGAGCCGCAAGCACGCGCAGCCTGCCTTTGCTTCGACCCGTCTGTCCGCCGCCGTTGCCGGTGCCTTGCTGCTGCCGGCCGTGGGCGTGCATGCCCAGACCAGCACCGCCCTGCCCAAGGTCGAAGTGACCGCCACCCAGGAATCGGACTACAAGGCCGACAAGGCTTCCTCGGCCAAGTACAGCCAGCCGCTGGTCGACACCCCGCAGACCCTGACCGTGATCAAGAAGCAGCTGATCGACCAGCAGGGTGCCACCACGCTGACCGAAGCCCTGCGCAACAGCCCGGGCGTCGGGACTTTCTATCTCGGTGAAAACGGTTCCACCAATACCGGCGACGCCATCTACATGCGCGGCTTCGACAGCTCCAGTGCGATCTTCGTGGACAACGTGCGCGACCTCGGCTCGATCTCGCGCGACATGTTCAACATCCAGCAAGTGGAAGTCCTGAAGGGCCCGGCGGGCACCGACAATGGCCGCGGCTCGCCGACCGGCTCGATCAACATGGTCACCAAGCAGGCCGAGATGAGCAACTTCTTCAATTCCTCGGCCACCTATGGCAGCTGGAACCAGAAGCGCGCCACCGCCGACTGGAACAAGGTGATCGATGAAGAGCGCGGTATCGCCATGCGCCTGAACGTGATGAAGCAGGACAGCGGCGTCCCCGGCCGCCATGAAGTCAAGAACGACCGCTGGGGCGTGGCGCCCTCGCTGGCCTTCGGCCTGAACAGCCCGACCCGCGTGTTCCTGAACTATCTGCACATCGACCAGGACAACGTGCCCGATGGCGGCGTGCCCACCATCGGCCTGCCCGGCTACACCTCGCCGGATGCCTCGCGCTCCTTCCTGAGCGGCGCGGCGCGGGTGAACTCGTCGAATTTCTACGGCCTGTCGAGCGACTACGACAAGGTGACCGCCGACATGTTCACGGCGCGTGTGGAGCATGACTTCTCGCAGAACGTCAAGCTGCAGAACACCACCCGCTATGCCAAGACCAGCCAGGATTACCTGCTGACCGCCTTCATGGGCACATCGGCCAACCTGGTCACGCCGTCGGCCAGCAATCCCTCGGCCTGGACCCTGTCGCGCTCCAACCCGACGCGCAAGGACCAGAGCAACGAAATCATCACCAACCAGACCAACATCACGGCCGATCTGCAATCCGGCAGCCTCAAGCACACGCTGGTGGGCGGTGTCGAATTCACCCAGGAGAAGCAGCACGCGCTGTCCTTCACCCGCAGCGGCACGCTGTCGGTGGCCAACCTGTACAACCCGAATCCGAACGACGCCAAGACCTACACGATGACGGCCACCGGCTACAACGATGGCAAGACCGACACCGTCTCGGCCTATCTGTTCGACACCGTCAAGTTCAACGACCAGTGGTCGATCAACGCCGGCATCCGCGAGGACCATTACCGCACCACGTACTATTCCAACGCCGCCGGCACCATCACCAACCTGTCGACCTCGGGCAACCTGTTCAACTGGAAGCTGGCCGCAATCTACAAGCCGACCGACTACAGCAGCATCTATGCCCTGTACGCCACCTCGCAGCAGCCGCCGGGCGGCAGCAACTTTGCCCTGTCGGCCTCGGCCAACAGCGCGGCCAACAGCAACTACGCCCCGCAAAAGACCAAGACCTCCGAGCTGGGCACCAAGTGGGATCTGATGAACAAGAAGCTGGCCCTCACGGCGGCCCTGTTCCATACCGAAGTGACCAATGAAGTCGAACAGGATCCGACCTCGCTGCAGTACTTCCAGACCGGCAAGAAGACCGTGCAGGGTATCGAATTGGGCGTGACCGGTGACGTGACCAGCAACCTGTCGCTGGCAGCGGGCTACACCTGGATGGACACCAAAGTGAACAACGGTGCCATCACCACGGCCGCCGGCGAGAACAATCTTGCCTATACGCCGAAGCAAGCCTTCACCTCCTGGGCTACTTATCGCCTGCCGCAGGGCTTCACCGTCGGCGGTGGTGCACGTTACGTCAGTTCGCTGCTGCGCGGCACCGATGGTGCGGTCGGTACGCCCAAGTACGCCAACAGCTACTGGGTCTTCGATGGCATGGTTGGTTATATCGTGAACAAGAACGTTGATCTACAGCTCAATATCTACAATATTTTCGATAAAGACTACGTAGCGGCAATCAACAAGAGCGGCTATCGTTACACCCCAGGCACGCCGCGTTCGGTGGCGCTGACCGCCAACTTCAAGTTCTGATCCTGCCCCTGGCATTGAAGCCCTCACCGGGTGGGGTGCTCTGACTCGCAAGAGTTCGTGTCCCCTCCGGTGAGCCAGCGATCGGCGACTTGACGGCCCCTCCCGTGCGGAGGGGTTTTTTCATTCGCTACAGGAGAATTCCATCATGATGCTGCACATCCCCCAGGTCCTGACCCCGCAACAGGTCAGTCACATCCGCTCCGAACTGCAGCGCGCCGACTGGGTGGACGGGCGCGAGACCGTGGGTGAACAGGGGGCGCGCGTGAAGCGCAACCGGCAGTTGCCGGAACATTCGCCGCTGGGTTTCCAGCTCGGCGAGATCATCCTGGAAGCGCTGCGCAGGAATCCCCTCTTCTTTGCCGCTGCGCTGCCCAAAAAGACCATGCCGCCGCTCTTCAACAGCTATGAAGGCGGCGAGCACTACGGCATGCACGTGGATGGCTCGGTGCGCATGCTGCCCAACGCGGCTGGCAGCATCCGTACCGATGTCTCGACCACGGTGTTCCTGTCGGAGCCGGACGAATACGATGGCGGCGAACTGGTCGTGGTCGATACCTATGGCACCCATGAAGTGAAACTGCCGGCGGGAGACATGATCGTCTATCCCTCCACCAGCCTGCACCGGGTCGAACCAGTCACGCGCGGGGCACGCGTGTGCTCCTTCTTCTGGACCCAGAGCATGATCCGCGACGACTGGAAGCGCAGCATGCTCTTCGAACTGGATCGCAACATCTTCGGCCTGCGGCAGAAACTGGGCGATACCGAGGAAGTGGTGGGACTGACCGGGCATTATCACAACCTGCTGCGGCAGTGGGCGGATGTTTGACACATCCGGACAGGAGGTCACTTGCGCATCGTGTCCAGTACCCACTTTTGCAGGCTGACGGTGTCGTTGATGTCACCGTCATAGGCGAATTGGGGAATCAGCGCCTCGTTACTTCCCCGGGCTCGCCCGCGCCATACCTTCAACGGCAAGCACATCATCAAACCGCTGGGTAGACGCAATTGCGTCACATCGAGATAGTTGGTATCGGCGCTGGTAGCCTCCCCCAGATGGATTGCGCCTGGAATACGCAGTACCGCATCGGCAAAATCGAGACAGGCACTGGCGCAATTGGCATCGGTCACCAGCCCTAGCCGTCCTTGAAAGGGCGCTCCGGTATCCTCGGGGTTGGTGATTTCATCAGGCTCGGTCTCGAAGCTATTCTGGGCCCAGTCCACGCCGTTTTTCTGCGCAGTCCGCATGCGTGACAGTATCCCGTCAATCCAGCGCACTTCCTCTCCTGTTTCGCCCTGGAATGCGCGATATCGATCCGCGTGCCCTTGCAAGTGGTCGATGGCGATCTGCGAGACGCGCCACCAAGCGCTGGCCTGTAAGGGCTCAGGGGGCATGGTCTGCTTGAGCAGAGCGCGCAGGATGCGATCACCTATGGCGCTGTTGCCCCCGCCGTTGCCGCGCGTATCGACGATCACCATCTTGGCCGTATCGAGCGCACGCAGCTGGGCCAGCAAGATTTCCAGCCGTTCGAAGCCCGCTTTGTCCAGCTGGAAATCGGTGACGTCGACCCACACTGTTCCATCGTCCAAGTACTGCATACCCTGAGGCCGCCGCGCCACCGAAAATGCCTGGCGGATTCCTTCCTCGTCTTCGCGCCAGAGCAAGGGAATTCGCTCACGCCTCCCGTCGGGAAACTCGGCTACACAGGACTGTGGGGACGTGTCTCGCCAAAGCGGCTCGATCGGGATCTGCATCGTCACATGTGCCACCAGCTTGCGTCGCACGTTCGTCAAGTCCACACGCCGATCTGTGAACGGCATGATGTCCTCATGGATCACACTGGACACGGGACGATCATCACACTCCAGAATGCGCGCTCCGATGGGTGGCAAGGCAATCGGCCAACGACTGGCGCGCGCGGAGACAAAGTAGCCGCCGTCGCGCTGCTGCATGAGCCAACCAGTCCACGCCCTGCGTTGCTGATGTGCTGCATCCGACCAGATCGCCAGATGCCCATCCTGGAAGCCGATGGCATAAAAGCGCACTGCGGCGATCGCCTGACGCTCGCTGCTCGCCCTGGCCGCCAGTGCCTGCGCTTGGTGATAGCCCTCTTCACGCCAGGCATGGAAAGGCAGGTCATCCTTTTCCAACCCGCCCGGATGGGCAGCATCGATGGTATCGCGTACAAATGCGAGATCACGGGAGGCCACCTTGGCCCAGTGATGCGGTTCCTCGTCGAGCTTCGAAGAGTCTGGAATGGCGGACATGCCTGCTGCCTGTTTCGTGATTAGCGCAATGAGCAGCGCGAGTATTTTTCTGATACCGGGGTGCAAGCATGTCACACAATATCCCTCCATGGAAGCCGCCTTGGACGCAACCAAGGGCAAAGAAGAAAGCGCGATCTCCTCGTCGCGCTCGACCGGCTTGCGATATTGCGTTAGCTCACGACGTAGAGATATCGCTCAGGTTCGATATTTGATCGGCACTTCGAGCGACAAGAAATGGGGCAGCCTAAATAATTATTTATATTTTTATCTCGAATTAAAAAACCGTCCGACATGACGCCGGGTGGCCCCTCCATTTCTGGCTATAAGCGATCAGACGAACCGTCCGATCGCACCGATCACCGCCCCCCGCACCGATCCGCTGACCACGAAGTCATGCGCAGCGCGCACGTCGTCATGGAACCAGCGATCGCCCTCCAGACACGCCGGGATCTGGCGGCGGATCTCCTCATAGGCCGCCTGCGTACCCTGCCCCAGCTTGAAGTCCTTGAGCAATTCCTCGGTCATCGTCAGCGCCTGTGCCGCCAGCAGCATTTCCACGCCGACGATGTACTGCGTGTTCTGCACCACCGTCATGGCCTTGCGGGCGCACCAGGTCGAGTTGGAGATGTGATCCTCGCTGTTGCCCTTGGAAGGGATGCTGTCCACGCTGCCCGGCATGCACAGGGTACGGTTTTCCATCACCAGCGAACTCATGGAACACTGCACCACCGGATA
>CEPQ01001580.1_pt1 | contig 10358 bp, 11 predicted proteins | sample 530411 | NCBI WGS metagenome assembly CEPQ01 (sample SAMEA2620039, study PRJEB7988) | marine metagenome | isolation source: saline water (ENVO:00002010), including
CTGCTCGGCTTGGCACCTAAAACAGCTAGACGGATCGCTGCAGATGGTACGGAAGAAGATATCCCCTTGAGTAACGTTCACATTGGAGACCTGCTACGGGTCCGACCAGGCGAAAAAGTCGCTACTGACGGGGTGGTCGTTGAGGGAGAGAGTGCCATTGACGAGTCGATGTTGACTGGCGAACCGGTACCCGTGACCAAGCGGTCAGGTGACAAGGTTATCGGAGCAACGATCAACGCCAGCGGAAGCCTGATCATCCGCTCCGAGAAGGTCGGGTCGCAGACCATGCTCTCGCAGATCGTTCAGATGGTCGCCCAAGCCCAGCGCTCGCGCGCCCCCATGCAGCGGTTAGCGGACGTCGTCGCCGGCTACTTTGTCGTGATCGTGGTCGGCATTGCCGTACTGACGCTGCTAGGCTGGGGATTCCTTGGACCACAACCGAGCTGGGTCTATGGCTTTGTCAACGCGGTTGCCGTCCTGATTATCGCTTGCCCCTGTGCGCTGGGACTGGCTACGCCCATGTCCATCATGGCCGCCACTGGCCGGGCCGCAACCCAAGGCATCCTGTTCCGAGACGCAGCGGCCATCGAAAGCATGAAAAAGCTCGATACGATCATCGTCGACAAGACTGGCACCCTGACGGAAGGAAAGCCAGCATTCGATCGGATATTCGCTGCACCGGGCAGTCAAGAGACGGAAGTGTTGCAGCTGGCGGCAAGCCTCGACCAGGGAAGTGAGCATCCACTAGCGCACGCTATCGTTGCCGAGGCACGCCGGCGCCAGCTTTCCTTGATGACACCCAGCAGCTTTGAATCTTCCAGTGGAATAGGTGTTCGAGGCGTGGTCAACGGCGAACGGATGGCCCTGGGCAATACCACGCTGATGGAATCTGAAGGCGTCTCTTCGACACCGCTGCTGGCTGAAGCAGAAGCTCTGCGTGCCGAAGGTGCTAGCGTGATGTATCTAGCGAGGAATGGCGTGCTTTTGGGGCTGCTAGCGGTCTCCGATCCTGTGAAGGAAACCACACGGGAAGCGCTGGCCAGTCTAAAAGACGCCGGGCTGACGGTGGTTATGGCCACCGGTGATGGCACAACCACGGCGAAAGCTGTTGCCGGAAAGCTCGGCATCTCTGAGGTCTACGGGGAGCTCAAGCCTCAAGACAAGCTCGCGCTTCTAGAACGTTTCCAGGCCGAAGGCAAGATCGTCGGGATGGCGGGTGATGGGATCAACGATGCTCCGGCGCTGGCCAAAGCAAATGTCGGGATTGCCATGGGGACCGGCACCGACGTGGCGATCAATAGCGCTCATGTCACCCTGGTGAAGGGCGACCTGCGCGCCATCGCACGTGCGAGAGGATTGTCGGTAGAAACCGTGCGCAACATGCGTCAGAATCTGGGCTTTGCTTTTCTCTACAACGCCTTGGGCATTCCCCTGGCTGCAGGCGTGCTTTATCCGTTTACCGGACAGCTGCTCTCTCCGATGTTAGCCGCGCTGGCGATGAGTCTGAGTTCGGTATCGGTAATCGCGAACGCGCTGCGGCTACGCGAAATAGATCATTGAGGGCTGCCTCATCTATTCAGACTGATGACTTCCTCGGAACCAATTAAAATGGAATCCTGCGGAAGTCATCAAATGGGTAGTCTAAACTTTTTCAGACTTTTTCCCACCTCGTTTTGGCACCGGTGCATTTGCACCGCGCATCGAATCTCCCGTGAGTTCAAGGACGTACGAGCTATGAACCACGCGATCCATAATTGCGTCTGCAACAGTCTTGTCATTGAAGGCTGCATGCCAAGAACTTAACGGGAATTGGCTGGTAAATAGAATGGAACGATTGTCCAAGCGATTTACGATCAGTTCCAACAGGTCGTTCTGGGCCCGCTTGTTAAAGACATCAATACCCCAGTCATCGATGACCAAAAGGTCAAACTTATTGAGCTGCTCGAGGCGATGCGTAAATGAGCCTGTTGCTCGTGCTGAGACCATGCTGTCGACAAGGGCAGAAACTCGGATGAAGTGACTGGCCAACCCGTCTCGGCACGCCTGGTTTGCCAGGGCGCAGGCCAGCCATGACTTTCCGGTACCAGTTGGTCCTGTAATGACTACATTGTGCCGGTTGCGGATCCAGTCCAACGATCCGAGTGTCAAGAAGAGCGATTTGTCTAGACCTCTAGGAGTGCGATAGTCGACATCTTCCAAGGAGGCATTCAGAGAAAGGCCAGCCCGTCGAAGTAGCAGCTGTAGTTTGCGAGCCTTGCGGACAGTAATCTCGTGATCAACAATACTGCGCACCCGTTGCTCGAAAGGCAGATCGCTGGCGGTAGGTGTCGTGATCTGTCGCTCAAATTCAGCAGCCATTCCTGGTAGGCGCAGATGGTGCATCTTTTCGATAGTAAGGTTATTCATCATCTTTCTTCTCTCCATGTGTTTGCAGCAACGACTGATAGTGTGCGGAGCCACGAATGTTGCAATGATCGATTGTTGGTGAATGCTCCTCGACAGATTCCTCCTCCATCAAAAGATCTAGCTTTTTGCTCAAGACATCGCGCAGGTCTTTGGTTCCTAAGATGTTGTTAGTGGATGCGTAAGCGCATACTTTCTCCAGACGGGTGTTGCCGTACTTCTTGGCCAAATTCCGCATAGCCTGAGTGGTCCGGTATCCGGAATGACGGCCGCGGCAACGATCAAGTAATATTTCTAGATGCTGGGCAGTCATTGGGCCGATTTCCTTCGCCCAGTTCATTGCCCTCTCTTTCGTCCACCCTTGTACTGCGTCGTGAGCTGCTGCTCGATGTGCTGGCAGCATGGTGACTCCATCTTTCTCAGTGCTACGGATGTGAGTGACGATGGACTGATTGAACTGCAGCAGTTCTATTGACGTGTTGGTAGCGCGATAATCAAATTCTTGACCGCGCTTGTCATGCGGGACGCTATAGGAGTGACCGTCAATTCTGACCAGATAATCTGGGCCAGCGCGAACTATCCCCCATTCGGCAGCCTCATAGCGCTCGGTAGGAAGAGATTTGAGCGCAGGCTGTTCATGCTCGATCCAGCGGCTGAATCGGCTGCCAGCGATTTTCTGAAAACTCTTACGGTTGAGCTCCTCTAGCAATGCGCGGATCGATTGATTGGCTTCTGCCAACGTGAAGAAAATTCGCTTTCTGAGGCGAAACAAGATCCACCTTTGACATAGTAGGACTGCAGCCTCGGCTCGCGACTTGTCCTTTGGTTTTCCCGAACGAGCCGGCAACGGAGCAGCGCCATAGTGCCGACAGAGCTGTAAGTATGATTCGTTGATTCGTGGCTCGTACCGATCTGCCACAGCGACTGCGGATTTCAGATTATCTGGAACCACCGTCTCGGGCACTCCGCCGAAAAACTCAAACATGCGAACGTGAGAGGCAATCCAGTCAGGGATGCGCTGTGTCCATGTCAATTCAGCATAGGTGTAGTTTGATCCGCCAAGAACACCGACGAATAGCTGCGCCTGTCGTATTTCACCGGTAGTCTTGTCCGTGATGGCAACTGTTTTACCCGAGTAGTCAACAAAGGCTGCTTCGCCGTAGTGAATTTCCCCTCTCATCGATAGCCGCTGAGACTTCTTCCAGGCCCGATACATCTTGCAGAATGAGGCGTACTGATAGAGGTTGCTTTCAGGTGACTGCGCTCTCCACTCCTCATGCAAAATCGCCAGCGTGGCACCAGGCTTCTTTAGCTGAAGATCGACGTCGGCGAAATCGATCTTGCCAAAAGACGGCCGGACTCTAGTTTTTGGGTTGATTAGGTCGTCCAGTTTTTTGTCGTCAATTTCGGGGGGGATCGGCCACTTCAGGCCAACCTTCTCGAATTGTCTCAATATGCGTTCGACCACTCTCCGGCTAAAGCCGGTCATAGTGGCGATCCGCCGCTGAGAGTAGTTCATTTCGAACGTATATCTCAGCACGTCACGTACGATGCGCACGTTTGCTCTCCTTATAGCCATAGTCACGCCTTGCGCGATAGAGCGCGCAGAAAGATGCTTGGACGAAGGAGAAACGCTCGGGCATGAGCGATCCTCCTCTCCTAAAGCAAGGTGTTGACACAGGGGGGGATGAAGGGAGATACTGAGCGCGGAGAAGTGCATTTTCCAACGCTGTTCGAAAGGGCTGGTGGCGGCAACCACCGGCCTTTTTTGTGTCCCCTTCGTTTGCGTAGATGAACTAGCTCACGAGGCAACTCCTTTCTCGGCATCACTTTGCCGTAGTGCTTTCGTCCGTTCTTGGACAAGCCATTTCGCAACGTCAATCGTTAGCGCAAACTTTCCTCTTCTTTTTTCTAGCTCAAATACGGGTACGGGCAGCGTCTTGCGGACCATTGCCTGTCGATAGGCCTCTTTCGTTGGATAGCCCAGGGCGTTGCGAAGAATATCTCCGGATAGCAGCGGACCGTACTGGCGAGTCAGTTCACGGCTCAAGAGCATCTCTAGTGGTACGTCGTAGGTGTCGCTTGGAGCAGGCTCAGTCACGTCGAGTCTCGCTTAATGTGGAAATTCCCTCCAAATACTATCCTCACCTGCAGTTGCCTTCCAGCCGACGTTTTAGGCTGAAAATTGCGCATAATATCGCAATCAAAAAGGCTGCAAGTCCACTTTATGCCATTGTATTTAAATGATATTTCCTGAAATCACTTTGATACTGTACTAATTAAAATGTCGGCCACTAGACAAGCGCGGCGAGACCCGGATGTGGACAAAATCCGCTCAATATTCTGGTTCAATTGGATTGGGATGCAGATTGATTCAACGCAGGCGCATGACGTGCGAAAGGCGCTCGAACTTAATCGAAACTTCTTGGGTAAAGATGGGCAACCGGACAAAAACGCCAAGTTCTCTCAGTACAAACGCGGCGAGAGGATGCCGAATGCCACGCTAATTGAAAGCGCCGATCGCCTAGTTCCTGGTTCGCGGTCTGTTATTGACCTTCCGCTGTGGAGGGTGCTACGCCACAAAGGTGATATTGCTGGCATTGTGGCGCAGTGGGTTGCCATGTTGCATCCAAAAGTACGAGGCCTAATGATTAAGCGGGATCGGTCTATCCGCGATCAGGCAAACGATATTTACCTGAGGGAACTTGGCAGGCTAGCAACCTGGGATTGTCTCGCAGGCTTGGCGATTGTGTTACGGCTTAACATTGAGGCTGGCAATCCCGAGGGGGCCTGGAAGTGTGCTCACGCAATTTTTGGTCTTCTAGTGGTGCTTTGCCCGCAGTTGGTAGCCTATGGTATCGCTGATGAGCTCTATGCTCTGTTTGCCAATAGGTTTTTCTCGTTGCTCAAGTTCGGTGGTTACACGAGGGCGTGGACCGATCATTCGTTCACAGAAATGGCCCTGCGTGCACAACTTAGGGCTGAGCGTGAAAAAGGAATCGTCACCGGAAGTCGTCGATCGACCTTGGTCTACATAGATGCTGCGATGCAAGAAAGTTTGTGGGGTGAAGGGAAAAACTACCTGCCCTTACTGGTTCCGGATCTGGATTTGGGCCCTCCCACTAAGAACGGGATGTTGATTCTAATGCAACACCTAAAAGACTCGAAACGAGGACGAACTGAGTAGATCCCCTAATTTGGCTGGCACGACAATAGTCTGTCGGGTGGCTCACCTTAAAAATATTGTATGGCACGGCTTAAGCGCATCAGGTGGCACCGAATACTATGACTTGAGTGGTCCCGCTTACGAGTTATTCGCCGATGGTAGGGCTTTCGTTGGGTTGGCCCCTCTTAAGAATATTCGCTGGCTCCGATTGCTTACAGACACCGGGGCCGACTAGCGCGTTGGAAAGTGGCGCTACTTAAGAAGCGAATTCTGGCTCCTTATGCGTCAACTGGGTGGCGCATCTGAAGAGAATACGCACCTGGCACCTGCAGTACCCCGGGCCATCCTCCCTTTGAAACGTCAGGTCACGTCGAGAATGGCTCGGCTTCGGAATACCCCCCGGATATGCGTACGGCACGTACCGTCAACCATAAAAAGTTGACAATAACCAATTTTTCAACGACCTTATTATTACTCCAAAGTAACCAAATAAGGGGAATAAATTGTCGAAACGCTTGATGGTGGCTCTGGCCGCCAGTGCTGTCGTGCTCACCGGTTGTCTGATTCCAGAATCGTTTAAGGCCAAAGCAGATTTCGCTGCGAACGGCGATTACACCTTCAGCTATGACGGTACTGCCGTCCACGCCATGGCTGCCGCGGAAGAAAAGCAGAAAGGTTTATTGCGCGAAAAGGATGAAGACGGGCTGAAGGCCGAAGCCACAAAGATGAAAAAAGACCCAATGGTGCAGTCAGCAGAGTACCTGGGCCATGGTCGTTACCAACTGAAGCTGCTAGCGAAGAAGAAAACGGGCGAAAACCTGAAGATGATGGATATCTTCTCTGTAACCCACGGCAAGGACGGCATCATCACCATCGCATCTCCGAAGCTCGCAGCCAAAGATGTTCAAGAGCTGTCCAAGCTTGGGATTAAGATTGACGGGACGCTTGAGGTCGTTTTGCCGAAGAACGCAACTATCGTCTCCCACAATGCAACTAGCGAGCCAAAATTCTTTGGGCTGTTCGGCACCTATGCCTGGAAGATTGGCTCACTGGACCAGCGAGCTGAAATGAAAATTAAACTGAACTGATGTCCACGTCAGTTGATGAAAGAATGCCGGCCCAAGGCCGGCATTTTTACATCCTCACCCGGCCTTTATCGCCATATCCAAGCGGCTCAACTTCCATTGCGAGAAGCTTCTGCTCCAGTATCCTGCTGCACTTGAAAGAGTCCACAGCCGATTGAATCCAGGCGCCCGTCTGCCTCTCCAACCACGTAGTACCAGCGGCGTCACACTCTTTTAGATTCGCATAATACCCAGAGAAAACCATCTGTTTCCGCAGGTTTACCGCCGCGTCTATAGCAAGCTCATCGAAACCGATATCATCGACCGTAGCTCGCGCAGCGTCGCCTGTCGGCAGCACGAAATCAAATTCGAAGCGAGAGCGGATGGTCCGCTCATCATGTCCTGGCCATCGATTATCACCAGGCCGGAGCGAGAAAATGCGCCGACGCAATGCTTCGTTAACTGTGGCGACCATCAAGTTTCTCCACGCCTTATGACGCTTTGTTTTGTACTCGATGTCAAATGAGCGCAAACAAAGTGTTTCTCGCATGCCCTCTATGTCCTCCGTATCGAAGTAGAAGCCCTTTTCGATGGGGTATCTCAGCTCATTGAGACGGACCGTGAGGCGCTCTTCACACACGAAAAAGTACATTGGGTCATCACCTTGGTTGGTGATTTCCTTCAGCATAGCAGCGTTGGTATTGAAGCCTAGTTAGTACGCAATTGCTTCGGAGAGATGAGAGGACTTGCACTCATCAAACCATTTGGTCAGGTCGGCTTTGACGGCCTTAACGGCCTTGGTAGAGAGCGGAATGCTCGCCATGGATACACCTCAATCATGAATGCGGCGGGCGTTCGTCGATTACGCACCAACCTCAGATTGAAGGTCAGGAAATTCTGGAGTGCATCACCTGTTTAACTCGACGACAAGTTGGGTCCAGGTAGCCTGGATGGCAGATTAGTCATCCACAAGCTTCATGTCAAGCAATCAAAATATGTACGCTCCGCGGTTATCCCCATTTCGGATGGACAACGTTGTGGATAACTCGGCCGCAAATACTTAAACCATTGATTGCAACTGGACTGCCCACATTTGCCAAATAATTAGGCAATTCCCGGATATATTTACGCTGCTGCGCCTTCACTCAGCGTGAGCTCGTAAGCTCTTGGAGTAACCCTAACGCCCTCTCGCGGTCTTTCTTCTTGAGAAGACCCCATTGAAGAACGATTTCTGCGAGACCCTCGTCCTCACAGTAAAAAAACGCTGCCGGCACGGACAACGCGGCACCAATTTTCTTCGCCACCTCAAATGGCGGTTCATGGACACCGGTCTCGTAGCGACTGATGCGCGCGCTTGCCGTCATCTCATCTAGGCCAATTCTCACACCCAACTGGTCTTGCGGAATATCCGCGTGCAGGCGAGCCTGACGCAGACGAAGTCCAAAAACTGTAGATGGAGTCTTTTTCGACATCCTACGATAATCGTAGAATGAACTTGTGAAATCTCTACGAAATACGTAGAATTTCCTTGAGGAAATCGCAAAACTGGCTTTTTCTTATATACAAAACAAGGAAAAAAACGATTCCGGGGGGAATCATGCGCGAGGCATTTCGTGTCCTAAGCAAGAGGACTCAGCGTCACTCAGGTGCCACCAAGCACCCAGGCCGATATTGGCATGACGCCTCCCAGACGTCTGAGTCCTCAAACCTAAGAGATAACTATGCTGAGAACCATATGGGTCGCAGGCCTGAGCCTGCTGCTGACCTGCGCCGCTGCATCTGCCACAAATGTGGAAATGAAGGTCGAAACCAAGGAATGGCAGACGAAGTATTTTGATGCAAATGAAAACTTGACGGACCTGTACGAGAAAATGACCGAAGACGGACAGAACTCGGATATGCCGCGGTTATACCAGTTCAAAGTGGAGCCTGATTGGGGGCAGCGGCCGGCAACAATATGCGTCAAAATCATCGAACTGACGAAATTTGAGAAAGCGATGTTCTCCTCCACGAGAAATGCTGAATACGTTCAGCAACTAGTCAACGCTACCAAAATTACCAAGGTCTCGACATTCAAGGCCGACGACTATGCACAGCTCGGCATAACGGAACAGGACATGTTCTGGCTTAGCTATGTCTATTTGAGCACTGGGGAAAGACTGACGGCAATCAATCCCAGAAACAACTCAGGTTATCTCGTATGCGGAATGCAAAATGGTGAGGTAAAGACAAATCGCCAATTCTCCATGACCGCTCAGCGTCAGGCAGTCCTCAAGAACTCGTGCTCTGGTTATACGAAACCCAGCGACCAAATCAGGGCGGCGCTGTCTCTTGATGTGAGCTACAGCTTTGGTGCAGAACCCAAGGCCATGCTGGAAGATTGCGCAGCCAAGGCTGACGTCGAGGAGAAAAAGGCTGCGGCTGAAAAACAAAAAGCAGCTCAAGCTCGAATCGACGCCGACGCCAAATTCGAAGCAGAAAAGGCAAAGCACAAAATGCGCACCGGCGTGCAGCTCCTGGGTGACATCGGAGCCGACCGTGCGAAACGCTTGGTGAATAATTGCGAGGACACGCCGAACTTCCTGCAATCCAACCGCGGTGAATCAAGCATGACGAAGGAACAGTGGCGCCAAAGCCGTTGTAGCGGTTACTACAAAGAGGAAGTAGCAGACCTGCTGAGGGAACTACGGATTCGAGGACTTGTTTCGAACTGACGACCAAGCCATCCAAACAGAATCGCCGGCAGGCCGCTGGCGGCTCCGCATCAAAGCCCCATCAAGGACGTGCGATAGCTAGCATGTTCTCGCAGTCCAGAATCAATTCCCCCGTCGCCATGCCATCCCCATGTTGGCGTATATGTCTCCAACGTCATTTCGCGGGGAGTACGTGCGGTGCCATTGCTCAATATGTTCAATAGCCAAGTCACGACAGCCCTTAGCGGCCTGGTCGTTACTGCGGTTCCGATGTCGGCGGTCTATGCTTTCGAGCGTTACAAGTCAAAGTTCACATTCTCCCTACTGAAACGGGCTTCGGCACCGCAAGGCGAGAAAAGCTCCGGTGGAGATGCCCAACCCGCCTGAGCATCTGCATCCTTGTCAATCGAAGCCATCATAAAAAAAGGAAGCGATGACCGACGGCCCATAGGGTTCTCGGAATATCCCTTAATACAATACTAAATACACCTCTCTGCATTAAGGTAAAACGATGATTCCGCCAGACTCTTCAAGTCGCGCCTCTAGCTTTGCCAGCGCACCAGTTTTCTCAACTCTATCCCACAGTAACCGGTTATCCCCTCATCGCTGCCGTTTTCACCCGACCCATGAAGCGGTCACGGCCAAGCGTTCTCAGTCGGAGAAGTTGGCGCAATCAACGTGTGGCTACGCGCTCAAACGTTTAGTGACAGCCGGAGTTTATCGCGCTGGAAGCCTTTATGGAAGCCACTTCTCGCCAAAATTCATTATCCAAATAGTGCATCGAAAAAATGTGTGTGGATTCACTTGGTTTTTTTAAAACCAATATCGCGAAAATATTTCTAGGGTTGTCTGCGATTGAATTTTCCGCTCTTGTTATTCGAAGGGTGGACGCGCTAATGCACTTTGCGCTTGAACTAACACCAGGCATCGAACTTTTGCACGAGTAACTGCGTTGTAGAGCAAGCGCCGCCTATGTTCTTCATCCCCACCCGTGGCTGCTGGCCAAAGGACTACGACATTTTCAAATTCACG
>CEPQ01011103.1_pt1 | contig 10350 bp, 8 predicted proteins | sample 530411 | NCBI WGS metagenome assembly CEPQ01 (sample SAMEA2620039, study PRJEB7988) | marine metagenome | isolation source: saline water (ENVO:00002010), including
CGATCACGCTACTGCCAAGCTCGAAAACGCACAAAACGATTCCTTTTACGCCATTATGCGGTAATTGACATGTTATTTACTTGTCAGCCCCTTCTCCCACATCGAAAGGCCACATTGTCCATGAGTGTGTGTGGTATGGGCTGAGCTGGGTACTGTTGGGGCTTGTCGGCTGCTGAAAGATCCACGATGCAGACAATCCGATGCAAGTGTGACCGATATGACATTCGCTCGAATAACACCATGCAACACCGGTGGTTTCATGTAGAATTGCTCCACCCATAACTAGTAAGTCGTGCCCAGAGCATAAGAATCAACCAAGGAACGACAGGTGACGCTTCAACCGGCAATAGGCTGTACTGCCACTTTAACTGAATCTACTAACCTGTCTAGCTTGGTTCCGCCCTTTGCCGCTCTCTCAGATGCGCTGTCAGTTAAACCTTCCCAGATTCTTTGTCTCTATGGATTCCTGACCATGGGGTTGCGTTTTGCCATTGCATCTACTTCTGCAAGTCGCTCAAACATGCCCCCGGGCTTACTCACCAATGCAGCTCCAGAGATTCACACGATCAAATTACTCAGCTGGTGGCGAATACAGTGCTACCACTTAGGAATGCGAGATCGTCTAAATATTGATGTTAACGGTCGATCACATCTCCGCCCGAGAGAGCTCTCAACAGATTATCTGGTAACGGCTGCAGAGCAAAATGGAGTATCAAGTTTCGATGTTAATTATCCTATGTCTGGTCGAAGCTTTATGCGCTCAGTAGAGCCGGAGTGCTGCGAAAGCTTGCATGACAGAGTCAGGTCAATTCGGTCGGGTAGTTTCGAACCAATTGATGTCGACCTGGCTCCAGCTACGCAAGTGGTATGGCTGAAGCAGGTGGTCCCATTAAAAATGGATTGGAGCGGCTTGTAAAGTTGGTATCAACCCTATGCTAAACAAGGTATTACATTAAATGAATTTCAATCATGTGGACTTGGGTGGTTGGCCTCATGTTCAGTTAACCCGGGAGCAATATGCTGAACTTATGGTTCAGGACTGTAGCCCTAACAAGGCGGAAGGTTTTTCATGTTTGCCAAAGTTAGCCTTTTCCATGAATGGTCAAGCACTTTCATTATGTAGCACCTCAGATGAATTCCATTCAGCTATGTTAAAAGCCGATTACATTCAGGCTGATGGCCAATCTCTCGTGATAGCATCGCGTATGCTTGACAGTAAAAATTGCTTGCCGGAAAGGATTGCCACAACAGACTTCTTTCATGATGCCGCAGAAGTTGCTATTGCGAAGAAACTTAAATTTTATTTTTTGGGCGCCTCTGAAGAAATGATCAACGCAGCGATGGCAAACGTTGAGAAAGCCTATCCTGAACTAAATGTTGTCGGATACCGAAACGGATACTTTGATATTGACGACGAAGAAGAGATCTGCAAGGCGATAGTTGATTCGGGGGCCGATGTACTTTGGGTCGGACTAGGAAAGCCAAAGGAGCAACTATTTTGCATAAGGAATCATGAGCGCCTATTGGGTGTTTCTTGGATCAAGACTTGTGGAGGCTTGTTCGATTTTATTGGGGGGCGTAATAAACGTGCACCTCAATGGGTTCAGGATGTTGGGCTTGAGTGGGCGCACCGGACGCTAAGCGATCCCCGTAGATTTCTATGGAGATATCTAACCACCAATTTGCACACCATATATTTACTGTTAAAGAACAGAAAGCGTTCGTATCAGACAGGGACTAACAATGAATGATATTGTCAAATTTCCGCGCCAATTAAAGATTTCTGGTGGGCAGGTACCGAAGGGGCGGATTCGAGTAAGTGGCGCCAAAAACTCAGGAACTCGCCTGTTGGCAGCAGCCTCACTTACTGATGAAAAAGTGATGTTGACGAATTTCCCAACAAAGCTAGTTGATGCGCAGCATAAAATTCGATTTCTTAAGGAAATTGGGTTTGAAATTGAAATTGACTACGAAACTGAGGAACTTCAATTAACGGGCGGCGATGTAAAGTCGATTCCGCTTAACGACTACGACTATCCCATACGTACGACTTATTTACTTGTGGCTGGGCAGATCGCCAGACACGGCGTTGCAAGAATCCCATATCCGGGCGGGTGTAAGATAGGCTCGCGAGGTTATGATCTGCATATCCTCGTATGGGAAGCGCTGGGCTGTGATGTAAAAGAATTACCAGATTACATAGAGGTAACTGGTAGTTTTTCTGGAGGGACTATTGATTTTCCGATATCTACCGTCGGTGGCACTGAGAATGCGTTACTATGCGGTGCCGTAGCTAATGGCGCGACTGTTATCCACAACGCCTATATCACTCCGGAAGTCAGTGATTTGATTTCTATGCTTCGGCATATGGGCGCAGAAATTAAAGTTATCGGGAATAGCTATATTGAGCTTCAGGGAAAGTCGGGCCTTCTCAGCGGCGTCCATATGCCGGTTATGCCAGACCGTATTGAAGCACTTACCTGGATCGTGCTGGCGATCTTAACTGGTGGTGAGCTTCTAATTGAAGACGTCCCGTTTGAGCATATGGAAATACCTTTACTTCACCTCAAAGATGCCGGGATTGATATTTTCAGGAATTCGACAAGCGCATACATAACCCCAGATTGTCTCCGCTCTACTGGGATACAGCCGTTTGAGGTAGCGTGTGGTACCCATCCGGGGATTATCTCGGACATGCAGCCGTTTTATGTGCTTTTGGCGATCCAAGCGATGGGAATATCTCGTGTATACGATTATCGCTATCCGAAGCGTATCGGATATGTGGATGAACTTGCCAAGTTTTACCCAAGCGCATTCTCGTCTGTTGAGGGCTGTATCACCATTAAGGGTGGATGTGATGGGAAGTCTGCAACGGCGGAGTCTACCGACCTTAGGGGCAGTATGGCTGTTATTATGGCAGCGATGATGACAGAAGGGAGCAGTGTCATTAACGACGCACATATGGCGTTACGCGGTTATAACGATCTTCTAGGAAAACTTGAGAAAGTTGGCATCGTTGTTGATGCAATATACGAGTAATTGACCATGAAAGTAGACTGGAGTGATGTCGCGCAGGGATTTCAGGCGCTGAGTGTGAATGTAACCACTCAGGTATCGCTTAGAGAACTTTCACGATGGAAAATCGGTGGAACTGCGCCTGTGTTGGCGTCACCTGCCAGCACGAGTGAGGTTTCAGCGGTCATTCGTTACTGCAACGAGAGGGGCATTCCCTATGTTGTTATCGGTGATACCTCTAATTTGTTGTTCTGTGATGACGGTCTGCAAGCAGTGCTCATAAGAATAGGGCGCTCAATGTCGAAAATAGAACACTCAGGCACGAATATAAAAGTTCATGCAGGACGTTGGGTGCCTTCCCTCGCACGCTTCAGTGCCAGCAAAGGGTTAACTGGCCTTGAGCATACAGCTGGAATTCCCGGTACAGTGGGGGGGTTGGTGTGCATGAATGGAGGGAGCCAGCGTAAGGGCATAGGTCAATCGCTGGTATCGGTTACCGCTGTCATGCCTGATGGCTCCGTAAGAGAGTTCAGCCATGATGACTGTGGTTTCGCATATCGCACGTCGGTGTTCCAGGTAAATGGTGCCATCATCACGGAGGTAGAGTTGCAATTAGACTCAGCAGAGTCGCAGGACGTCCGTCGGGATATGTTGTCCATCCTGAAATCTCGGCGTTTAAAGTTTCCCCTGAAAATGCCGAACTGCGGTTCTGTTTTCGCGAGCAACCCTGCCATGTATGACAAAGTTGGTGCGCCCGGATTTGCTATTGAGCAAGCAGGACTCAAAGGGTTTTCGATTGGTGACGCAAAAATATCGGATGTCCATGCAAACTTCTTTGTCAATAAAGGCTTTGCATCCTCAAGTGACATGCTTGCATTGATTCACAAAGCCAGGGACGTAGTGCATGAAAGAACCGGCTTTCTTATGGATAGTGAAGTTCGATACGTGAATCCCAACGGTACGTCGATACCGGCTAATGACGCTAGGAAGGAAAAATCGTGAAGGTAGTCCTTTTGATATCAGCGATCTCGTCCGACAATACAGGAATGGGCGGTCATTATTATAGCGTAAGATCGATTGCCAAGGCCCTGCGGTTAAAGGGAGTCGAAGCTCATATTTTAGTACTGGGCGATATGTTCCCAAAAGCCTATGACGATATCAGGAATGATGTAAGTTTCGTTAAATATAAGCCATTTCGGTATTTTTCGTATTTTTCCAGAATATCTGAGTGCTTGAAAGATATTGGGCCTGATGTCATTCACTCTTTCGATAATAAGTCATTTTTTGTCGCGAGGCTAATGTCGCTTCTACATGGGTACAGATTAGTATTAACAAAACCCGGCGGGCCCAATCCAACTACATTCTTTCCTTATTGTAAGGACTTGATTCTGTTTAGTTCAGAGAACGAAACATATTTTCGAGGACGGAGGAAATTTCATAACTCTCGGATATGTCATATCCCTAATAGGGTCGAGGCATTTGACTCAGATTGGACAAGGATAGCCAAATTAAAGGCGGATATCCCCAGTGATCAAAGGGTAATCTTGAGAATTGGTAGAATTGGTGAAGCATACGCGGCAGTGATACGCCAAACCGGAAATTTAGTGAGATATTTGAAGAACAATGGAATTGCGGTGACAGGCCTGGTAGTCGGTGTCGCACAGGATGAAACACTGCTTTCTGACTTGAAGGTCGAGTATTCGGACGAGCTTGTTATTAAAACAGATGATGAGTTCACCAAAAACGCTGCCGAGCTAATCGAAGTAAGTGATGTGGTTGTTGGAACTGGCCGTTCCTTGATGGAGGCAGCCTGCAAATCACGGGTGCTGATGACAACAATATCTGGCAGCGAGTACCCGGTTTTGGTAGGTGAAGATAACTTTTTGGATTTGATGGCGACAAACTTTTCACCCAGAAACAATCTTATTGGGTATGATGAAGACAAAAACCTCTCCGCAATCGTCGATCTATTTGCTAATGAAACCAATTTTCATGAGGCCCAGCTATATTCAGAGCGGGTATCCTCGGAATACTTTGATTTGTCATCTGCCATGAAACGGTATATGGCTGTGTACTCTAATGCCGAGACCGAATCAGTTCGTAATATGTATGATGTTCTTCTCAATGTTATTACCTTTTTAAGATATTATCTGCCAATATATAGTACTTCGGATAAGTGATTAATATGGATGCTATCCTAAAGATATTAGTAACCTCTCCATTTTATTTTCTAAGTATTTTAAAACTGCGATTTGTTGTAGTCTTTATCCTCGTTTTTGCTGGATTTTTGACTTCGGTTGAACAGATTTCCCTATTTTTCCGGGGTGGTGAAATATTTGTTGTATCCGATATATCGATTCAGAATTTCGTTTGGATTTCAATCTTCTTTATTATTCTTCTTAAGTTGATTCTGGTAGGCGGATTCCGCTCTGTAGTTTATGAAAGGTGGGTTGTATATCACTTCTTATTTATAGGGTATTGCGCGTTCGCCTTAATTTGGGCAGAGAGTACATTTAACGCTATTCGAGATTTACTTCAGATGTCGTTTCCTTTTTTCGTTTCCATTCTGTGTCTTCTGGTAGTTAGGGAGGATAGAGACTGGAAAACTATGATGGCCTCATTATGGATTGGACTCGGTGTGATAGTCATCCTTAGTTTATTTACGTTTCTCGGTGGGAGGCCTCTATTTGGCGTAGATTATGGTGGTGCCGAGAGGTTTTGGGGGCCCATGGGATGGTCGGCCCTTGGCTACTACTTACTGCCATTTTGTACCCTGAGCTTTTACGCTGTATTGTCTCGTGGACTGGTTAGGGACTATGTAGTATTTGCTATTGTACTTTTTGTATTTCTAATAACGCTTGGCCGTTTGGCTATGATCTCTTTGTTTATTGCTATATGTCTTGTGTACTTCTTGTGGGGAGGATCTAAGGGTAGAAAGCTGAAACTCGGAATTGTGGGAGCCGTCTTGGGATTGGCTGCACTTGCTTTTATCCTTCCTTCTATAGTGGAGAGGACCTTTGGTTACTACGGCGAGTTTCAATGGTCAGGGCGCACAAACTCAGCAAGTTACGTTAGTTCCAGAGTTGATGGTTCAATATTGAATATGATATTCGGATACGGAGCAGGGACTGCACGTTTTATTTCTGAGGAGTTAATTGGAATAGCTTCTGGGGTTAGGTCTAGGTATTTTGTAGTCTACACAGATTATGGATTTGTTGGTTTGTCCTTATACCTCCTATTCTTAGGTTCTTTGTTGGTATCATCGGTTAGATTGTACTTCCAGAATTCCGTTGCAGAGAATGGGGCTTATTCATATTTATCTCAAGCATTGGTGCTTAGGCTGGCTTGTTGCATCTTCGTGATCGTTATTGGCGCTTTTGATAATTTAACTTTTATATATATTACGTCGCTATATTATTTGTTTTTTGCAGCAAGTTCGCATACTACTAGCAGAAGTCAGGTTTGATATGGATTATATATGGACTCTGCTCAGTAGAATTCTATTGAGAGCCGGTGCGTTTGTTACGCTGCTTATTCTGGCTAAGGTACTGAATGCCGGTGAGCTCGGTATCTACGGCATTATCATAACAGCGTCGTATTTTTCCATATACTTGGGTAGTGTTGGAATGCGACATGCGCTGGCTTTTAGTATCGGGCAGCAAGGTTTCAATGTACGTCAGGTCGTTGCGTATATTTTTACAGTAGGTGTTATTCTCGCTGTGATTTCATCTTTTGCGGTGGCGGGAGTTTATACCTATTACTTCCAATACCCTCCAGAGCTTACTCTGCTGGCCTCCATTCTCGTAGTGCCTATGATGCTTCTGTACATCAGCCAGGGTTATTTTCTTGGCGTGTCGAATTTCAACGCGTTCAATATATATGAGGTCTTGCCGCGATTAATGACCCTGCTTTTGGTTTGTGGTGCTGCGTTGGCTATAGGATTGACGCTTGAGCAGGCCGTCGCGTTTACAGCATGTGGTTTTATCGTTTCTTCCATTCTGTTGATAGTAAGGTTGAGCAGTTCTCTAGGAGTGAGCATCTGGAGAGCCAAAGCCAATGAAGTATGGGGAATGGTGAGGTACGGTTCTCCTTTAACAGTTGCCATGGCAGCAACGATGCTTGCGCCGCTATCAGTTATGGCAATACTGGGGGGGGAGTTGGATCCAGAGGCTATTGGTATATTTTTTCTAGCCTATAAGCTTGTCGATGTATTTGGTGAGGCTGCGACAGCGGTAGGTATGGTGTCATTTGGTAAGGTCGTTTCTTCAGCGGTTTCATCTTCGGCATTCTTGCGAGCAGTTCGAGTTGCGAAGTTTATAGTCATCATGGCTACTCTGGTTGCGCTTGCAATATTCCTGATTCCCGATTCTGTATATTTGTACTTTTTAGGTAACACTTATGGCGGTATATCTGAAATCACCTCAATACTTTGCCTAGGGTTACCAATGATTTGCTATAACAGGATAGTAAATCCGGCGATAGCAGCGCTGGGGCATCCGCGGATCGGGCTGTATTCGCAATTAACTTCGTTGATTGTTTGTGTGGCGGTGTCCTTATGGCTAGTAGAGCCATACGGCCTCTTAGGTTGTGCTTACGCTGTTGTTTTCTCTCGTTTAGTCGCTAGTGTCATATTTTCCTACTTTGTACGCACCTTATTGCATGTTTCGTATCGGCGAATGTTTCTTATCTCGAAGCTAGAGTTTAGGTATCTTGCTCTGTCAGTAAGCAAAATTAGTGGTCGTCTATTTAAGAGGGTGGCAGGGGCTCGCCACTAAAAAGTAACTGGGTTTCAGTATAGTAAGGTTTGATTCTTATGAGTAGTTCCCCTAAAAAGTATTTATATGAAGTCCAGGGGCTAAGGACTGTAGCCGCTTTAATGGTGGCGGTATATCATATCTGGTTTCAGAAGGTTTCCGGTGGCGTTGATGTGTTTTTCGTTGTATCTGCGTTCTTTTTATCTCTTTCACTTATGAGGAAAGACAGCGTCGGTATAGATGAGGTTCTTGCATATTATGGGAATACGCTTCGTCGTGTGTTACCGAATACCCTTGTTGTGATTTCTGTCAGTATCTTTGGAGTATTGATTCTTACACCGAGTATTCTATGGAAATCTGAGATTCTAAATTCAGTTGGCTCTGTACTATTTATTGAAAACTGGGTGTTAGCATTCAAGAGTGAAAACTACTTGAGTCAGGGGCAGCAATCTTCAGTGTTTCAGCAGATGTGGGCTATATCTGTTCAGATGCAATTGTATTTTGTGATTCCTCTTTTACTACTCTTGGCTTGCAGGTTGTCAGTTTTATTTGGTTGGTCCCGTACAAAGGTTATTAATGTATTAATATTTACATTGTTAATACTTTCATTTATGTATAGCGTTATCGCTACCTATCAACGACAAGAGTTTGCATACTTCGATACTTTCGCTAGATTGTGGGAGTTCTTGATTGGTGTGCTGCTTGCTATTAATATTTCTACCGTCGTGATGCCACGGGTAATTAGTTCAGCTCTAGGTATCTCGTCCTTGCTGACTCTGGTGCTTTTTGCAGCAATTTTCGAGGTTTCGAGTGAGTTTCCTGGTTATATGGCTGTCGTTCCATGTTTGGCAGCAGTGGGGATTATATTGGCGTCATACACTGGCGGTTACATTCCCTTTTTGAAATCCAGGCTCGCCATGAAATCGGCGGATTATTCTTTTGCTTTTTATCTATGGCATTGGCCCATACTTTGTTTCTATAGGCAGTACTATTCCACAGATAGTATTGATTTGATTTCGGGCATTCTAATAGTTTTTCTGGCGTGTGCCTTGTCTTACGTGACTACAAAAATTTTTGAGAGCCCTATTCGCTCGAATTTGGCCTTGAAGTCCAGTATTCTAAGAACATTTTCTTTATCTGTAGTATCCACTTTTGTCGTATTGGCTTTTGTCGGTATATTTTATTATCAATGGAACCAACATTACCTCTATGATAGTAATCAACTGATCGCCTTTAAGAAGGCAGGTTATCAAGTCGGTGATGAGTCGGATATATATCCATCACCGTTGATTTCCAGATACGATCTCCCGGATAGCTATAATAATGGATGCCATCAGAATTTGGGTGATTCCAGTTTGATTTCTTGCACTTACGGCTCGAAGCACCCACGTCGAACTGCGGTTTTGGTAGGTGGCTCTCACTCAACACAATGGCTTCCGGCTCTTGATAAGATTGGAAAGAATCATGATGTTCAGCTGACGGTGATGACCAAGAGCGGCTGTGCTTTCACGTTGACAGACCCTGGTCTTCCACAATCAGATGCGCACGTCGCCTCATGTTTGCAATGGAATCGCAAAGCTATTGATGAGATACGAAAACTAAAGCCCGATTTTGTGATTACAATTGGTACAAGGTTTGTGGATGGTAAGGAGGTTGTACCGGAAGGCTATACACGGGCATGGAATCTACTACACGAATATGAAATTCCCGTTATCGCTCTGAGAGACAATCCCTGGTTCGATTATGATGTTCCACACTGTGTTGAGTTGCGACCAAGTGAAGAGTGTGTGGAGAATAAGACTAGGTTCTATTCTCAACGCAACCCTTTGCTAGCAAGCGGTTTAGATGATTTAACTATAGTCGACCTGTCTGATAGTTATTGTCCATACGGCTTTTGTCCTGCTGTTCTCGATGGCGTCTTGGTTTATCGAGATCGACATCACTTGACCAAAACATTTGTTTTAAAGAATTACTTTCTGGTTGAGGATGTATTGATTGATAGTGGGGTTTTATGAGGCCCATGGTGATCATCCAGTTTCATATTGTCTACTGATAGTTCGAGATAAATTGCGACGAAAATTTGTATTCTCACTGTTCAGATCGTGTATTTTGCATTTTAGTCGGTTGATGCACTTTATAATTGGTAGTGGATTTTTACATGTTCGAGATTAGCGTCGGATGACACCATGATCCCAGTAATCTTAGCCGGTGGCTCTGGCGAACGCTTATGGCCGCTTTCGCGCCGGAGTTTTCCCAAGCAATTCCTCGGTCTTGCAGGTGATCAGTCGCTGTTTCAGAAAACTGTTAGACGTGCAGCCTCTGTCTCTGATGCTACTCCCATAGTTATCGTTAATGATGAGCACCGCTTTCTCGCTGCCGAGCAACTTCGGGAGTTGGGAGCTTCAGCTTCCATCCTGCTGGAACCCGAAGGGCGGAATACCGCGCCTGCAATTGCTCTTGCGGCGTTTCAGGCTATGGCTAATTTTCGTCGTCAGCTGATTGATAAGAATGCCACGTGTGATGATACTACCGGTAGCGAAGCGCCCATCTTACTCGTGTTGGCCGCTGATCATGTTATTCA
>CEPQ01026209.1_pt1 | contig 10308 bp, 9 predicted proteins | sample 530411 | NCBI WGS metagenome assembly CEPQ01 (sample SAMEA2620039, study PRJEB7988) | marine metagenome | isolation source: saline water (ENVO:00002010), including
GTCGATATCCACGCCCTTGATCTGACCAGGCACGCCCAGGCGGATCACCGCATGGTCGTAACCTTCGAAGCGCTTGCGGCGCGACTCCCAGCCGTCCATCCACTTGCCGTTGTCATCGAAAACGCCCTCCTTCCATACGGCCGGTGTTGGCTGGAACAACCGGTTGACGTCGGCGAACCAATCGTCGGTGACGGAGATGGCGCGGGTGCCCAGGCGGGCATCGGCCAGGTTGACGTATTTTTCGAAGGGTACGGCGTAAGCTTTCATGGACTCGTCTGCCTTGGATGAGAAGCGGTTTCTGTCATTACTGCCTTTGTTGCGGTTGGTGCTCGTTACATCGCCTGCAGGCGGAACAAGGCGATCTTGTTGATTTCCGCCAGCGCCCGGGCGAATTCCTGTTCGGGGCTGTTGTGGATGCGTTCTTCGAATGCGGCGAGGATCTGGTGCCGGTTGCTGCCCTTGACCGCCATGATGAAGGGGAAACCGAACTTGGCCTTGTAGGCCTCGTTGAGTTCGGTGAAGCGGGCGAACTCCTCCGGCGTGCATTCGTGGATGCCGGCGCCGGCCTGCTCCGAGGTGCTGGAGGCGGTCAGCTCGCCACGCACGGCGGCCTTGCCGGCCAGGTCGGGGTGAGCATTGACCAGTGCCAGCTGAGTGTCATGGTCGGCGGCGAGCATCGCCTGGGACAGGCGGGTGTGCAGCACCTCGATGTCGTCCAGCGTCGCGTCGACGCCCGCCTGGTAGACGGTTTCGGCAACCCAGGGCGAGTGCTCGTAGACGTCGGCAAAGGCGGCGACGAAGGCGTCGCGATCCAGCGTCGAGGGTTTGATCGTTTTGAACGGGGTCATCAATTGCGCTCCGCGGTAAAAGGGTGGGTGGCGTGCCAGTGGCGGGCGATGTCGACACGGCGGGCGCACCAGACCTTCTCATGGCCCTTCACGTACTCTAGGAAGCGGGCCAGCGACGCCAGGCGCGCCGGGCGCCCGAGCAACCGGCAGTGCATGCCGATGGACAACATTTTCGGCGCGCCTTCGCAGCCTTCGGCGTAGAGCACGTCGAAGGCATCCTTCAGGTAGGTGAAGAAGTCATCGCCGCTGTTGAAGCCCTGCACCTGGGTGAAGCGCATGTCGTTGGTGTCCAGCGTGTAGGGGATCACCAGATGCGGCTTTTCCGGCGTCGACTCGGGGTCCCAGTAGGGCAGGTCGTCGTCGTAGGTGTCGGAGTCGTAGAGAAAGCCGCCTTCCTCGCGTACCAGGCGCCGGGTGTTCGGGCCGGTGCGGCCGGTGTACCAGCCCAGCGGCCGTTCGCCGGTGATCTCGCCGAGGATGCGGATGGCTTCCTGCATGTGCTCGCGCTCTTGCGCCTCATCCATGTACTGGTAGTCGATCCAGCGGTAACCGTGGCTGCAGATTTCGTGTCCGGCGCCTGCCATCGCCTTGATCAGTTCGGGGTGACGCTGGGCGGCCATGGCGACGGCGAAGATGGTCAGCGGGATGTCGTGCTTGTCGAACAGCTTGAGCAGGCGCCATACGCCGGCGCGACTGCCGTATTCGTAGAGCGACTCCATGCTCATGTGGCGCACGCCTTGCAGAGGCTGTGCGGCGACCATCTCGGAGAGAAAGGCCTCGGATTCCTTGTCGCCGTGCAGCACGCAGCGTTCGCCACCTTCCTCGTAATTCAGCACGAAGGACAACGCGATACGCGCATCGCCCGGCCAGCGCGGGTGCGGTGGGTTGCTGGCGTAACCGATCAGGTCGCGTGGGTAGTCGGCGCTCACTGGGGTGCTTCCTGTATGGCAGGTCGTCATGGCACGACCGGATGGCTGGATTGTATACAAATTGAATGAGGCTTTGTAAATAGCAATTTTCGTCCTTTCGCTATAGCTGGTATCTGCCGTGTCGCGATCAACCATGCTCAGAGCCATCTGCAGCTTGCAGGTAACGGGCCAAACGATGCTTGAAAAACTGTATACAAAAATATCTGCAGATTGTCTTGAGTGATGTGGGGAGGATGGTTATGCTCGGTGCAGTTTCCATTCAACAGAGCGGAGGTGCCCGTGGGCCGATTGACCACACACGTACTCGACGCCGCCCACGGTTGCCCGGGCAGCGGAATCAAGGTGGAGCTGTATCGCGTCGAGGATCAGGCGCTGACCCTGATCGCAACCCGTGAGACCAATGCCGATGGGCGCTGCGACAGTCCATTGCTGGAAGGTGCGGATTACCTGTCCGGTGTCTACCAGCTGCAGTTCAGTGCCGGCGACTATTACCGCCGCCGCGGTGTGGCCCTGGCGAATCCTGCGTTTCTCGATGTGGTGGTGCTGCGCTTCGGGATCGATTCGGCGCAGGAGCATTACCACGTGCCGTTGTTGGTATCGCCGTATAGCTATTCGACGTATCGGGGTAGCTAGTCGCTTTTCCGTTCAGTGCTGACTCTTGGAGTCCCTTTGCCCGCCGTAATGGCGGGTTTTTTATGGGTTGAGTTTGGTCAACGTGGGACGCTCGGCGCTGGTTTTTAGCCTTAGTGACCTAGGCACCTGTGGCGTGAGATTCGCGCGATGGCGCCGCGCTTTCCTCACTTCTAAGTGACGAAAGAAAACGCGCATTGCTTGCTCCTAGTTGCACGGCCTGGCGGGCAACGTTCATCTTCCGCGACTGGAAAAAGTGAATTGCCCAGCAGGGCGGAACCAATGCCTCAGCCAGGAGCCTGGCTAAGGGGCAAGCTGCAGAGCGCTATCGGCTCATCAAAGACGCTGCCCCCGCGCCCCCAAACAGCGCCGCACTTGTCCGGTTGAACCACACATGCCCCTTCCCGGTGCGCAGGTAACGTGCCGCCCCCTGCGCGCCCAACCCGTAGGCCAGCTTGCAGAGCAGATCGAGCACGGCCCAGGTAAGGATCATCACCAATAGCTGTGGCAACAACGGCTGGCCGGCACTGAGAAACTGCGGCAGGAAGGCGGCAAAGAAGAGGGTGTCCTTCGGATTGCTGCCGCCAAGGATGAACGCCCGGCCGAACAATCGACTGAAACGTGGGGCAAGGGCGGGGCTCTCGATCTCGCGGGCAGCGGGTGCCTGGCGCGCCTCTTGCCAGCTCTGCCAAGCCAGATAAAACAGGTACAGCGCGCCGACCAGCTTGAGTGCACTGAATAGGCGCTCGGAGGCCATCAGCAACGCGCCTAGCCCCAGCGCCGAGGCGCTGAGCAGGGCGATGGACGCTGTCACACCACCGAGAAAGGCAGGCCAGGAGCGGCGTACTCCGTAGTTCAGGCTGTTGCTGATCATCAACAGCGACAGCGGCCCGGGGATCAGGATCACCACCAGCGCCGCACCAGTGAACAACAGCCACATCTCCAGGGTCATGACGGCCTCCTATAGCCAATGCAAAAGCCCCACCGCGAAGCAGTGGGGCCGTAGGTGAGCCGGACGCTGCCGGCCCGGTTCAGAGAAACGCGAACTTGGCGATGAAGATCACACACAACACATACAGGCTGATCGACACCTTGTCACGCTGGCCGGTCAGCAGCTTGAGCGTGGCATAGGTCAGAAAGCCCAGGGCGATGCCGTTGGCGATGGAAAAGGTCAGCGGCATCATCACCACGGTGACGATGGCCGGGGTGGTGTCGGTGTGGTCCTTCCAGTCGATATTCGCCAGGCCGCTCATCATCAGCATCGCCACGTAGATCAGCGCGCCGGCGGTGGCATAGGCGGGAATCATGCCGGCCAGCGGGGCGAAGAACATGGCAATCAGGAACAGCACGCCGACGGTCACTGCGGTCAGCCCGGTGCGGCCGCCGGCGGCGACGCCCGCGGCGCTCTCCACGTAGCTGGTCACTGGCGGGCAACCGACGAAGGCGCCGACCACGCTGGAGCTGCTGTCGGCCTTCAGCGCGCGGGAGAGGTTCTCGATCTTGCCGTCCTCATTGACCAGGTTGGCACGGTGGGCGACGCCCATCAGGGTGCCGGCGGTGTCGAACATGTTCACGAAGAGGAAGGCGACGATCACGCTGACCATCGCCACGTTGAGCGCGCCGGCGATATCCATGGCCAGCCAGGTCGGCGCCAGGCTCGGCGGCATCGACACCAGGCCGTTGTACTCGACCAGACCAAACGCCCAGCCGATACCGGTGACCACCAGCATGCTCAATAGGATCGCACCGAAGACATTGCGGTGGCTGAGTACGGCGATCATCAGGAAGCATACCGCGGCCAGCAGCGCCGACGGCTCGGCGAACGAGCCCATGGTCAGCAATGTTGCCGGGCTGTCGACGACGATGCCGGCGGTCTTCAGGCCGATCAGACCGAGGAACAGACCGACGCCGGCGCCCATGGCGAAGCGCAGGCTCATGGGGATGCTGTTGAGCAACCATTCGCGAATGCGCGACAGGCTCATGATCATGAACAGCACGCCGGAGATGAACACCGCGCCGAGCGCGATCTCCCAGCTGTAGCCCATCTCGCCGACCACCGTGTAGGTGAAGAAGGCGTTGAGGCCCATGCCTGGCGCGAGGCCCACCGGCCAGTTGGCGTACAGCCCCATCAAGAGGCAGCCGAGCGCCGCGCCAATGCAGGTGGCAACGAAGGCAGCGCCGTGGTCGATGCCGGCGTCGGCCATGATGTTCGGGTTGACGAAGATGATGTAGGCCATGGTGACGAAGGTCGTCAGGCCGGCGAGCAGTTCGGTGCGGATACTGGTGCGGTGTTCGCTGAGCTTGAACAGGCGGTCCAGCCAAACGGGGGCGGTGCGCTGCAAGGGTGCTGCCTGGGGCTTGCGCTTGATGCTTTCCACTGGGCGTTCCTCATCGTTCTTGTTGTCGATCACCCGGAGCGTGAGTACTCCCGAGGGGCGGGTGATGGTGGGCCATCTGCATCGGTAGTTGACCGAAAGGTCAGAAAGGCTTTCCGGATTATGCTTTTGTATACAAGAATTGCAAACAATAAATCGGTGGTCTCGCTGAATGCGCGTGGGCTGCGCGAGCTGAAAGATTTGCGCGTGGGAAACCTTGTGGCTGTGAATTGTGCACAAGGTTAACGGCGTTTCAGCGTATTTATTTGTCCAGCGAACTGCCAGTAGCGGCGCGAACCCAGTAAAGTTCGGCATTGCCGACACCTCATTTGCGAGCCATCGATGAACGAACAGTTGCAGCCCCTGAAGAAGCCGACCAAGACCGGCAAGACTCGCACCGGGACGCAGGACGATATCGTTTATGCGCACATCTTCGATGCCATCCTCGAGCAGCGTCTGGCGCCGGGGACCAAGCTCAGCGAAGAGGCGCTCGGCGAGATATTCGGCGTCAGCCGCACCATCATCCGCCGCGCGCTGTCGCGTCTGGCCCATGAAGGGGTGGTGCTGCTGCGGCCCAATCGCGGCGCGGTGGTGGCCAGTCCTAGCGTTGAAGAAGCGCGGCAGATTTTCTTCGCCCGCCGTCTGGTGGAAAAGGCCATCACAGAGCTGGCCGTGCAGCACGCCAGCGACGCGCAGCTCGCCGAGCTGCGGCAGATGGTGACTGATGAGCGTGATTGTTTCGACCGAGGCGATCGCGGGGCGGGTATCCGCCTGTCCGGCGAATTTCACCTCAAGCTGGCGGAGGCGGCGAAGAACGCGCCGCTGGTGAGCTTCCAGCGCAGCCTGGTTTCGCAGACCTCGCTGATCATTGCCCAGTACGAAAGCGGCAATCGCTCGCACTGCTCGTACGACGAACACAATGAACTGATCGACGCCATCGCTGCCCGCGACAGTGACAAGGCGGTGCGCCTGATGATGCACCACATGGACCACATCGACAGCAAGCTCAACCTCGAGGAAGACAGCGCCTCGGGTGATCTGCATGCGGTCTTCTCGCACCTGGGCCTGGCGAAGAAGAAGCCTCGCACGGCTCGCTAGCGTTGCCCCGCGCGCTGACTCGTTCTGAGTCAGCGCCGTCAGTCATCACCTGCCGCGGTGGCGGCAGAGCCATGCCGGCCTGCCAGCGCTGATCGTGATCCGCGGCTCATCGAGCAGATCGCCGAAGAGGCGGGCGCCACGGTCGGCGGCACCCTGTACTCCGATGCGCTGGCCAGCGCAGGGCCGGCCAGCACCTACCTCGGCATGTTCGAGTACAACCTCGATACGCTGATGCAGGCGTTGCAGCCCTAGCCAGCCTTGCGATGCACCGAGACGCCGGCGGCGAAGGTCTCCTTCACCGCGCGGTCGTCGCCGAGGATCATCAGGGCGAAGAGCTTTTCCTGCAGAGTCGTCGCCTGGCTCAGGCGATAGTCGATCAGCGGCGTCGCCTTGTAGTCGAGCACCACGAAGTCGGCCTCCTTGCCCGGTTGCAGGTTGCCGATCCGGTCGTCCAGATAGAGCGCCCGCGCGCCGCCAAGGGTGGCGAGATAGAGTGCCTTGAACGCGTCGAGCTTCTGGCCCTGCAGCTGCAGCACCTTGTACGCCTCGTTGAGGCTGGCGAGCTGCGAGAAGCTGGTGCCGCCGCCGACATCGGTGCCCAGGCCGACGCGCACACCGAAGCCTTCCACCTTGGCCAGATCGAACAGGCCGCTGCCGAGGAACAGATTGGAGGTCGGACAGAACGACACCGCCGAGCCGGTCTCACCGAGGCGTTTGCACTCGTCGTCGCACAGGTGGATGCCGTGGGCGAACACCGAGCGCGGGCCGATCAGGCCGTGGTGGTCGTAGACGTCCAGATAGCCCTTGCGCTCGGGGAACAGCTCCTTGACCCACTCGACCTCCTGCTTGTTCTCGGAGATGTGGGTGTGCATGTACAGGTCAGGGAATTCCGCGAACAGCCTGCCGGCCAGGGTGAGCTGCTCTGACGTGCTGGTCGGGGCGAAACGCGGGGTGACGGCGTAATGCAGACGGCCCTTGCCGTGCCAGCGCTCGATCAGCTCGCGGCTGTCGGCGTAGCCGGACTCGGCGGTGTCGGTGAGGAACTCCGGGGCGTTGCGGTCCATCAGCACCTTGCCGGCGATCATCCGCAGATTGCGCTTCTCGCAGGCCTCGAAGAAGGCGTCCACCGACTGCTTGTGCACCGTGCCGAACACCAGCGCGGTGGTGGTGCCGTTGCGCAGCAGCTCGCCGAGAAACAGCTCGGCCTGCTCGCGGGCGTGGGCCATGTCGCTGAAGCGGCCCTCGTTGGGAAAGGTGTAGGTTTCCAGCCAATCCAGCAGCTGCGCGCCGTAGGAGCCGATGACGCCGACCTGCGGGTAGTGGATATGGGTGTCGACGAAACCCGGAGTGATCAGCGCGTCCGGGTATTCGACAACCTCGGTGCCGGCCGCCAGGGTCGGCAGCAGTTCGGCGGCGTGGCCGATGCGCGCGACCTTGCCGTCCTCGACGACCAGCAGGCCGTCCTGGAAGTATTCATGGGATTGCTCAATGCCCACTTCGCGCGGGTCGGCGAGGCAGTGGAGCAGGGCGGCACGGTAGGCTTTGGTGCTTGGCATGGTGACTCTCGAAAATCGTTGTATGAGGGTGATGCGTTGACATGGGCAGGCCGCCGCCGATGGCGTGCCTGCAAGAATGTCGGGTGGTCAGTTGGTCTGGGCGCGGCGCGAAGCGGGGACCAGCATCGGTACCGGCTTTTCACCGTCCTCGGCGTTCTCCCCACCCTTTTCACCGAAATGCGCGTTGTAGGTGGCGATCACCTCGCCGGCGATAGACACGGCGATCTCCACCGGCAGCTTGCCCTTCACCTCGGCGATGCCCATCGGGCAGCGCATGCGCTGCACGGTCTCCGGCTGGAAGCCGCGGTCCCGCAGACGGTGTTCGAACCTGGCGCGTTTGCTCTTGGAGCCGATCAGCCCGTAGTAGGTGAAATCGTTGCGCGAAAGGATCGCGGCGGTCAGCTCCAGATCAAGCTGATGGTTGTGGGTCATGACGATGAAGTAACTGCCGGCAGGCATGCTTTCTACTTCGTCGACCACGTCGTCGCTGACTACCTTCTCCACCCCGGCGGGGAGCTGTGCCGGGAATTCGTTATCGCGAGAATCGATCCAGCGAACCCTGCACGGCAGGCTAGCTAGCAATGGCACCAGGGCGCGGCCTACGTGGCCGGCACCGAAAACCGCAATATGCGCCTGCGGTTGACCCATGGGTTCGAACAGCAACACAGTGGCGCCACCGCAACACTGGCCGAGACTCGCGCCAAGGGAAAAACGCTCCAGCCGGGTATCGCGGCTGCGCTTTTCCAGCATTTCACGGGCGATCTGCTGGGCCTTGTATTCCAGGTGGCCGCCGCCGATGGTGTCGTACAGGCGCTCACGACTGACAACCATCTTCGAGCCGGCATTGCGCGGCGTTGAGCCGCGCTCTTCGATGATAGTCACCAGTACGCAAGGCTCGCCTTGGTGTTGCAGGTCGGCGAGTGCTTCGATCCAGGCCGTGTTGCTCATGTCTGTGTCCCTAGTAGTTCGGGCGGCCGCTCCGTGGAAAAAACCGCGAAGCGCCTTCCACCCAAACGATCAAGTTGTGTTGATGGTGGACAATCACAGGGTTGTCCACCCTTGGTCAGGCCGGGGTGGTCTCCGCTGCCGCAGACCTGCTCGCGGTCTGCTTCAACCTACGCATCTGCTCCACACCCCACAGCACCCGCTCCGGCGTCGCTGGCGCGTCGATCTTCGGCTGAACCTTGTAATCCGCCAGGCTCGCCACGGCGTCTTTGATCGCGCACCAAACGGATATCCCGAGCATGAACGGCGGCTCGCCCACGGCCTTGGAGTGAAACACGGTGTCTTCGGGGTTCTTGCGGTTCTCCACCAGCTTGACCCGCAGATCCAGCGGCATGTCCGCCACCGCCGGGATCTTGTAGCTGGCCGGGCCACTGGTCATCAGCTTGCCCTTGTCGTTCCAGACCAGCTCTTCCATGGTCAGCCAGCCCAGGCCCTGGACGAAGCCGCCTTCGACCTGGCCGATATCGATGGCCGGGTTCAGCGAGGCGCCGACGTCATGCAGGATGTCGCTGCGCAGCATCTTGTATTCGCCGGTCAGGGTGTCGACGATCACTTCCGAACAGGCCGCGCCGTAGGCGTAGTAGTAGAACGGCCTGCCGCGCGCCTGGCTGCGGTCGTAGTAGATCTTCGGTGTGCGGTAAAAACCGGTGGACGACAGCGAAACCTGGCCGAAATAGGCCTGCTGGATCAGCTCATCGAAGCTGATGTACTGGTCGCGCAGGCGCACCTGGCCATTCTTGAACTCGACATCTTCCTCGAAGATCTGCCACTTGCGCGCGGCGAACTCCACCAGCCGCTGCTTGATGGTCTGCGCGGCATTTTGCGCCGCCTTGCCGTTGAGGTCGGTGCCGCTGCTTGCTGCCGTCGGCGAAGTGTTCGGCACTTTGTCGGTATTGGTCGCGGTGATCTGGATGCGGTCGATATCGACCTGGAACACCTCGGCCACCACCTGGGCGACCTTGGTGTTCAGGCCCTGACCCATCTCGGTGCCGCCATGGTTCAGGTGGATGCTGCCGTCGGTGTAGACGTGCACCAGCGCGCCGGCCTGGTTGAGGAAGCTGGCGGTGAAGCTGATGCCGAACTTCACCGGCGTCAGCGCCAGGCCCTTCTTCAGGATCGGGCTTGCGGCATTGAACGCGCGGATATCTTCGCGTCGCTTTGCATAGTCGCTGCTGGCTTCCAGCTCGGCGGTCATCTCCTCGAGCATGTTGTGCTCGACGGTCTGGTAGTAGTGGGTGACGTTGCGCTCGGTCTTGCCGTAGTAGTTGCGCTTGCGCACCTCGAGCGGGTCCTTGCCCAGCTCGCGGGCCACCGCGTCCATGATCTCCTCGATGGCGACCATGCCCTGCGGGCCGCCGAAGCCGCGGTAGGCGGTGTTCGAGGCGAGGTTGGTCTTGCAGCGATGGCCGTTGATGGTGGCGTCGCCCAGGTAGTAGGCGTTGTCGGAATGGAACATGGCGCGGTCGACGATCGAGCCGGAAAGGTCCGGCGAGTAGCCGCAGTTACCGGCGAGGTCGATCTCGATGCCGTGCAGCAGACCGTCATCGTCGAAGCCGACGTCGTACTCGACGTAGAACGGGTGGCGTTTGCCGGTCATGGTCATGTCTTCCATGCGCGGCAGGCGCATCTTGGTCGGCCGACCGGTGAGGTGCGCGATCACCGCGCACAGGCACGCAGGTCCCGCGGCCTGGGTTTCCTTGCCGCCGAAGCCGCCGCCCATGCGGCGCATGTCGATGACGATCTTGTTCATCGGCACGCCGAGCACTTCGGCCACCAGCTTCTGCACCTCGGTGGGGTTCTGCGTCGAGGTGTAGACGATCATGCCGCCATCTTCGGTGGGCATGACCGAGGACACCTGTGTCTCCAG
>CEPQ01044227.1_pt1 | contig 10286 bp, 12 predicted proteins | sample 530411 | NCBI WGS metagenome assembly CEPQ01 (sample SAMEA2620039, study PRJEB7988) | marine metagenome | isolation source: saline water (ENVO:00002010), including
ACTTCTACCAGCAACACACCGGTCAGGCCATGGCTGCCTGACTTAAAAGAAATGGTCTCCATAAAACCCGGTGTGATTCAGTCAGCCATAATGTACCGGTCTCGAGAAATTTTTAGCGTTCAAACAACCAGACGCTCCGCTAGAAAGACAGCAACAACACTCCCAACCCTGCCACCAGTCCGCCAACACCAAGCTCCCAGCGACGTATCAGACGAGCAGTCCGAACGGTCAATTGTTTGCGCGCAGCCCATACGATACCCGACAAAATAACGCCCTGGATCAGGACAAAACCCACGAAATAGCTGACTAGTGGCCCTGTACGGGCACCAATGATGTCTTCAGCATAGGCAAAACCATGGAGTAAACCAGCAATACACGCCAGCGCTAAAACACCAGGCAGAATTGCTAACTTGCGCCACGCCAGCATCAGCCCTGCTATGGCTACTCCAAGAGCCATCATCTGTTCGACTGCAGGTATATCAAGGCCCAACACATGGACTAATGCGCCGACGCAAGTGGCTCCAAGAAATAACACGACTCGACCAGTTGTAGCGCCTGGCTGTAAAGCAAAGAGCAGGCCTATCGCGGCCATGAACAGCACATGTGTCAGGCCTAGTAATGGATGTCCAATACCCGACAAAAGACCATGCAGCATTGTCTCAGGGGTATCTCCGCCGAGAGGATGGTGAGCGTAAGCTGGAAGTGCGGTAAGACTCGCGATAGAAACAAACGCCAACATAAGACATCTGGTGATCATGGGTTTACTCCCCGGGTATCTGTCACAGTATCAGCGGCCTGGCCTTGTAAAGCGCTGATGAAGTGCTGGGCTGAGGATACCGTGGCTAGATATCCATCCTCGATTTTCAACAGCTCAATAGCCATATCGTGGTTACGCGGATCTGGCTCGGCACAACAATCCTCCAACACCAGAACGCTGTAACCGCGGTCGGTTGCCTCCCTTGCCGTTGAGGTCACGCATACCCCTGTCGTCACACCGGTTAAAACAACATTGTCAATCTGACGATTGCGCAACACATCGTGCAACTCGGTCGCATGAAAAGCACCGGTTCCAACCTTATCGACAATCACTTCACCTGCCAGCGGCTGCATTTCATCGATAAAGTCCCAGCCCGCCTCGCCGCGAATCAACAAGCGGCCCAGAGGGCCCTGAGCGCCAATTTGAGCTCCAGCTCGCGCAGTTTTAAGCCGCTTACTGTGAGGTAGATCAGATAGGTTGGCGCGATGCCCTTCCCGGGTATAGATCACTAGCATCCCGGTGCGGCGCGCCATTTCCAGCACCGCCAGAATTCGGGGCACTATGGCGCGTGCAGCCCCTACATCGTCGCCTCGTGAATGCATGTAGCCCAGCGGATCACAAAAATCCCGCTGCATATCAATAACCACCAATGCTGTTCGCTGCGGATCCAGCAAACCCGTGATGGGGAAGTCATAAGGATCTCCACTAACAATCATGCTTGTTGCTCCGGTTCTGCATGGTGGACGTGACTGACGTGATGATCGTGGTGATGGTGACCAGTGCGCTGATGGTCGTGGCGCTGCTGCGCCTTGGCCATAATTTCTGCCTCAACCACTGCAATGCGCTCGGACTGGATGAGTTCATGCTGCTCAAGCAAACCCTGCAAAGCCACCAACCAGCAACTGTAGTATTGCTCATCACTTTCAATACAACTGCCCTGTTCATGACGCTGTATAGATGCAATCAAAGCCTGCTGGAAGTCCTGCAGTGAGAAAATCTCTTTTTGGGCAGCCGTCAGCGTCATACCAAAGAGCCGTGCAGCCCATGGTGATGTAAAGCTCAAATGAGCCAGACCAGCACCATGCACCTGATCCAAGAGTTCATGTGGCTGCATGTTCAAGCTCCTTTACCGGTATATGGCTGCAGATGGGCAACGCCGATCATCGAGTCACGTGATACCAGCTCGGCGAGCTGAGCCTCATCAAGACCCTCCGTTCCCTCCGGTCGTTGCGGTAGCACCAGATAGCGTATTTCCGACACGCTATCCCAAACCCGAATCTCTACCTCATCCTCCAGACTCAAACCCATTTCGTGAAGTACCTTGCGTGGCTCGCGCACCAACCGGGAACGATAAGCACTGGACTTGTACCATACTGGCGGCAAGCCCAGAATTGGCCACGGATAGCATGAGCACAATGTGCACACGACTACGTTGTGTACTTGTGCCGTGTTTTCCAGTACATGTAACAACTCTGTCTCAGGCCCGCCGATCCCTAGCTCCGCGCAAGCTGCCAGCCCATCAGCCATTAACCGTGCCTTGAAGTCTGGATCGACCCAGGCTTTGGCCACGACTCTCGCGCCTGTGCGAGGCCCAACATTTTCTTCATAGTGGTGAACCACTGCGTCTACTTCTGCCGAATCCAGTACGCCTATGTCGTTAAGCAGGCTTTCTATGGCTTCGGTGCGCAGAGCCTGCCAGGCTTTTTCAATCTTGTGGTCATGACTCATTTTGCTGATCTCCTGCGGCCTCAATGTGGTTCTCACTCAGGTCGATATAAATAAACAGGTTGGCTTCCGCATGTTCATCGCCCCACAGTGTCTGAGCGCTGAAACGCACGGTATAAACCGGTTGAAGATTTTCCCCGCGATAATGCGCACGCGTATCAGGGAATACCCACGCCTGAGCGTTAACCCGCTCGACCGTTCCCACTTTCCCTCGGGTGTAGCTTGTTACCCGGGTGTGGCCCGGCGGATGAATATTGCGCACACGCACCTGCTGTCCGACATGGAATACGGGCGTAACTTCGACGTCCTTGCGCCAGGCGCCCCAGGGCACTTTGTCTTGGTCTTTAAGCGGCCAGTTACGCTGCGGGTGCTCTGGCGGTGTAAGGTGCTTGAGCCCGGCGCTCAGTTCATCAACGCGTCGATTTATTTCAGCTGTCGACAAAATATTGCGACGATCGAGGATGCGCTCCATCGCAAACATCCAACGACCGTAGTAACTCCACTCCAGGTAATCCTGAGGGCGCATCAGCTCAATTTCGTGTCGGTGTTCGTCGAGATTCCATACACCCAGACGATCAATCACTTGGGTCATGCAAAAAATTCGGCTGCCCCAGCGCGTAACGAACACAGGCTCATCTGGGTCTACCTTGACCGGCCCAAAGCCGTGTAAGCCACCCATATCGTGAATGCCGTTCATCAGGCCTCCTCAATAGATAACGTCTTCTATCTGCTTCTGCAGTTGCAAATAGGCGTTGGAATAGCGGTCTCGCATATCGCCAGCGCTGGTATCAGCATCCACCAGCACTTTGGCCGGATTACCGCCCAACACCAGCACCCGGTCGCCCACAGTAATGGCTTCTTCCACATCGTGAGTCACCATAACCATGGATGTGCCCGTCTCTTCCTGCAGACTGCGCAGCAATCCATGCATTCGGCGTTTCAGACTTATGTCCAGTGCGCTGAAAGGCTCATCCAACAGCAATACCTTAGGCTTGGTAATCAATGCCCTCGCTATTGCCGTCCGCTGCCGCATGCCCCCTGACAGCTGGTGGGGGTAAGCCCCAGCAGCATCATTCAGCCCGACACTTTCGAGCATGTTGCTGACTGTTGTCTTGATATCCACCGCGTCATGCTTGCGAAACCTGAGACCAAACTTGACGTTGCCGGCAACACTGAGCCATGGGTAGAGATTGTTTTCCTGGAAAATCATCACGATCTCTTCCAGCGGCCCGTTCATATAACGCTGGCGATACAACACGCCGCCACTATCCTCTCCAATGACAAAGCCACCCAGGGCATTCAGCAGCGTGCTCTTTCCGCAACCAGACTGACCCAGAATGGTAGTGATCTGGTTTTCATAGATACTCAGGTTCAAACCCTGCAACGGGCTCGGTACTGGCTGCCGTTTCCCTGGAAAGTTGATGCTCAGATTCTCAATCCTGAATACGGCCTGGTCGGTTTCAACGGTGCTCATTTGACCCTCCACCACAAGACCTTGTTACCGATGAAAGCGAGGGTCCTGTCCACAACAAAACCAGACAGCCCAATGACCAGCATGCCAAACATAATCAGCTCGTTATTGAACAGGTTGCGCCCCATCATGATGATTGCCCCCAAGCCATCACGCAGACCGACCATTTCCGCCACCAGCACCGCCATCCAGGCTGCGATGAAATTGGTCCGCAGCAATGTGAACACCCCGGGGAAAATACTTGGCAGTACGACATACACCCACTGCTGCCAACGATTGGCTCCCAGATTGCCCGAAATGGTCAGATATTCCTGCGGTACCCGGCGAATTTCCGCCAGGGTGCCGATGGTCAGAATGAAGTACACGCCCATAAACACGATGAATACGGCCGTCACATTGCTGATACCAAACACCACAATGGCAGTAGGAATCCAGGCAATGGGGGCAATGGGGGCCAGCACATACAGCAAAGGACTCAACGACCAGGTGGCAAAGCGTGACAGACTGATCAGTGCACCCGTGGCAATAGCCGCTACAAAAGCCAGAAACATGCCGGTGAAAACACGACTGAAGGTGGCAAATATGGCTTCATCCAGCGTGGCGGATTGGGAGCCCAAGCCGATACGAAAGTCACTCTCAATCACCATCGACAAAAACTGACTTGGCGGCGGCATGACAGTTGTAAGGGCTACATCACGCGTCCCCGCTAGCTCCCATATCAGGACAAGTAGAGCCATTGAGGACAACCCCACCACCCAGGGCGCCAAGCTTTCCCATTCAGGCAACCGCACCCTATTGCTCCAGTGACTGAATCAGGTCAATCGCGAAGATGCTTTCTGCGCTTACTCCCGGACGAACGTACTGCATCTTCACCAGGTCATCGACAACCTGTTGCACTGCCGCCACATCTGGCGTGAAGGAGATGGGCTGTGGTGCTGAAGTAAAGGCGTCTTTCAAAACATCGTTGGAAACGCGGAAATAATTGCCTTGTGCGAGCAAATCTATCGCCTTGTCAGGATCACTGTTGATGATCTCTGCCGCACAGATCAGCCCTTTCAGATAGCCTTCAACCACCTCAGGCCGCTCGTTCAAGGTTTTCTCCAGCACACTCACAACCGTATTTGGCGTATTGAGCGACCAGGTACTGGCGTTATTGGTCAGTTGAGTAGCACCACGCGAGCTGACCATCTCAGAGGTATAGGGTTTGATGTGGCTGAGAATGTCCACATTGCCGCTACGGAAAGCTTCAACCATGGCCAACAGGTCGTCGAAGTAAACAAACTCGATGGCATCAGGCGCCAGACCGCGGTTCGCCAACTCGGTAACCAATATCAGTTCCAGGGTGTCTCCCTGCAAAACTGCAGCCGTCAGTTTCGGTTTTCCCGCATTGATGTGATCAGCCAACGCCTCCATCGAATCCAACCCCAGCTTGCCATCTGCAATCACCTCCATGACACCCCAGCCGCCTGCTGCGCTGATCACTTTGATCGGCACGCCACTGTTGGCTGCAAAAAAAGGCAACGTAAACGGGTTGGTGCTGAAATCAATCGCGCCGCCTGCCAGGGCCGCGTTATTGTCTCCAGGATTAGCAAAAAAGCGGGTATCTACTTCGAGACCCTGCTGTTTGAAGCAGCCACTTTCTACACCGACAAACAGCGGTGCCATATCAAGTGCAATAAGGTGACCAGCAGTCACCTTGACCAGTTTTTCCGCAGCCACAAGCGGCTGCGCAATTGCAATCAAAAGCGCACAGGGCGCCAGAACACTCAACGTCGATTTTTTCATGATCAGATTCCCTTAACAGTGAATAGTCAGATACTGGAATCGATACTAGGCGAGAGCACAGCAGGGAAAAATCACGCTGTTTGCGTGTTTACTTTGTGCTTTTTCAAAGTTACTGCAGTGCCGCACCAATTGCGGGCGCGGCCGCCGATTCACTCTGAGGAGCGCGCTCAAGACAATCCAGAAAGCTGTTAAGAATCGCTGAGCGTGGCGACTCCTGATCACGAGTCACCAATGAAATTTGTGAGTGGCGCACAAACTTGTCTGGCAATAACGCCACAAGCTGCCCCGTTTCTAGCCACCTTTGGGCATAGTGCAAAGGCAAGCAACCGATAAAGGGACCATTCAGAATCATCATTGCCGCAGCCTCCACATTGCTTACCGCAGCAATGATGCTGTCATCATGGCCGTCAATGAAGGGAAATTCCTGCGCCAGCATAAAGTTTCTTACCACCTTCGCTGCACCTGGTACTAGCTGGGCAATCTCATGTGGGTCCGTCACTTGCGCCAAGGGGTGCGATGCACCACACACCAACACATCGCGCTCGCGATATAGCGGTCGATACTCCAGTCCGGGCTTGCGCTGATAGAAGATGCCCACCCCCAGGTCCAGCCGCCGTTCAAGCACTCCTTTTTCGAGTTCATGCGGGGATAACACATGAACCGACAAATGGAACTTGTAATTAGGCAATTGAAAGAAACGTGACAGTGCTGTGGGCAGCAAACAGTCAGGATCACTGATCAGGTTATCGATCATGCCCAGGGCCAGCTCACCCATAATGTCGTTGCGAAGATTTTTCGCGTTTGTCTCGAGCAACTGCACCGCACCCAGAAAGTCCAGCATCTGGCGATAGAACACATCACCCTTAGGCGTCAGCGCAAACCCCCGGCGCCCCCGCTCGCACAAACGGAAGCCCAGGCGACCCTCCAATTTACTCATATGCGAGCTGATGGTCGACAAACTCAGATTCAAGCCCGCCTGGGCATTCGCGTAGCCATCCGCCTCAACCACAGCGTGAAAGATCTTGAGAAGTTTGAGATCAATATCAGACAGGTTCATCAGCTCACCCAACCGAGTAGGGTCTAAGCAACCATCTCGTAGCCGTAAAGCAGCCAGTAGAGACAAGACTCTCAGCTGAAAAAGCAATTACAACCCGCCGCCGGGGAGATACTGATTTCTTAATGTCGAACCACATTCCCCTACCCTCGCGCTGCGTGTACTTCACAAAAGCAAGGGTCGTGCCAGACACCCATTCATCGCCAAGACCACATCTTGGCACTAGAACAGACACACAGGCCACAATCATCAAGGGAAAAAATGCACCAATTAGATGCACAAAGACCACTATCCCGTCATTGTTGGAACCGGAGGGCATTGGGATTAGGCGCGGGGGGATGATTTCAATTTGAGCCTAAGGAAGGTAAATCGTCGACACAACAAAAAAGGCCCACCCGAAGGTGAGCCTTTATCTGTATGGTGCCGGCACCAAGAGTCGAACTCGGGACCTACTGATTACAAGTCGCTAGATGTTACCCTGAGGCCACTAAAGTCTAGGCTAGTATTGCCTAGGGTACAATAGAGTTAACTAGTTGTTTATACTTGGTTTTCACGAGTTTTGCCGAGATCGCAAAAACTGGGCACTGTACCGCTACTGTACCTTTTCCGCGCTGTACTTTGCGCATCCATCCGCTGCAAAATGAATCACACCGGGTTTTATGGAGGCCATTTCGTTTAAATCAGGCAGCCATGGCCTGACCGGCGTGTTGCTGGTAGAAGTTTGTCTCAGCTTCTGCCGGCGGTATATATCCAATCGAGCTCAGTAACCGCTGGTGGCTGTACCAGTGAACCCACTTCAAGGTGGCGATTTCGACGGCTTCGCGGCTCCGCCAAGACTGCCGGGTTAGATCGACTCAACGATGGATGCAGCGGTAATCCCCCCATTTTTAATACTCGCCAGAAGTAGAGGTTAGGCCACGAGGGCCAACTTCTGTTTGGGGGTGATGCCTCCCAATGCCATATTTGGCCGTTCGTGATTGTATGTCCAGACCCATCGCGTAGCGTGTTCTTGCACTTCGGCGATGGATTCGAACAGGTAATGCCCCAACCAGTCGTAGCGCACCGTGCGGTTGTAGCGCTCGACGTAAGCATTCTGCTGGGGTTTGCCGGGCTGGATATGTTCTAGGCGGATGCCATGCTTCTCTGCCCACAGTACAAGCTTGCTGCTGATGTATTCCGGGCCGTTGTCACTGCGAATTGACCGAGGTTTGCCACGCCACTCGATGACCTGATCCAGTGCACGTACCACCCGCTCTGCTGGTAGTGATAGATCGATATCCATGGCCAGGGCCTCGCGGTTGAAGTCGTCTATCAGGTTAAACAGACGGAAGCTGCGGCCGTCGGCCAGTTGGTCATGCATAAAGTCCATTGACCAGCACTGGTTGATCGCCTCCGGCACCGCCAGTGGCTCTGGTTTCTCACGCACGATGCGTTTGCGCGGCTTGATCCGTAGGTTCAGCTCCAGCTCCCGATAGATCCGGTATACCCGCTTGTGATTCCAGCGATAGCCTTTTACGTTGCGCAGGTACAGGAAACACAGGCCAAACCCCCAGTTGCGCTGGTTGTGCGTAAGCCAGATCAGGTGATCGGCGATCTCGGCATTTTCCGAAGACAGCCGAGGCTGGTAGCGATAGCAGGTCGTGCTGATACCAAACGACAGGCACGCTAATTTGATACTGGCCTTGCCTGAACGAACCGCCTGCTGCGCCATCTCGCGCCGCTGAGATGGCGTTACCACTTTTTTGCCATGGCCTCCTGGATGATCTCGGCCTTGAGGCGCTCCTCGGCGCACATCTTCTTGAGCCGACGGTTCTCCTCTTCCAGTTCACGCAGCCTGGTCATCAATGATGCATCCATGCCGCCGAACTTGGCACGCCACTTGTAGAAGGTCGCCGAACTGATGCCATGCTCGCGGCACAGCGCCGGAACTGGGCTGCCGGCTTCAGCCTGCTTGAGGATGGCGATGATCTGGCTGTCCGAAAAACGCGATGTCTTCACGCAAAATTTCCTTGATCCGATTAGGAGAAAATTCTACTTCTGACGAGCACTGATTTCAGGGGGGATTACCCAGCCTTTTATAGTACCCTTGAAAGGTCCGCTTCAGAGCAGCTTTATGTCATGCACGCACAGATTCCATGCGCCATACTTTGTGCCAACCTCCTGCAGAAACCATTTTACCGACCTCAAATCCATACCAAACGGCACAAATACACATCACTAATAAGCATTTAATTTCAGCAGCATAGCTGCAAAAACCGCATTAGCGACTTTCAAGGCAAAATAAAACCGACCCGTGCGCATCCACTTTTTCTGCCCTCCGAAGGCATTGTTACCGGATGCGGCTAGATGTCAAAATTTGTTAGTTTTACCTCTCAGCACCCGTAGCTCAGTTGGATAGAGTACCGCCCTCCGAAGGCGGGGGTCACAGGTTCGAATCCTGTCGGGTGCGCCATTTTCTCTGTGAATTCAGCACCTTAACCAAGCCAAGCGAACCATCTCAGGCTTGCTGCATCGTCTTTCTGTACCTTCGCTTGCTTCTGTCCATGATTCTCACCGCTTACTGGAATGACATCTGCCCCGAGAGCGAAAAAACTGCTCAAAATCGCTCTGTGTCCATTCTGTGTCCGTTATGTGTCCACGGTTTTTTGCTCCATCAAAAAGCCGTCGAGCTTTGAGTACTGCCCTCTGCGCCCAAAACCTTCCAGAGCCTGCTGCTCAAGCATCAATTTGACTCTGCCAATTCACGATTCTTTCTGATTTGTATGGCCTGGCACACAGAACCGAAGTAGCTGCGCTCGGATCTCCGCAGGAGTTGCCGTCAAATCCACAGTGGCAAACCGAATGGCGTGCCCCTGGATAAGCACTGTCCGTCGACCATCTGACCGATCGCGGGATGCAACAACAATCCACTCGCGTGATCCGCAAGCACATCGCCGCGCCCGACCTGGAATCGAAGATAGGCATAGATCTAGGACACGTATCCGCTGCGTAGGGTTTCCTCACGGTACCAACCGCTCGTCACCATCGAGGTGAACTCGGTATCGATGACGATCCGCTGCCCGTTTTACGGGTGGTCGAGCACGACATCAGTTCGCATCGTCGGCAAGATCTTGTCGATCAGGTCGATGATGTTGGCGAACATGTCAAACCTCTCTTCCCAGGCGTTGGTAACGCCGTTCGAACGCTTCTTCGCCGCCTTCCATCACTTGGCACACTTCGCGGCGCATGGCCTGATCCTGCAAAGAGCCGGTTTGCTTCAGATGGCACTGTTGGTTGAAGTCCAGTACGTGGATCAACTCCGCATCGCCATTGACCACGATGTTGGGGTTGTGGGTCACGATGATGAGCTGACGGCGCAGTTTGTTGCTGCGGATCTGCTGCACGACCAATCCGTAGATCAGGTGGTTATCCAGATCATCTTCTGGCTGGTCGAGCACCAGCGGCTCGTTGCCGTGCGCCAGCAGGAAGGCCAGCATGGCCGCCGCGCGCTGCCC
>CEPQ01053577.1_pt1 | contig 10281 bp, 10 predicted proteins | sample 530411 | NCBI WGS metagenome assembly CEPQ01 (sample SAMEA2620039, study PRJEB7988) | marine metagenome | isolation source: saline water (ENVO:00002010), including
AAACAACTAATTGTTACTTATTTGTTAACATAACGAAAATTTCTAACAGAGGCTTTTCGTTCTATAGCGCTTGAGGTAGGATGATACCCACTCAACTCATCAGACCAGATGCACAGCTATGACAGTAGATGAATTACTCAATATTCCCCAATTATCACAAACATCGGAAAACACTTGGAAGGTTGATGGGCTCGTTATTCCTAAAACCTGGGGACAAGGAAGAACCGCGTTTGGCGGCATCTCTGCCGGTATGTTATACACGGCAGTAAAGCAACAAGTTACTGATAACCGCGTTTTACGTTCGTTTACTACAAATTTTGTCGGCCCTCTATCTCTTGAATCCCCCTTTTCTATCGAAGTTACCCTTTTAAGAACAGGGAAAAACGTCTCACAATATACTGCACATGCCATTCAGGAAGGCAAAAGCTGTGTTTTCTCACAAGCTTGCTTTGGCGTGGCGAGAACTTCAGGTATAAGCGTTAAGAATACAGAAAAGCACGATATGCCTTTACCTAGCAAAGCAAAATTCATCCCGCAGATACCAAAAGTAACACCGAAGTTCTTGCGCTACTTTGACTTAGCTATTGAAGATGGTGGTATACCATTTACCCGACGAAAAACCAGTCATTACCACGGCTTCATGCGATTTAAGCAAGCACCAGAGGCCATAACTGATGCACACATCATTACCATGATAGATGCATGGCCGCCCACGCTTTTACAAATGATGAAATTGCCAGCTCCTGCTAGCACCGTGAGCTGGAATTTAGAGTTCATTCATCCTCATAAACCGGTGAGCCCCACAGATTGGTTTGGTTACAAAGCGCATACCAGACAGGCGGCTGATGGTTATGGCCACACAGAGGCGACGATTTGGGACAAAGATAACGAAGTCATTGCAATTAGCAGACAAACCGTAGCGATTTTCGATTAATCACTACGGCAATGGCTTCTGTCTAAGCCGTAAAGCCTAGTAAAGCATAAACGCGTTAGGGTTAAACAGTGAGATAACTGATATACATTGTAAATTGGTTATATCTAGCGCGTCTTCCAAATCTTCACGTTCGAGCGATAGCGCTTCGTGAAATTCAGGTTTCAAGTTGTGATAGCTTGGGTAGATTTCCGGATTTACGTTATCTAACGCTAACACATAAGACAGTTGAAGAATTTTCTCTTCTATACCCGTTACCGCGTCTTCGCCTCTATGAATGCTGGCAATAGGCGAGTAAATCGAGCTAGGGATACCCCACTTTTCTATCAGTCTTGCAGACAGCTCTGTGTAGGTGAACCCTAAAACGCCAAATTGAAGCTCCGCAGGGCTTACACGGGTATTAAATGCCTGACAACGAGTAGCGGATTCGGGCATGACCGAAACCGTTACCAGTTCTCCTATGTTGTGCAGCAATCCTGATACGAAAAGACGCTCTGGCTCACGAATATTGCGCATGTCGGCAAAGTACTTCGCAAGCAGTCCGCAGGAAACGCTTTGTTCCCAGAACTTGTCTAGGTCTATAGATTGACCGTCGACATCACTAAATGCCTGACTGACACCATACGCAAGCGCAAGGTCGTACGTAGAGCGGGTACCTACAACTTGGATGGCTCTGGTTACCGTGTCTATTTTATTGGGGAAGCGATAAAGCGCCGAGTTTGCCACTCTGAGTAATTGCGTAGCCAATGACGGGTCGAAAGCAATGATGTCACCAATGTCGTCAATGCTTGAAGCTTCATCATCCATACAAGCTTTAAGTCGAGTTACCGAATCAGGTAACACAAAGAGGTCTTCCGCTTTCGAAACTAATTCATCTAAATTCATTCGTGCACTCTCTTCAATGCAGCTTTTGTGATCATCGTGTTAAGGCACCTCCATTCGCCTTACTCTTGTAAGGTATAGGCGGTAAAACCTAAGAGGTCAATTATTATCACCTAGTAAAAAAGTATGATTTCTTTACTAATCAGAAAGTTAAAAAAAATATAATTGAACCATTTTTCATTACTACTCATTGGCTAGTATAAGCGTTTTGTCCAAATTTGAGCATTATCAATTATGCCAATACCGTAGACTGTGAAAATATTTAAGCGTTCCCTAACCCGCTCGGAAACTCGTGTATTATAACGAGCCGCGTGTTATTACCTAATCAAAGTACGATTTCTAAGAAAAACTTAGGGTAACTACCTACAAGAATTAGAAATTCTAAGGAGCACACCTTTAAAGTAATGACAGTTGCAATTTTGTGGTAGCATCTCGTGCGTAAAAACCGTGTTGTTCCCCCTATTTCTTTACGTAAAAGTTGTAATATCTACCATGTTAAATGTTGTCGTCATTGGTTATGTATGGCCCGAGCCAAACTCCTCGGCTGCCGGGCAGAACATGCTGTCTATTATCGAACGTTGCTTAGCGGCTAATTTCAACGTAACGTTTTTAACAGCTGCCACGGATAGTGAACATAAAGCAGATCTTGAAGCAACCGGCGTAAGCGTAAAGCCCATAGCGTTAAACTGCAGCTCGTTTAATACCCTTTTAGCGCAAATATTGCCGGATGTCGTCATCTTCGACCGCTACATGACAGAGGAGCAGTTTTCTTGGCGTGTGAAAGAGGTTTGCCCCAATGCTCTTCGAATTCTTAATACCGAAGACCTTCACAGCCTCCGCCAAGCAAGACACGATGCGGTAAAACAGCACGGTGACGCCCGTCTAGCGCAACTTAATAGCGAACTCGCGCAGCGGGAGGTTGCCGCCATTCTACGAAGTGATCTCACCTTAGTGATTTCAAAACATGAAATGGCATTATTGACAGAACACTACGGTGTACCAGCACCTCAGCTTCAGTATCACCCGCTTGCCGTTGGGAAGTCTATTAACCCTGCTCCATCGTTTGAGGAACGCTCACACTTTGTTCATATTGGCAATTTCCGTCACGCGCCAAATTGGGATGCGGTCTTGCAGCTAAAGCAACACCTATGGCCTTCAATAAAAAAAGCGCTGCCCCATGCCGAGTTGCATATATACGGCGCCTACCCACCGAAAAAAGCGACACAGCTTCACAACGAGAAACAAGGCTTTTTAGTAAAAGGATGGGCAAAAGATGTTGAAACGGTAATGGCAAACGCTAAGGTGCTGATAGCTCCATTGCGATTTGGCGCAGGAATAAAAGGAAAGTTACTTGATGCGATGCGCTGTGCCACACCAAGTATTACAACCTGGATAGGTGCAGAAGGTATTATTTCAAATGATCAAGTTCTTGATACTGATGAAAGCGCAGATGCGAGGCCGTGGCCCGGTGCTCTTTGCAGCACGCGCATATCCGAATTGAACGCAGTGCAGGACTATGTTGATAAAGCCATCGCCCTCTATAACGATGAAAACAATTGGAATTTGGCGAGTGAAATGAGCAAGAGCGTGCTTAGCTCATTCGAAAACAATCAGCCAGATGTGCCATTCATTGAAAGGATGTGTGACTTACAGCAAACTCTAGACAAGCACAGAAGCAGTTTGTTTATGCAAAGTTTGTTGTGGCATCAAACGTTAACTGCGAGTAAATACATGAGCCAATGGATTGAAGCAAAGAACAAGTGAGTCGGAGTGTAAAGGAGGCACCTGCAGGCTCAGCGCCTAAATGCCCTTCAACCGAGAGATGACAGACTTTATCCCATTTCCGCGCGACTGACTAAGGTAACGCCCAAGTTGACAACGAGACAAATAATCTTCGAAATCGAAATTACGACGCTCCTCATCGGACAGTACATTGGCCTTTTCTAATAATACAGCAAGGACACCGCGGATAACTTTACTGGGCGAATATGCCATCAAGCTACTTTGTTCGGTGAAATAAGCCAACCACACAGGGCTTTCGCACCCAATAACGGCAGTATCGGAAGTACGTTCATCTTCAGGGAGAGGGGTTAAAGACTTGCCCGCTAGCATAAGCGTGCGCGTAAAATCATCCCACCCCTTTGAATTGGCAAGTGAAGAAGCCAGAGGAAGCAAGGTGTCATCCGTACTCATTTGCTAAACGCCCAGCTTAATTACCGCTTAGTTCAGAAGCCAAATCTTCTGCGGTCATTACAAGGTTTTCAACGTCACTGGTAGTTGGGAACATAACCAACTCCACACCGTTTTTGGTAAGGCCTGGCAACCAAGTTTGTGCAAATTCGTCAAGTGATACATTCACACACTGGCCTTCAATGTCGTTTATGTCTACAAACTTTTGCGCCAAATCGCGATGAGGAAAAACTGGTAACTGAACACTATCACCACCTTCGAACATTACGAAACCTTCAGTACCCTGTACCATCCATATTTCGTTTGCTTTTGCAATATAGCTAACAACAAGTTCTTGACGGTCTTCCGCATTTAGTTTCATGGCTTGTTCGATGACCGCATCGCTTAACTTGTCGGCAATTGTTTCTGGAAACACGTTTATTCACCTATCTCAAAATTTGCGGCAAGTATACCCTCCCCAGCACAAGGCGCAATGCAATAGTCGCCAAAATATTTCTTACAAAGACACCCATGCTAAAAAACCAGAGCTCCCTTACAAAGACACCCACCCTAACCACTCGCTCATAAAAAGTTTCGTTAAAACATAAACGGCTATTCAATTCCCTACCCGTTACACTGACACCCATGCTAAAGTTGTTTACTATCACGAAAAGTTTAAAAGCTATAACGCAAAGATCTGTGCCTCATGCGAAACCTATTTACTGCTCTTAAGCAAGACACTCACGCCAACCACAGCATTTTGGAAAATACGTTTCCTTTTTCCATCTATCACAACGACAATGCATTTGATGACACCGCCTATCTTGCTATTTTGAAGATAATGAAATTGTTCCATCAAGCGACTGCTGACGCTGTTCAGCAAGCTGAGAGCTGTGCGCCTATTCTTTCTCGAGTCTCCAATATGATAAATAGCAACGCAGTTCTAGGCGCTCTGAATGCTGACATTCAAATGCTTTGTGTTGACACCCATACCAAGGCATCTGAAGCCTTATCATTACAAACGTCTAATCAAGACACCTACTCTGAGGGCCTGTCAATTCCAAGCTGCAATTCGTCGACTAGCCAAGCCATTGCAGCGATTTACGTATGGTTAGGTTCCTCGATGGGAGCAAATATCATTGTAAGAAGGTTAAACGCGATGGAACGAAACGTACCCACGAATTACTATCAAGCCATGGCAGGTTGCGCGAAAGCGTGGGTGTCTTTCAAACAAGAGGTTGAATCTCTTGTACCTGAACTCGACACAAACGAAGAAGACCTTATTGAAGGTATAGTAGAGGACGCAAATTCTTGGTTTGAGCATTTGATTTCACTAGCTGATGTTATAAAAGGCGAGAAGAAGCTTAAGGTAGACGCATTGATATAGAGTTGAGCGAGTTAGCACCTTCGCAGGCTGTACGATTCAATAACGCCCTTCAATAGGGTCGTTCAGCCTTTCTCTAGTCTAACATGGCCTGCGGTTAGACTGATACAACCCCATGATTTTAATAACCACTCAACGCCAAAGCTATAAATAAACTTAATTTAGTCAAGCGGCTGAATGCATTAATATAATGTCGGTTCATCGTTAAGCGATCGCTCAGTTTCTGGTAAACTCAAACCAACCTAAAAACAACATAAATATAAAACATGAAAGTAATCTCATTTAACATAAACGGTATCCGCGCCCGCCTCCATCAGCTTCAAGCGGTTATTGATGCCCACAAACCAGACATTATTGGTTTGCAGGAAATTAAAGTTCACAACGAGCAATTTCCCGTTGAAGCAGTAGAGGCCATGGGTTATCACGTTTATTTTCACGGCCAGAAAAGCCACTATGGCGTCGCATTTTTAGCGAAGAAAGAGCCTGTTTCTGTGGCAATGGGCTTCCCAACGGATGATGAAGACGCCCAGCGCAGAATGATTATATTAAAAACTACTGATGAAGCTGGCGAGCCAGTGACGGTTCTTAATGGTTACTTTCCTCAAGGCGAGAACGAAAAGCACGAGACAAAATACCCCGCCAAACGTAAGTTTTACAAAGACTTAATGGCCTACTTAGACGATAACCATACGCCAGACGAAAACGTGATTGTGATGGGTGATGTGAACATTTCTCATACAGACTTAGACATCGGTATTGGAGATGAAAACAAAAAACGCTGGCTGAGAACAGGTAAGTGTAGCTTCCTACCAGAAGAACGTGAATGGTTGAATACCCTCATCGACTGGGGTTTCGAAGATAGTTTTCGAACGCTTTATCCAGAGACTAATGACAAGTTTTCGTGGTTTGACTATCGCTCCAAAGGATTCAACGACAATCGCGGCCTACGTATAGACCTGATACTTGCCACCAAACCTTTACACGCTAGTCTCCATGACGCAGGCATCGATTATGAGTTAAGGGGCATTGAAAAGCCGTCTGACCACGCACCCATTTGGGCTGAATATAAGAAGTAGTTGGCCGATTGCGAATAAAGCCGCGCCGATTAAGGAGTAACAGTGAGTTCATTACAGTTGTTTGCATGGCTGATTTATGGCGCATTTTTGTTGGGCGCAGTGAAGCATATCGACTTTACTTACTTTACGCGAAACAAGCAGCAGCAACACCTCATTTTCGGCACTGCTGCTTGTTTATTTGTGTTGTGGTTGTTTAAAGCGGGAATATTTGAAGGCCTAGATGTCCATTTTCTTGGCCTTTCCGTTCTCACATTAATGTTAGGGTTTAGAAACGCCATCATTGCCTCATTTATCGCACTTTTAGGGGCAAACATAACAGGCTATGGAACGTGGGAGAACTTTGGGGTCAACGGTCTATTAGGGACTATCCTTCCCATAGGTACCACCTACCTTTTCTACATGCTGTCGTTTCACCGTATACCTCGACAACTTTTTGTCTACATATTCGTGTGTGCATTCTTTCCTGCCGCCCTTTCAATTGCACTAAAAACACTTTCGTTAGGCGCCTTCTACTACATTGAAGGTACGTACACGTGGGACATTGTTTTTGATAACTATATTTTACTTATTCCGCTATTGGTGTTTCCAGAAGCACTACTCAACGGCATGGCAATTACCCTTCTTGTCATATACCAGCCTACGTGGGTCTACACCTTTCACGACAAGTTTTATCTAGACAATTAAACCGTTTATCGTCTCTTATCATTTCACTTTTGAAACTTTTGAAACTAATGGTTAATAAGGTTATCCTGAATTCAATCTATTATTAGAGGGTGTATTTGATTGGTGGGCTCAGATGAAGATTCAGACATTTGCATTAAAATGCGATGAAATAGAAAGCTTAGCTTCGGAAATGGCGTCTGTATTAATAAATGAGAAGCCTTCATTACTTATAGGTTATGGCAATACCGATTTTCCTCTAGAAGCAATTCCACCAATTATAGGCGACTCGTCACTCCCCTTTTTTATTTCTAGCTCTTGCTTAGGCGCTTTGCTTTGCGACGATAAAACGGTCTCCGCCAAATGCGACCTAGCGTTGTTTTGCATCAACGATGATAGTGGTGCCTACGGTGTGGGCAGTGCTGACATATCTGAAAGAAGCCCTTTTGAAGCGGGAGCAGCAGCGTTGCAGCAAGCGCTGGCAAGCGCCGAAAGGCCTTACGAAAGCCCTGCACTCATTTGGTGTGCGCTTCCCCCAGGTGATGAAGAACTTATACTAGAAGGGTTTGCTAGCGTTGTAGGAGCAAAGGTTCCTATTTTCGGTGGCTCCATGGCAGACAATACGGTTACAGGCAACTGGCGTACGATCACAAAAACATCATCGGGACCTGAGACCATTGCGGTAGCCGTTTTGTATCCTTCAACACCGCTTGGTTTAAGCTATAGTTCTGGTTATAAACCTACCGAAACTGTGCTAAGAACCACACAAGCCCAGGGGCGACAAATACAACAACTCAATAATGAACAAGCCAGTATCGCGTACAATCAAGCAACGAACGGTCTAATCTCAGACCTGCTTGACGGTGGACAAATCTTGGGGCTAACTTCTTCAGCACCGTTAGGCAGGCCAGTGGAATTGGACAATGGCGCTGTAAATTACCTTCTTTGCCACCCCGACTCTGTTGAACACGGAGCGTTAAATGTTTTTTCTGAAGTAAAGGAAGGCGAAGACCTTGTTTTGATGGAGGGAAGTATCTCTAGCCTCACCTCACGCGCCGAGCGTGTTATTAATAACGCAATCATGCTATTACCTGAAAATAAGAAGCCAGTTGGCGTATTGATGATTTACTGTGCAGGATGTCGCTTGATGGTGGGCGATGAAATAAATTCGATGCTGGAGTCATTACAAAAACGATTCTCGTCATTGCCCATTTGCGGGCCTTTTACTTTTGGCGAACAAGGGCGATTCTTAGACGGAATGAACAGGCATGGCAACCTAATGATTTCAGCAGTAGTGTTTTCTCGATGAATAAAGATTACGAAAATGTTTTAGAAGATCTAGCGCTAGTTTACCGCCTAAAACAGCAAGCTGAAGCGCATAAAAAAGAGAGCGACGCCTTACTTGAAGGTACGCGAGTACTCCTTACCGCTGAGGATGAAACAGATCTTTACAAGAAAATGTTTAGCGTTTTTAAAGGGCTTTACAACTATGAAGTATGCTTTGTCTTAGAAAATGAAAGTGCAGGTAAAATGAGGTGCATCAACAGCACTAATGATGCTTTGCTAGATACTATATGGAAAATAGACGACACGCTTTCCCGTGCCGTGAAAAGTGAACCCGTAGCTTTGTTCAACATTCAACAGCAGCCAACGTGGCAACAGCACATGTCCTTATTTGACCCCCCCGTCACGTCGGTATTGTATTGTCCATTTAAAGTGCACCAACAACAAGCCGTTATTGTTTTCTGTCATCAATCATTAGGCTACTACACCCAAGAATATGTCGATATGGCAAACAGATACCGAACTTTCACTGAACAGATGGCTATGGGGATGCAGGCAAAGTTAATGGCGTTAGAAACCGTCAGGTTGAAAGAAGAAAAAGCTAGGGTAGAAAAAAGCCTTATCGATTCTGAAAAAATGGCCTCGCTAGGTTTGCTAGCTGCAGGCGTTGCTCATGAAATTAACAACCCCATTGCATTTATTAATAGCAATATTCATTTCCTTAGAAACGTACTGCCTGCACTATCACAAATGCAGGAGATCGTACTGAAACTGGCGTCTAGTTCTAGCTCTAAAGAAAGAGCAGAAATTGCCGAAGAAGCATTATTGTGGCAATCGCACAATAAAATTGATTCACTCAGTGACGAGATCGCTGATATTTGTGGGGAGTCCGAAGAAGGTTTAAACAGAGTAACCGACATTATAACCAGCCTTCGTTCATTCTCACATGATGCAGATATTCCCGATGACGAAACCATCAATGTGAACGATTGCATTGCGCATGCCCTGAGGCTTGTAAACAGTGAGTTAAAGCACCGCATAAAAATACAGCAACACTTGAGTGACGTGGCTTGCATCAAAGGGAAAACAGGCAAGCTAAACCAGGTTCTGGTTAATCTTTTTGTCAACGCTGCGCAGGCGATGGAGGATGGAGACAAACTTACCATTTCTTCTTATGAAGAAGGCAATAATACCGTTATTACCGTAAAAGATACGGGGTGTGGCATCGAAAAACATGCGCTTCAAAAGCTTTTTGAGCCTTTTTACACCACCAAACCTACGGGAAAAGGGACTGGACTAGGCCTATATATTTCTTTTTCTATTGTAGAAGCCATGGGGGGCACTATTGCCGTTGATAGCGAAGTTAACGTTGGTACCACCTTTACACTTTCTTTCCCATCAACGAACGCCAATAAAAAAACCGCACAATCGTGCGGTTTAGATACGTTTGATAGCGATTCTTAATTGCAAAAAGCACTATATAGCAGCTACTTTTGGAACAAAATATCCATAACGTCAGACAGTTCACCCTTGCCTTCACGAATTTCTTCTTCTGACAAACCTGCTATTTCATGAGGGAACACAAGCCACTCGTCACTTTCGTTAACGAAGTAATCTGGCACGATATCAGTAGTGTTGTTTTGAGGCTTGTACCATGGACATGCAATGCGAATATCTTTTGGCATATTTAGGCGCATAAGCTTATTAATTTGCTTGATAAGTGCGTCAACACTTCGGCCTGAATCGAAAACATCGTCAACAATCAAAAGCTTGTCGTCAGCATTGGCATTTTCAACCAAGTAATGTAACCCGTGAACACGGATTTCTTTCGACTGTTTATTGATTCCATAGTAAGACGATGTACGTACTGCGATATGGTCGGTTGACGTATTCTT
>CEPQ01130548.1_pt1 | contig 10278 bp, 8 predicted proteins | sample 530411 | NCBI WGS metagenome assembly CEPQ01 (sample SAMEA2620039, study PRJEB7988) | marine metagenome | isolation source: saline water (ENVO:00002010), including
ACTGGAAGTTGCGTTGTATCGTGCTGTGACATAATGTCTCCTTTATTAACCGATTTGTTGCTGATGAAATTTAGAACTAAAGGCGCTCAGACGGCTTAGGTTTAAAAACTGGGGCATTAGACGCTTTAACACTAATCACGCTAGATTCCTCATGACTTGGCGTCGGATTATCTGAATGCTTACCAATTCCACTACGCATTACTTTTTCTACCTCATCATGCGTAAGTGCTTTTGTGATATCGTGCGTGTCTTGAAGACGTTTTTTCCGTTTGGGCTTTGGCCCTGAGCCCGCTACTATCCGTGGCATCGTTAACCGATTGCGCGTTTTGTCCGTAGTGCTTTTTGGTTTGAACTCAGCAAGCGATAGGCCCTTAAACACTTTAGGTGTAGTTGCTGGAACAATGATAATTCCCTGTGTGAGAGGGTTTATTACCGTTATCTCCCCAATATCTAAATCGTCATGCATCAACTCAACTTTTCTCTTTTTGAACTGGCGTTCAAGTTGGTGTCCAAGTTTTTGTAGCTCGTCGTTGTTGTAATAAATATCGTTAACCACAATTCCCTTTGGTATCGAAATTGTGCGCTCTACACGCAAGCCACCAAACGCATCTATCATCGAAAAGTCCGCCGCAATTCTTGGTGCACAGAAATTTGCTACTTCCTCCCAAGCTTCAATTGGCGTTTTATTATCAAGCCCTCGATGTGGGTTCCGGTGATAAATAAACAGAATATATTTCTCGATTGCCGCCTCGAACTCCTCACAAGTCAAATGCGCCATTTCCTCAATTGTACGGTCGAGTTCAGCGCCTCGCTGTCGAACGCCGGCATACCCATCGATATTAGTCATGCACTGCGTTTTCAGTGTTCGCATGAACCTTTCTACAAAAGGTTTTTTCCACGGCGATGCTTTTTCTGTGACAACGGCAGAGATCCCAATAGAAGACAACATTGCCTTGACCTGTGAAGTAGTAAAAGCTGGCCCTGAGTCGGAGACAATACTTTCTGGAATTCCGCCCAACGGAAATTCGTCCGAAGTGTGTCGCCCAACCTTTACCGGATTACAGATTTCTTTAATTAGCTGGATGACCGCAGATGACGATTCACTAGAGTTCTTATCCCCATAACTAATTGTAAAACCGACGATAAGTCGTGTATGAACGTCTATTGCGATATATAGAATTGGACGAAGTAATAACTCATTTCCTTTTTCATCTATGTTGATAACCGCAATATTCAGATGTACTGCGTCGACTTCCACTAGCTCAAGAGGACGATTCGTGACGAAGCTGCTTTTAACACTGCGATGGATTTTTCTTGCAGCTTTTACCCCTAACCTCGCTTTATCAACTTCATAAGGATCTAACTTTGCGAGGTACTCAAGAAACGTGGAGCGGCTCATCGGCTTGAGTGCTAACTCTTCTTCCGTTTTGTATGCATCTTTTCTATTCTCCTTTTCCCAGATGCCTACTCTCTCTGAGTATTCCTCAATAAATTTGTAGTATGTGCCATTGCGAGAGTCTCCTTGAAATTTAAGATACTCTCTATGAATAACCTCGTCTGCGAGGTCCTTAACACGCTGGTTAAACTGAGAGCGGCGCTTTTCTTTCGTTTTTCCTAGAACATAAGCGACGCTAAATTCATTCTCCTCCCACCTTTTATACCAACGCTTAAAGGTTGCATTACTTGGTATTTTTCCATTGAAAAGACCATATTTTTTAGTAGCGTTGGCAGCCGCTCGCTCTAATACAGCTTTAGCTTGTGGGGTTTTTGAAGCTCGCATCGTTTGCACTACCTCATTAACGTATGCGTATTTTTGTTCGTAAGATGGGTCAGTCACCGCTTCAAGAACAAATTCTGTCTTAGGCTTTTCAAGCGTAAATTCGCCTTTTATATACGCATCTTGTAACTCATGCGGCAGGACGACCTTCGGGCCGCAGTCTTCAAAGTCTAATACAACATACTTTGAGTTTACTGCTTCGATAACGCCCTTCCGGCCATTGAAGTCGAACTTTGAGTTTGTAGGTAATGCTAAAAGAGACATGGTGCTTAGCTCCATTTCAAAAGTGTGTTAGTGGTAATTGCTGGCTCATCGCAAAAATCAATACTTGAGTAATTTTGGGCGATAAAAGCCCACGCATGGCTTCGGTCAGCTCCCCATTGTTCAAAACAATTTTCCAGCTTACTGACGACTAAGTCAGAATGTGCAAGCAGCTCTCGCCCCCTTTCGATTAACGAGCGTTCGACCTGAACGAACAAAAATCTGTATAGCGTTTTTCTAATTTCATAGCCCGGCTTATGAGCGATATCATCAGACGTTATTAGAGCAAGGCTAGAATTTTGATATGTCTGCAAAAGCTCTGATATTAAGGCTATTTTCTTTTTCAATTTTTCGCCCTTTATCCCTTTTGTTTGCTCTGCATCTTTAACTTCCACGTCGAGAAAGCGCCCATCCTTAAACTCAATTCTTACGTCGCTTGTGTAACGTCGCTTCCTACCCTCATATCTATAATGAAAGCTGTTCGGCTGCGTCATAAACCGCTTTATTGAAGGGTCAAACTCACACTCAATGAGAAAATCTCTTTCTAACGAACTGTCACACTGCAATGTCTTCCGATTGAGAAAGGACGGGTGATAAATCCTAGGGTGAAATAGATTTGCTCCCTTGATGTATCTTTGCTTCATTTTTTTCTCCGCTTGCCATTTAACCTTTTTGTTCGATTCGCTCTTGCTTAGGTGCTTAAATATTGTTCAAAAAAACCTCACGTCAAATATATTTTTCATTAAAATACTTCATATAAATATTTGATATGTTTACATTTTTTAAAATCATGTTATTTAAATAATACCTATGTATCTGAATTCAAACTTTAAAAAGCACCCGCTAAATGCATAATTGCGCTTAAAGACTCAAAAGTTATAATTTCCGAATTTTTAGATTTTTTTATTACAAGCTTTTTCCCTCTCTTTATGGCCCATGAAGTTACAGAGCAAAAGCGAACAATTATTTTCATTTTTGTATTCGTTACTCTGAAATTACGCTTTTTACGCTCCTAATAAGGCCCACTAAGTAGCTGTGAGAAAGCGAACAAAAGAAGTGATAAGAATTTTTAAGGAACTCTGCACACAAGGAGAAAGAAGTCATGGAGCAGGAACTTTTAAAAAAGCCCAAATCAATTGAGGAAGCAGTCAGTCTTGTTGCTCTATCGAATTCTTTTAGGAAAAAGTCGAACCGACTTATTAAAGATGTCCTCAAAGACCATATAAACGAAGGCTCTACCGAATATAAGCAGATAACCGAAGACGCTATCAGTGAAGTCTCGACAAAAATGTTAGAGAGGGCCGCTACCCTGCCTGTCGAATCTCCATGGTTTACAGATGGTCTCTCAACCTTTGGTACACCAAATTGTTTGATAACCCCTTACATGTATAAAGGCGTCGCCAACTATGCGCGAACGCGCTCCAAACGTTGGTCAGATGTTTCACATAAAGGTGAAGGTGGAGCGAGGGCAAGAGAAGTTTTTCCTAATGGATATGATGATAGTGAAAACGAGTACGACTTTGAGAATTGGTTAGTTGGTAAGGCAACTCACCTGAGAGATGAAACTGATTTATCTGATACAGATGACCAAATAATCAAAATTTTGCAGGCAGTTGCTCTTCCTCAAGACATCATTACTATCGTGATGATGAGATGCAGCAATGCGAATTATGAAGATATCGGGCAAGAATTAGGCCTGTCAAAAGATGCTGTAAGAATGAAAATGAACAGAGCTAAAAAACTAATCTCTGAGTATGTTGATTTGAACAGTTAGGGTAACTTTGACCGCTAGCTATAAAAGCAAACACATATCCGAAGTTAAAGTTAGCGCAATTATGCACGATTACCTACTTAGTTGGAAGAACTGGGTCGAGCGCAAAAATTCTTGTTTTATTTACAAAGGTCTTACCAACTAAAACAATCAATTTCGAGTTTAATGCTAACGATATTTAATTTTAAGTACTATCGACATGAACAAGGAAGCCACATGTTTAATTTCCCTCGAATAGCTCTAGTGATAACCGCAACTGTCATACTTGCAGGATGTAACATAACACCGCAACCGACAAAAAAATCAGAGGCTAATTACTACAATGGTTCATACAATGAAAAGCACTCTGCTGCGCTGAACCTCATGGAAGCTGCAAGGTTGAACGGCGCGAAAGACGTTAAACTAAAAGACGGTGACGCGCTAATAGATTTGGCAGGCAACAATGCTTCCTATGGTTTCATGAATTCGATGTTAACCGGGGGCAGTCTCTTAACTGCGGGATTATCGGGATTGGCAGGAGGTCTACTGACCCCTGATTCAGATGCACAATATAATCAGGTTATCGGGCTGATTGACATCACTGACGTAACACCTGCTACTGACATTGATGCATATGGAAAAAAGCAGCTTTTAAATAAGCTTGGCGATACTCTGTTAACTATTATTGACAGACCAGATGCAAGCTACTCGTCAAAACTATGGTGGGGTATTTCTGACCTTGAAAAAGGTCTATTTAACGATAACGGAAAATATGCTTTCGTTAGCACCGATGAAACCACTAAAGAACAATGTTTTTCAATGAGAGTTGAAAACCTCAAAGATCTTCAAGCCTACGGTCAAGAAGTGGATATACCAAAAGCAATGGAATGGCAAGACACTCGTCATAATGGTTCATGTGCTTTTGCTCTTTGGGGTCTAAAAATCGAAGGGATCGTAACGACGGACAAGCTTCCTTGGTTAACTAAAGGTAGGGAGTACCTTGTCGTCACCGCAGGCTTTGGAAGTAACATTTCTTACAACTTAATTGCTTCAAAACCTATCCCTTCAGAACATCTTTATCTCTATTACACTACTAATGGAGCAAACATAGGAAAAGCAAAGGACACTGCATACCCCTATATTCAAAGTCCACAAGGAAAAGCAATGTACTTTATAAAACCGCTTTAAAATCAGAGTACCTGCACTCGTAAAGCCCTCTTAAATCGAAGAGGGCTCTTTATGCAAGCTTTACCCTTGGCGCTGAAAAAGTCTAAACAGAGCGTTCTCGAAAAAAGCTTAAACTTGACCGCAATTTAAGAGTAAATGTCTGAACCGACACAAGGGCGGAACTATGAAAGAAGCTCGACGTACGACAGACTCAAGTCGATAAGTTACAGTTACGCAAGCTCACTGGAGACTATTTGAAATAGTCTATAACTGTCGATAGTTACTCGCTTTTGTACCAGTAACTAAATATTGTTAATTTACAATGGTTTTCTCCTCTTATTTGCCAAAGGCAATTCACAGATTATCTGACTTCATGGGCTAGTTTTTTCAAGCAAAGCTAAAAGGGACTTCATTACAAAATATGCTTAAAACTATTATCAGATCTATAGTAATACTATTCTGTTTAACTCCTAATGCTGCTCAAAGTCATAGTGGAGGAACGAATGCAAACGGATGTCACTATGATCGTAAAGCTGGCGATTATCATTGCCATGAAGAGCGAGAGGAAGGTGCTTACTATCGACAAATGGAAGGACTTCGAGAACATAACTTAAATAAGTCGCTAAAATTTTTGGTTATGCTTATTCCTTTTGGTCTTCTTGTAGGGCCCATTTGGTATATTGTTTACTTAGCTGTGAAGAAAGAAGATCATAAAACGAAGAGGCTTATAAAAAGACACAAGACAAATTTAAGCTCAGAGTCTCACCTAAGACCAGAACCACCCTCCGTCAAAAATGATGAATACATAGGTAATATCGGATTTACTACAGGCGTGGATTTGATGTGCTACGCCTGTGGGAAAGATCACAGCCTGCTTAGCTACAGTAATTGCAAAGTATGTAAAAAGCCCAAGTGCAGAAAATGCGCAAGTTGTAGCGACACTTGCAAAAAAAAGCAAATGAAGAAAGATGAAATGCAAGAGCAGCTCCGGCAGGAAAAACTGCAAGCAAACCGAGAGACTAAAGAGTGGGAAAAGCACCTTCAAAATAATCCTTCAGATTGTATATGTGGTGGTTCAAAGCGACTTTTTAACGTCAATGTTAATAAATATGTCGTTTGTAATTACTGTAAAGTTTAGTTTTTACAAGCTGCTAAATTTAAAAGATTTACTGTAAACCACTCGGTCGGGTCGCAGTCCAACCTGACACTTTCAGCGATAGAGCGAACTAAACGGGACAGTCCCTTGTGTACGTATAACAGTCATTAGAGCATTGACCTTTTACGGCGGCCATAAGTGAAGTCCGGACGTTGATTTATTGCGATGACCGAATTTAGATAGATTATTAGTAATCGCATTATTAAAGAAACTATAAATCAAATATATTGTGACTAAATAATGACCAATGTTGAAAAGTAAAACCTCCTTGGCGAAATAATGTCCACAGCCACTATTTGACTGTTTTTTGCACAGCAGCATCACTGTAAAAGTGCAGCATATTATTCATTTAGCGTATCAGTTTTGAGACCAATCTGAGTGGGCAAAAGTAAATAGGGCTATTGAAAAAATTAATCTTATTGAGTACAACCTTTAAAAATTTTTAATTCCAAATCTTAGGAAGCTGCAATGTTAAGAAGAAACAGTGACGCCCCTTCCAACACTGACACGAAAGACACAAAACAAGCAACTACAACTAGTTACTTCTTTAACTGGTCAGCATTGTTAATTTCTTTTTTTGCTTTAATTGCTCAAGTCACTTCTACCTACAATACACTTGAACAAAGCGATGCCGCTGAACAAGCCAATAAAGAAGCCCAGCAAGCTAATATTCTCGCTCAAGAGGCTAGAAAAGAAATTGAAAAGCATTCCAACAGGCTTTCTGGAGTCGAAGGTGATCTACAGCTATACCAGCAACTATTGCATGAAGTTCAACGCGAGAAAGATGACTTTGAAAATAGGGTTTTACCCGCAGTACAGGGCATCAAAAATTCAGCTGTAGATTTCGAAAAGCAACAAATTGCTACTTTCGAAAGCAAAATTTCTATTTTCAACAAGCAACTTACAAGTGTAATCAACCGATATCTTCCAGCTATAGTTTGGCAAATATCAGCTGAGGGATTAGGCAACAATGATGTTGACTATTACACTAGTAGAAATGCTATTAATTGTAATGATGGGGCACCTACAGTAACGCTGGAGAGGTCTGGTAAATCGGTTAGCATTCCTGACCCCGCAGAATCAACGAGCTTGAAGGGAGATAAGAAGCTTAAAGCTGTTGATTCTTTTAACCGGCTAAAAGAACATTGTTCGCTTCTACAGCACTATCAGTCGAGCTTAGAGCTAGCTAAAAACAATTTAAATTTACTATTGAGAACCAACTAACAAATAATCGACGAGTGCAATTAGGTGAATTAGAGACTGTTGCTAATCTCATGTATTTCAAGTTCGGTGTCATCGTCCGCTTAATGTCTGAAGCGGCCTGTCAGATGGTATCTAAACCAGCAAATAAAAGTGTCAGGTCAGATATGAGCCACTACACGTTATGCGACTTTTCCTTTCCTTTCTGGAGGCCTGCTCTTTTGTTTTTCTATGTGGTCTACAAATGCTTGAATTGCAGGATAAGCAGCGGGACCGCCCAGCGCTGCCCTAAAATTCTTAAGCACATGGTAATTCTTCTCTGGCTTGACAAGATAGCTTAACTCTTGCTCCAAAATATCTTCATCACCGACACTATGAAGCCAGCCTTGAACAGCTATCTCTAGAGAGTTAAGAAAAGTCATGCACTGATAACCCAGTTTAAATAGATGCCTCTCATCTAAAAATATTTTGTCGCCTTCTATTTTAGGCTGCTGACATTCCACATAATTATCTAGCGCCGCTTCGAGAGTTTTTTCATTATCAATACTAATGGTAAATGGCTTGTGTTTTAGAAGATTTTGACATTCCTCAGGGGTAAATTTCTCTACAAGATTTCTCGCAGAAGGCTGTGAGACAGTAAGGCTTCTTGTCCAGCTTCCAAGAATATCCAAGGCCCTCTCTCTGCGTGATCTTTCATGATCAGCTGTAAGAAGCTTTCTTGTTAACTCAATATTTTCAGTTGTTTTCCTTAAAGATTCCCTCGCGATATAAGCTTGCATTGCAACAAATACTACTCCAAGTGCTGCAATTATACTTGCTGAAGAGGTAATCCAATCTGTGATATGCGGTTCCATGTCCTACCTCCTCGATTGGTATAACAGTTTTATATTGAGCTCCAAAGCCCGCATGAATTTTTTATCATATTGGACTAGTCTTCGCCAACCTTTGTGTAGACAAAGAATAACGATTTTCTAACAGTACACCTTAGCGAAATTTCAAATTCACAATAATGACCTTCCGCAGTTTGTCTAATTCAGACTTTCAAGCTAATTAACTTTTTAATACTTTCATGCGAGTACTATATACCAATCGATCTTTTCCGAGCGTCGTGTTCAGGTATTGAAGTGCCTCTATTTTTTTGCACTGCTTTTTTTGAGCAAATTAGCCAACACCAACCTCAGAATGAAAGTTAACTGTAAATATACAGTAGGCCTAATAACTTTCAAAACCATTTGTTTATAGTGGCAAATCTACTCTTATCACTCTTTTTTCGTTGTGATTATGTACAGTAAATTGAAAGCTATTATCGTCAATAAGCACATGTCCTATGCCGTTTCCTTCAAAGAAATCTTTGGAAGTGTCAGATAATGGTTTGGTTATCCCATAGTTAGAGGGGGCCCCATAAATATAATCCCAGTTCACATCTTCTTTCCCCCAGCGTATCTTGTTTATAATGAAGCCTGTTGGCCAGAATAAAGATCCTGAAACTAACTGGTAAACTTTGTATTTTAGGCCATCGACGGTTAACTGAGTTGCATAATGTGAATGTATGTCGCCTGACAAAAAGACTACATTTTCAATTTTTTTGTTTACAATATATTTTAAAATACGTGCTCGTTGCTTGTATCCTTTCATCCAATTATCCGCTTTTTTAGGCTTTTTGGCTGTATCGCCTAAAAAGGTAACAGAAGTGGCAATGAGCTTAACTCTCGTTGCTGTGTCACTGAGAAACTCCAATAATTTATCTTCTTGCTCTCTGGACATCATTTTTTGCTTCGTTCTTTCTTTGCGAGTATCTGTTAGAAATAACCCAACCTTGTCTGTAATTTTTACGCTTTCGTAGTGTCTTGCTGGGGTTTGATGATTATTTTGTCCTTTTACAAACCTTACGTTCGGCTGTGTTTCATCTCTCTCGGTAGTAAATATTGGCCCATGTGACAATTGATATGAATAAATGGCCCCAATTCCATTGATTAATCGTTCCTTGTTTCTTGAGAACCAAGGGATTCCCGCGTCTTCATATTCTTTAGCGCCATCCGTAAAACTGTTTTCAATTTCATGGTCATCAATAATCATGTAGTTTGAAAACTGTCTAATAACTTCTTTCACATACTCATTGTTATAAAAAGCTTCATAGCGCTGTGCAAAATCTTGCTTAGAGGTATTACTAGGTGTCAACCACATGTACTCATCGTTATAAATTTGATCGCCCAGCCAGAGCATGAAATCAATTGGCTTATTACTATTTTGCGTGATGACGTTTTTTAACGTTTTGCCCCACCGCCCGTCATCACTGTTACGCAGGCATGAGCCAAAACAAAAGGCGACGGGTTGGTTTGACGCAGTAGAACGGCTAGTAAAGCAATTGACCTCTATGGAATTCCAATCAGCCTCGTTAGGCATGCTCGCTTCATTTTCATCTGACACTATTGCCATTTGATAGTCATACTTTGTGCTTGCTTCTAACTCTGTAAGCTCGATAACACCCGTATAATAAAAGGTGCGGTTAAACCGAAACGTTTTAGTAACTTCCCATGAATCATCACTCGATTTCTTAATTCTGACACGACCAATGTTAGATTTGTCTTTTGAAGTTGGCTTGCATCCCGCCATCAGACGTAAAGATGTAGACGTGAGGTGACCTACGATTGGACCAATAATTGGAGCTTCTAACATAAACATATTCCCTGTTTTCTTTTTATCTTAGTAAGTTTTGTATATTTTTAAAGCAATTTTTATTATTAAGGAAGTTTTTCAGTCTTGCTTTTAATGGGTACTAATTCTACTGAAATGGTTCTGGTTCATTATGTATCTGATTTATGGTCGTTCGCTCTGTTTTTACAGAGGAAGAGGGGGGGAAGAGATGGTGAACGATAAGCATGTAAGTAAAACGAAGTTAGCACTACTACAAAACAAACTCTGTGACGTGGTCAACCAAAATTGACCAACCCAGTTAAGCTACTTTTT
>CEPQ01054553.1_pt1 | contig 10269 bp, 24 predicted proteins | sample 530411 | NCBI WGS metagenome assembly CEPQ01 (sample SAMEA2620039, study PRJEB7988) | marine metagenome | isolation source: saline water (ENVO:00002010), including
GATAAGACATGCTTTGCCTGTCTGGAGAATATAAAAGATGCGGAAAAAGAAGAAATTAAAAGTGAAATTGCCAAGCTCAAAAAAAGTATCGACTGGGATGACTGAACCTCCAGAAACCGTTGACGTTGATAGTGTTTTTGAATTAAGTAAACTACTTGCTAAAGAGAAACGAGAAAAAAATTGGAAGGATATAGAATTACAGAATAAGGATATAGAAATTGATAGTTTAAAGTTAAAACTACAAAACCCTACTTATCACCAATTAGGTGACAGGGGAAATCCGTGGACTCCTCCCGTTACTCATGCTATTGAAAGAGAGCTTGAACCTTATTATGATTTTAACAGTAGAGCTATGCAAGTAGAGATACAGGCTATGTATTCCTATTGGATGAATATAGTTACCTGTGTTGGTGTTTTTGTCGCAACTATGTTAATATGGTTAATGGCATGAAGCACTCCTGTTTTACAGGTAAACCTAAAGGTAAACAAGGATTTAAACCTACGGGAACGTATATCCCTTTATCTAGGGGATTAAAATGTTTAGTTTGTAGTAGACCAACTCGCACTGAGAAGTTATACTGTAAGAAGTGTCGCTATGAGATTCACTATGGTAGACGACACGGCTTCATGAGTTTAGAAGAATTTGTTAATGACCCATTCTATGATTAGCTCTATTAAGGCTCTATGGTATATATATTATATATTAAGCTCTTAGCTCTATTAAGCATATAACCGAAAGCTTTATATATAACCATGCTCTATATCTATATAGCTTTAACAAAGCTTAATGGTATGGCATGGCAAAGAATACAGGTAAGAACTTTGAGAATGAGATTAGACGAAGCCTAAAGGGTGCAGATACATGGTGGTTTCGTATACAGGACACCAATGATGTCAGCAGATTTATTAAGAAAGCCGTCGCAGAAAAGCAACCAGCCGATTTTATGGCTGTTTATCGTAGTCGCCCTATCCTTATTGAGTGCAAAACCACTCGTAATCTTACTAGCTTTCCTTTATACTACGGTAGTAGTCGCTCTATTCCTACACACCAAGTTAAAATGGCGATAGAGGCACAAAGACATGGCGCACTTGCATTTATATTCATAAGACGTGACGAGCCGAGAAATAAGCGTGTTTGGGCTATAACCCCTGAACAGGCTGATTACCTTTACAAAAGAAAAGACGGAAAGAGTGTGAATTGGAAATGGTTTCACGCCAACGCCTTTGAATTGAAAAAATTAAAAACACCAATCAGATGGGAATTACACCCACTATTGGAAAAGCACCTATGAGTGAAAAATTAGTATGGAAATGTCACAACTGCCATGAATGGATGCCTGAAAGAACAACAGGTATGCATGGGTTTTTAGAATGGCATATATGCGATACTTGTATGAATACCGAAAGCTTTAAATAGCCCCCTGACATTACTAAAACAGTGATAATATGAAAAGTAAAACAGCAAACAGATTGGTAGAAGCAGTAATGCACTATCAAAAGACAGGAAATCACAAACAAGTGGTTATACGCTACAACCCAGAAAATCGAACGGATTTTGATTTTAAGGGATGGAAGTATGAACGTGACCATCATTCACCTAGAGCTATACTCCCTGAGGATATAGTTGTCAGTGGTGCAGGTCATATGCTTGTGGTTGGTAAGGACAATAGATATAATCTGAAACAGTTTACGTCTCAACACCCCCAACATCACAGGACATACAGAATGGATAGAATATGCTAAAGGAATTTGTAGACATCATGGAAGGCGATGAACATATCGTCGATGTCGCAAGTCTCTTTAAGAGTGCAGATAAGCGTAAATGGGAGAAATGGATAAATATATTTGAAACCATACGGATAGATAATGTAGCTAGTGGTTTAAAAGAAGTCTCTGAGACATATAAGTTAAACAAAACAGAAGAAGTTACTATCCTTGCATACGTCAAGTTCCTTGAACTAATGATTCAAAAAGTTGAGTCAGTGGGGCGTATGGAAGCCGAATTAATGAAAGAGGCCGACAAAAAGGCACTGAGTTCATTCAATGAGGCAATGTATGGGTAGAAGCAGATATAATTTGGGGCGTAGAGTCCCAGCACACTACATGAATCCACCAAATAAGGCATTAAACCCAGAGTGGTGGAAAGATGAGGCCAATCTTATGAGATTGCACCCATCGTATCAGGAGAGAAAAAATGTGGAAAAGAAAAGACAACAGAAGAAATCCAATGGATGACTCATTAACTGAGCTATTGGATGCATGGATGGATTTATTAAATATCTCCATGCCGTTAGCAAATATGGGAGACTATGTAGAAGTTCCCACTAAGACGGGTAAAAAGAACCAAATGTCATATGAAGATAGAGATAAAGATATAGTCTTTACTATCGATATGCCGGGCGTTCAAAAGAAAGATATAGATATTACCATAGAGAACCACTCTATTAAGGTAATTGCCGAGAACGGTAACGGTAGAAGCTATAACTATACTCGTAGATTTAAACCAACGGTAGATGAAAATAGTGCTACCGCAACATTTACTAATGGTGTATTAGACATCACTGTAAAGAAAATGAAAGAAGAAAAGAAAGGAAAACAGGTGAAAATAAAATGAATCAAATAGGAACTATTAAGCGTATAGACCAGTATGAAAGAGTCTATGTCCCAAAGCAAATCATGGAAGCTCTAGGATTAGAGAAAGAATCAGGACATTGTGTATGGGTAGAGACCGAACACGGTTTTATGCTTAAGAAAGCAAATGTAGAGATAGAAGAGTGACCAAGGACAAAAGAATACAGTTTAACTGTATCTGGGATAAGGGTGGCAAATCAATGCAAACCCTTATCCAAAAGGTCAAAGTTCGTGGCCTTGAGCCAACGGAAAAGAACTGTTTTGAATATTACATGGGTTGGATTAAACCCTTTGTTGTTACAAAATGGGGAAAGGTAGAATGGAAGAATCCCTATTGGGATAGGAACTTTAGAAATGCTAGACGAAGAAAGAAACAATCTAAAAGATTTAATAAGAAAAAGAACAGAAAACCACGTAGGTGAATGGACCCCGTTTGTTGATAACGTAGAAGACTTACTTGGTCATATAGACATGTTATCAGCAGGGATAGATAGCCTACATAATGAAATAGGAGAAGTGAAAGGAATGGTAAAAAATTTAAGAAAAATATTAATAAAACTGGAGGTCATAGATGACAGATTTATCTTCTGATGATAGAGATGCTATGACTGAGATGGCTGGAGACTTAATTCAAGCAAAAATTGATGCTAATCGACAGCCACAAAGCTTGACCCATCTATTGAAATTCGGAAGTTTCCAGATGGAAATTGTACCAAGTAAGAATATAGATGTAGAGAAAATCTTTAAAGATACTATCGCCGACTTATATGAAAAGTTTGGTAATAAGATTTTAGAGATAGATATTAAGGGTATAACCCCTGACTCAAGTAGGGGTATGCACCAATGAGAACCCCAGATGCAGGAACTACACTAGGTAAATGCACGTTTTGTAAAGACTATATAGTAGAAGGTAATGGAATGAAAGCCAAACACGCCACAGTCCGTGGTGGACATTGGATGTGTGGTAACTGCATTATGGGCCTCAAAGACCTAGTATTTGGAGCCTTTATGGATTATCAAAGTGAATCTGAGAAAGAAAAGGAAAAGTTATTGACGGAATTGAAACAATATGGGTGGTCTGTCAATCCAGATACAGGAAAGTTGGAAAAGCTTTAAATAGACCCATGTATATATAGGAGAAGTGATTAAAATGGAAAAAGAATCAGTAAAGACTGAATTAGTCAACGTTGGTGGATTATTCCGCAACGAAAGTAAGAAAGGCGACATCTACTACTCAGGAAAGAGTGAAAGTGGAGAAAGCTACGTTCTATTTAGGAACGCATATTGGAAAGAAGGTGAAAATAAACCTTATTTCAGATTGATGAAGAAAGTCCCTGTCGGTTCGACACCCTCAAAGGTTTCGGACTGATGGACTATTCGGATTGGGTAGAATCTAACGGTAGGGTCTGGTTACATGACTCTATGACTGCCCTAGGCCAGTTTGCCTATGTTAACCCCATAATGAGGGCACATCATTGGTATAATGGTAAGAAGAAGAGATGTTATAAAAATGATTATGAAAAGTGTTTTAGCTGTGAAAAGGGTGTTCCAAGCCAGTTGGACTATACTTATGGAATTTTTACAGCTAGTAAAGACAAAACTATCAGGTATTTATCAACGAATCTCTCTACTCATAACACTATTCAACGAAGCTTCGCCCAGCTTTTTGAAGAGAATGTTAACCCTTGTTCGATTTTATACGAAATTCACAGGGGGAAAGTAAAAACTGCAACAGGTAGAGAAGTTAAAGGATATAATATAACAGGATTAATAGATATAGAAGATGGTGTTGGTATTAATGCTAGACCTGCTTTTATAGAAGAGGTAGATAGACCATCTCCATTCCCTGAGGATGCTAAGTGGGTAGTCCCACGAATGATAGCTGATGGGTTATTAGATAAGGATGGGCATGAGTTCGACCTTATATCTCTATTCTTAGTAATGAAAGAGAGATTTCCTAGTTATGCTGATAGTGAACTGAAACAGTTTTGTATACGATTAATAAATAATGGCACTCTCGACCTGAGACGTGCCGTGGAGAACGCATGGGAAATTTAGCTGATAAGAAAAGATTAAGAGAACAATCAGGAGAAAAGATATATAAAGGTGAAGCTGTCATTAGTGAGAAAGATGAGATGATGTTTATACCTTTTATTAAGTCGGGCAGTAAAGATGAGACTCGCCCTTGGCTCTATAAAGGCTTTTATCGTATGCCTGATGGAGCTATTAATATAGAAGGTAAGAGATATGATGGCTTATTAGAGCTTACTATTGAATGTTCTGAGAAACATAAAGAGTATCTAAGTGAAGCCATAGAAGCTTTTACAAAGAAAGTATATGACCATTCTGCTCATCCAGTAGAGAGTATAACAGTAGAGGAACATGAAACTGAGACAGATGTATTAAAGAAAGAGATTGAGAGATTACAGAACAATCTCGAAGAAAATAATAAAACAGTCGAGAAATTTAGAGAATTAATGGAAAGTATAGAATGAGCCATGAAATACACGATATAGTAAGATACTTGAATAACGTAAGACGTAAAGATGGTTCTGCCAATCCTATCATTGGAGAGGATGAACTAGGCGTAGTCGCTACTCTATCTTACTTATTAGAAGATAACAACTTTGTTATCAAAGCGTATAGTGGTACAGGTAAGACTGTGATAATGGATGCTGTCTTTGGGTTATTACCTGAGGAGTATTATCATTCCATTGAACACTTATCTGAAACTGCGGTCTGGTATGAGATGGATAGAATCAATCGTGCTAGATTTATCGCAATTCCCGAAGCGCAGAAGTTACCTGAAGGGGTAATGGAAGTAATTAAAACTTGGGGAGATGGAAGGTCTGCCTTCCGAAAACGTACGGATGTAACCGTGCAGGATGTCGTAGAACAAAGATTGCTACCTAAATATGTATTTATGTGTGTAGCTGTGGAGAACACAAAGGGGAGTTCTTACTTCGATGCGGAGTTAGAACGGCGTTGTATGATAGGTTACACCAATCCCACTTCTAAGCAGACGGATGATGTAGTCCGTTATAAACTACTGGATTCTGCTGTCCCAAAGTCGTTTATGAATACAATGACCGATGATGAGATAGAGAGCTTACAAAAGCATATTATTGATGCTATTGGCAGGAGAGATGACGAAAATGCACTTTCCATTCGTAACCCCTGTGCGCCCTTTATCTCGGAGGCTATACCAAGTGCCTTCCCTGTTTCAAGGAGTAAGGTAGGGTATTTATTGAAAGTTATTAATTCCGTAGGCCGATTTTATCCAGATGAGATAATGAAAGTCGAGAAGGATGGTGTTACCTATGGATTATTGACCCCAAAGCACACTTGGCTAGGTCTACGCATCTACCTGAACTCTTTTGTGAATGAATGTTTGCATATGCCATCACACGGAACTGACTTACTTAAGTTATTCCCCGATACTCGTATCGACAAATTTGGACTAGCAGGTTCGGACATTGTAAAGATGACATCACGTGAGATTCGGACTGCGGCCAAGCGTGCAGGGCTACCATTTACTAAATTAGAACCTGTACTCCAAGGATTATTAATGACTGGATTTTTAGAAGAGAAGGAAGAAGATGGAAAGAAATACTATTTCAAAAGTCCACTCTTACGAACACCAGAGAGTAAGATAAAATGGGAACCACTTATAGTAGAAACTAAAGCTTTTGTTAGAGAACATTGGCCTGAGGTTGCTGAAGAGTATATAGAAAGGTACTGTAATGACGTAAAGGCAATAGACCCTTTTAGTGGTGAAGAAGTTCTTATTACTGCTGATGCTAGTGACGTTGGTAGTATAGAAGTGGTAGGTGGAGAATGGCCTGACTTCTTTAAACATAAAGATGATTATAAATGGGTAGATAAAAATGAATGGAATGAAGTAGAATTTCTACTAAATGCAAAAGGAGATTATGGGAAAAAAGAAATTGAAACAATCAAAAGCTGGAAGCACGGAGAGAAGGGCAGGTAAGTTACCGAGAGGCGACCAACAATATGCTGTTGTTAGAGAGATGTCAGGGGGCAGCCGGATGCGAGCGCTCTGTGAAGATGGTAGGAATCGAATGATAAGAATACCCGGCAGACTTAAGCGTAGAATGTGGTGTAGAGTTAATGATATAATACTAATAAAACCTTGGCCTGTACAAGCAGATACAAAGGCTGATTTAGTATATCGTTATCTACCAGCAGAAAGAAAATGGTTATACCGTAGGAATATGGTACCAGAGGAATTAGTGATATAATGGATTTTGAAACATATAAGAAATGGACTAGGACTACAGCAATGTATCCTAAAGAAAAAGAAGAAGAATACCTAATGATAGGTTTAGCAAACGAAGTTGGAGAAGTACTTGGTAAGTATAAGAAACAAGTTCGTGGAGACGGAGATAAATACAAGGAGATACGCTCTGAATTAGGAGATGTGTGTTGGTATCTAGCAAGATTATTTGATATGTATGATATAACTCTAGTAGAAGCATTACATGAAAACTATGTCAAACTAGAAGACAGGAAAAAGCGTGGAGTAATAAAAGGTGACGGGGATAATAGATAATAGTACAGACGAATCACGTAAAAGGTGGTGTGAATTACTACATGCTGGTTGGATGTTCCACCAGCAACAAGTAAAAGATGGTGCTAGTCCTATCATTGGTGCTGAGATATCAGATGACCAACTATTCCATATGAGTATATCTGTAGCAATACAAGATGCTATAGCACTAATCCAACAAATGGAAGCATATGGATATTTCGAAGATGAAGATTTTGAAGAAGAAATGAGCAAACCCGGACCAGCAGGATGAAAGAGTATATAGAATGTTGCTTCTGTAGAAAGAAAGGTTTATATAGTAAGCACTTCTATGTATATGTATGTGACGATTGTTACGAAAGAAACCAAGTGGTGAATAAAGATGAAATTAAGTGAATATATATTTAAAGAATACAACAAAGGAGCATCGGCCCTATCTGAAGAGGATATAGAAAAATGGATAATTGAATGGTATAATGAATCATTCAAAGAGATAGGTTGTGATGGAACTATACCTAAAGCTCGTATGCCACCAAGTTGGTTGGCAGATTGGAGAAAACATAATGATAACATCACATGAGTATAAGTTTCACTGGTGGGGAGTAGGAGCAAATGGTAGTGCTAGTATGTTCTGGGCTCTTACAAATATCTTTGATGTTCCTATTGATGCATCTAAAACAGACATAAACCATTGTAATAGAAACACTATAGGAGATAAGTTCATTAGTGGTTATGATATAATTGTTAATGTTAGAAACCCTTATGAATGGATAGTAGCCTCTTTGTTTGACCTAAAAGTATTAGATAATTTCGAGGAATATATAAGAGAAAACCTAATGAATATACAGTGTATTAAGGAATTGGAATACTGGGAGAATGCCGGCATTACACCTAATCATTTTATTAAGTGTGAAGATATGTATGGTTCACTACTTGATATTCCTAATCTAACAGCTAAAACTTTACAGGACACACATCAATTAATGTCTAAAGTAAATACACCTGATTATGATGAATTGGGGAAGGGAAGACAAAGATTAGTAAAATCAGGATGGAAACAATATTGGAATCAGGAACTAGTGGATTTTGTTCTTGCTAATGAATACGTTGATAGGTTGTTTACACTAACAGGATATGATAGGGAGAGTTGGAAATGATAGATAGAATATACGTTATTTGGCATAGAGAAGATGTTAAGGCAAGGATAGAAGAAGGTCTAAAGGACTTTTTAAATGTCCCTATCACTTATATACGTGGCCCTAATGGTAACACCCCTGAGTTTCCTCAATGGTTATTAGATAATGACTATACACCAATGAAAGAGTGGAAACAAGGTGATGGTGAGAACCCTGAAGGATTGGCATATCGTGGTTGGCACGATAGAGACCACAAATGGGGTGAACTTGCTTGTGCTATTGGTCACTTATCTGCTTGGGAACAGGCTAAGAAAGATGGCGCACATATGCCTCTCTTTCTAGAACAGGATGCTGTACCTAATGCTTTTGAAGATTATAATTGGAAAGACGCTAAGAATAAAATACTTGATGGTTTAGCAGTAATGAGAAATCAAGAATGGGATATATTATATGCAGGTACAGGTGATGGAGCTAGAACTGAGTTTACTGATTTTCACGGCGGAATTGAACGTACAATATTTACTTATTGTTTACATGCATATATACTGAAAGACACATCTGTGGAGAGGTTATTACATTATGATTTTAGACACAATCTATGTGTTCCTGATGAATATGTCCCTGCTTTTTACGCCCCTATCAAAGTTCATCCCAATCTAAGAAAGGCATTACCTCGTAATTGGTGGGCTTATAATATTGCACCTATGCCCTTGATACAGGAGATGGGTGATATGCCTCATGGAAAACGGGAGAGCGACACAGAGGATAGCGAATATGTGAGTGATAGCTTCTTTATAGAGATAGGTACATCTGACTTTGATACACTAGAGCCATTAGCTCAATTAGGATGGAAGGGGATATTTGTAGAGCCTATTGGAGAACTATTGGATAAACTAAAGCATTATGATGGTTGTTTCTATGAAGAATCTGCTATATTAGATTATAGTGGAAAAACCGACATTCAATATTATGACCTAGATTGGGCTAAAGATTGGCAGAGAGGTGTAGGTAATACATCTGATGTAAATAATTTTAACTGTAACCCACACTTCAAAGAACACGTTAGAACAGCTAGGGTAAATGTCTTGACTCTAGATATGCTAATTGATAAGTATAACGTTAAACGTATAGATTATCTTAAGATAGACATAGAAGGGTTAGAGTATAAGATATTAGAGAACTACTCATGGCGTATCTTACCTAAGAAGATAAAGTGTGAGCATATACACTGGAATGATAGACCGATGTTAAGAGACCCTTATAAGATGTTAAAAAAATTAGGATACAAAATTACAATGCTACCGGAGGATTTTATAGCCGAACTATGAAACCGACATATTATGAAGCGTTGTGGCACAACTGTATGAAGTGTAAAATACACTATATGTCAGAACAACCACACCTAAGAGCATACCTATGTGATGAGTGCTGGAACAGCATGCCTCATTATAAGGTAGACAAGGTTATATCTCAAAAGCCTAAGAGAGGGCCGACCTTTCTGTGGCTAGAGGGTGAGTTTTCATGGACATACATAGCTTTATATACCCTCGGCTGTATGGTATGTTTAGCAACAATAGGATATTACTTATGGTTAAAGTGAAAATAAAAGGAAAGGAATACACGGTTAATGAACCCATCAAGCCAAGAGGTATACGAATATGCAACTGTAAATGGGGTCATATGAACTGTAAATGTGATGGAAAAGGAGGACTAAATGAAAGTACCGTTGATAGGGATAAGTAGTCCTTACACTAAGAATATAGAGACAGGCCAGCTCCAGACGATAGTCTGGCGCAACGGTAAGAAGGAGGTACATGAGAACCCGTATGAGCCCTATGCGTATGTACCTGACGATGTCAATGGTAAACCATACAGATTAACAGGGCAACAGGGCTCTACTATGCTGCGAAAGGAGCACTATAGAGCCGGTGAGGAGCTTCCATCGAGCCTAAT
>CEPQ01130547.1_pt1 | contig 10263 bp, 9 predicted proteins | sample 530411 | NCBI WGS metagenome assembly CEPQ01 (sample SAMEA2620039, study PRJEB7988) | marine metagenome | isolation source: saline water (ENVO:00002010), including
GAGACTGGCGGCAAGCAAAGGGATATGAATATTATTTTTGACGAAAGTTTAATCGGTAAACAAATGAGTGAGCCAGAAGTAAAGATGGCCAATCTTAAACTATTAGAAGAGTCTGGTTATCCGGATAAAAAGATTTCAATAAGAAAAGTTAATCCTGAATTATTTGCTAAGTTTAAGTATCTAACAAAGGTCGATATTGAGGAAATGCACTCAAAGAGTCCTGAATACTGGCAACCAATTCTATTACATTTACGCAGAGAGTTGGCCAATGACCCATATATTGATATGGAGTCCATTGATCGCAGGGTGGCGCATGCTTTTTTCCAAAGTGATGGTGAAAGTATAATAAAGTCACCAGAAAAGATGCAACCCCAACAGCCTGAAATGACAGCGAAAGAATTACCTGCTCCTGCAAATGTCAGTCCCAATAAAAGACTCGCTGTGCAACCATAAATAAATTAAAACTATGATAAAAGCAAAAAAGAAAAAGAAAATTGTAAAAAAAGAAGGTAAAAAGTTAGAAGGATATGTGTGTGTCAATGAGGCTAAGCTGAAGCGTGTTATTAACGGCAGTATGGCTTCTGGCGGAACGTTGGAAGGTGGTCTCGGCGAAGATGCTTCAGAGAAAGATATATTAGTCGCTTATGATAAATTAGGCGGTCTTATTACCAAAAATAGCATAAAGGTCAAGACGGGTTCTTTTTATGACTTTGAGAACAAGCAGTCTCGAAAGAAACCTGAAGTTATGTTGCTCTTTACTGATGTTCAAGGAACAGTTGTAGAAGTTCCAGAGGGTAAAGCACTACCACCTACGGTAGCTGCCGCTCAATATATTGAAAAAGAGAAAGCTAAAAGTAAAAAGAAAAAATAATGAGAAAATGGCTGATACGAAAACTTGGTGGGCATATAAGTCTTTTAGAAGCAATAGAGGATATTGAAGATAGACGGGAAAAACATAGGATACTGACTATGGCATTAAAGAAAACTTTTAATACCATATCGGCCGATGATATACTGAAAGAGAATAACGGAAAATGGTTTTTCAAAGGACGAGCCTTGTCAGATGCTCAAAGGAAGTTATTAGTAGCAGAAGCCCAGCAGTTTATTAACACTAAACTCTGGCAGGTCGTTAAAGAAGATACTGTATATCGGGTTTATAAAAAGATGTATCTATTGGCAGAAAATGATTTGCATGTAATCACGGCTAAGTTCTGGAAGTATGCCTTTGATACAATTGAAACAAGATTAAAAAGTATAGCTAAAGATTCAGGAATATTTAACAAAAATGACACTACCGCAGTCAAAAAAGCGGATGTGATAAACTAAATGGTGACTATCACCTAAACTAGATGTCATTATGAAAAAGACTAAAGAAGAAGAAAAGGTAGAGACCGAAACTACCGATCCTAAGGAGGAAGAAACAAAGACGGATACCGAAGCCGAAGGTTCTGAAGAGGAGACAAAAGAGGAATCTGATGTCGAATCAGAGGAAAATAAGGATTCGAACGTTGACATAGACTATAAGGCAGAAGCCGAAAAGGAACGTGAAGCAAGAGAGAAAGCTGAAAAAGCGGCCGCTGATTCTGCGTTTAAGCTACGAGAGGAAAGGCGTAAACGTGAAGAAGCGGAAGTTGATGATTTTGATGATGATTTAGATGAAGATGAGAAACCTCTCACCAGAAAAGAACTAGATGCGATTTTAGACAAAGATCGCAAGGAGCAAACTTTGAGCAAAGCCAAAGAAATTGCTTCTAATATCTCTGGTTCTGCTGATGAGGCTGAACTCGTTATGGAAGTGTACCGATCTAGGACATTTCCTGCTCATCTAACATTAGATCAAAAACTCAAAGAAGCTTACTTAATTGCTAACGCTCCTAAAATTATTGGGCAAAACACTGAACTTAAACGCGCTTTAAGAGGTAGAGATATATCATCTAAGGACACTGCTGGTACTCACCATGATAAGCCCAAAGGTTCTGAACCAAAAGTTAGTAATGCAGATAAGACTGTATTACAACAAGTCGGTTTTAAATGGAACGGAACTAGTAGGCGATGGGAAAAGAAACTCAATAATGGGCAAACACTTATTCGGGAAAAAGTCAAGGATAAGTGGGTTACTCGGCCTCTGTCGACTTAACGAAGTTGCTCCATAAAGGGGTAATACACCTCTGTCCATAGGGGGAAGTTAATTAAAGGGTCTTAATGGACTACGCTTTTTTGCGTATGTAAGACTTATAAAGGAGATAAAACTATGCGTGCAGATTTACAAGTGATTGGCCTTAGCCAATCGTTACCACGCAGAGTAGCGGCCTCTGCAACCAGATTTAGTTCTGGTGAACCCATGATTCAAGGTTCAGTTACTTGGTCATCGGGAGCCGCTTCAGCTAACGTCTTTACTGTTGCCGCTATTGATATATTAGTTGTTGGTACTGATGTTTTCGGTGGTATTGCTACCGAAGAGGCAGAACCAAAGAACTCAACTGATACATTGGTGGCTCAAACAGTTACTTGTTCTAACCCAATCCCATGGTTAGGTCGTATTAGGGGCAAGGGTGAGACAGCTACATCAATTGATACAGACGCAGAAATTTTAGCGTTAATTCAAGACATGATGTTGATTGATTACAATGCAACAGGCGCTAGCGATGGTGGCCCTCTCTTTACTATTAAAGTTGCTCCAAGCGCTGACACTTCTGGCTTTCAACTACAAGGCGGGAACCCTTCAGTTGGAACCTTGGATGTAACAGTAGATGGAGATTGCTACCGATTTGACAGAACTTAATCGTTCTAATTACTAACTAATTAAAGGAAAAAAATCATGCAACCTTCAGGCGGACACACAGGAGAGTTGTCTCCAGATACGGTTTTGACTGGTATTGATGCAGTATTGTGGGAAGAGTACACCAGAGAACAGCAACCACAATATCTGCGTGCTACCGATGATTTCTTCTTTAAGCAAGGTGAAACAGAAGGTATCGGCTTTATTTGGGATGAAGATTCCAATGTTGGTGCCTTTGAAGCAACTAGCGAACAAGAAGAATTAGTCAATACTGATACATGGATCGGCAACCAAACAACCAAACAAAGTCAGAAATGGATTAAACAGGTTCCAATTTCTGATGAAGCCTTTAAGGCGGATATGGTTGGCAAGCGTGCGAAAATCGGTGAACAAGTCGGTGATCGCGCAAGACTTACTCAGGATAAAGAAGCAATACAGCGAACATACGCTGATGCTTTCTCTGGTTCTATACACACCACTCCTGATGGGCAAGCATTGGCTTCAAATAGTCATGTTGCTCTTAAGGGTCAAACAGTGGACAACTTGGAAACAGGTAGTCTAACAGCAGATAATCTGTGGACTAATGTAACTTCATTAGCTAACCAATATGCTCAAGATGGCGAAGCAGGCTCTCATGTATTTGAGGGATTGTTAGTTCCATTTACTCTTTACAAAACTGCTAAAGAAACAATGAACTCGCAACTAGCTCCATTCGGCGCAGAAAACCAAATCAATATCTTTGATACTGATTATGGCACTGTGCGAATCTATGCTTCAATCTTTTTGGGGTCAACGTTTAGCAATGAAACCAATGCAGCCACTTCCTATCATTTAATTTCTCGGTCACATCAAATCTGCCGAAAAGTCTTCTATGGCTTAACAACAGCTTTGATTCCACCTGAGAATACAGCGAATGATAGTTATTTACTCAGGTCTAAATTCCATGAAACTACTTTTCCTGGAACTTGGACGGGTTATCTAGGGTCAAATGGAACCACTTAATCTTAATCAACTAATTAAAATCATGATGAAACAATTAAACGGAATTACAATCATTGTGGTGGTTGCTTTATTGGTGGTTCTAGTGGCAGTAGGTTTTGTTAATGCGATTGACAGAAGTTCTACATATATCATTGAAAACATTGAGGAAGCTAATTTTATTCTCGATAGCGCTTCACTAGATGATTTCGAGGGTATTAATTTTGGCGCTTCTGGCACTAGATTTCCTAACGGAATTAGTGCAGATAGTACTTCTCCAAGTTCTGGTGAGGTAAGAGGTACAACTCTTACTTCAACCGGTGCAGCCACACTAGCTAGTGGAAGTGTTACGGGGGCTTGGACTGTATCTGGGTTTTTATATGGGGATACATATAGTACTTCAACCAATTCAGCTCTTACTCTTACTGCTGATCAAAGTGGTAGTGTTAATTTCTTTGACACAACAGGAGCAACAACTACGCTTCCAGCAGTTACGAATACAGGAGCGCGTTTCATCTTCTCTATCCAAACCGCTTTTGACACATCGTCAATGGTAATAGCAAGTGCAGAGGGCGATAACATCAATGGCTCATTATTTGTCAACGATGCTATCGTTGCTTGTTCTGGTGAAGATTATATTAACTTCATCGAAGACGGAGAAGCAATTGGAGATTTTGTAGAACTTATTTCTGACGGAACCAATTGGAATATTCTTAATAGTAGGGGTGAAGCTGCAGCAAAACTTACTTGTACAGACCCAAGCTAAGTTACTACCCAACTCTGCTCCTTTATAGGAGTGGAGATTGGGTCGTACGCAAGTAAGCAGATTCAAGTTAATTACAAGTAAAATATGACAATAACCCAAATTAAGGAAAACTTGTCAGCTCAATTACATGGTGGGACTTTAAATAAAGTCCGTAATATAGAGGCTCTTTTTGAGCGTGTTTCAAATAAAGTATTGGCTCATATTGACCCGTTAGAAACAATGCGAATAGCGCCTTTAACCAATGTAATACATGATGATGTGTATAATTACTCATTACCTTCTGATTTTAAGGCACTGATAGATTTAATGCCTCAAGCTCGTAGAGAAAGTCACGATTCAGCTAATAGAGGATATGTAGAATCTTTTGACTTACAAAAAGAACTGACAAATAAGAAAATAAGCATAGAAGGTAGCGAGGGTAGCAAGATAATTAGAATTAACTGGAGGTCAAGACAGGGTGTAACATTACACTCCGTCAACAATATAGATAATAACGGAACTTGGGATGCTGTTGGAACAGCAACTAACATAGTCCAAGATGAGATTTATTATCAATCAGGCAATGGATCGGTAAGGTTTGATATTGCGACAAGTGGTGATGGGATTAACAATGATGATATGTCGGCAGTTGATATGACTGATGAGGATGAGATAGGTGAGATTTTCTTTTGGATGTATTTTCCAGCAGTAACCAGTCTAACCTCAATTACTGCTATCTGGGGCAATGACTTAACCACAAACTATTGGACTGGTGTGGCTCAAACGACTCAAGCTGATGGCACTGCCTTTAAGGTAGGTTGGAATCTAATCAAAGTACCATGGAGTACAGCCACGGAAACAGGTACAGTAGCTCCGGCCACGATTGATAGTTTTAGAGTAATTTGCGCAACAACGGGAGCAATAGCGGATGTTAGATTGGATAATATAGTCTTTTCGGTTGGTCGGGCTTTTGACTTAAAGTATTATTCAAAGTTTTTGATTCAAAATACATCAGGAACTTATATCACCAGAACCACCTCAGATGATGACGTTGTTGTTTTGGATAATGATGGGATAAATATATTCTTGCTTGAGAGTTTGATAGCGGCCGCACAACAAGTCGAGGGTGCGGATTCAACCTTTGATATTGGTTATGCGATTAAAGAGTTACATGGCGACCCTAGCGCTTCAGATAATTCAGCCAAATTAGGGTTATATGGGAAATATAGGGGCGAACATCCAAATCAAGCTAAAAAAGCCATAGCGTATTATGGTTCAGCGCCGGGTAGAAGGCGATGGCCGGCAAGAAGTTATTATAGGAGACATTAAATGAGTAAAAACTTTATTTTAGCCGAGGAAAGTTTAGGTTATGTTACAAGCCATGAACCCAGTAACACAGATTTTAGATTGTTAGTAGGTGGTTCAAAGAATGTATTGATAGATTTTCAAAAGAAGGTAAAAACCCGAAGCGGTTATACAAGACTAGGAGCGGGAAATACTGCTTTAACAGAAAATAGGAATGCTTGGACATGGAAAACAAGCACAGGCACAAAGCTGCCACAAAGATTTTATGATGATGAATTAGAAGTTTATTTAAGAACAATTGATGGAGTAGAATTAGATGCTTGGTATAGGGTGCGAAATGGTTGGAGTACCACTGAAAGATTGAGAGCAGCAACAATTTATGACACTACTGAAGACCTTGATTTTCAAATAATGGCAAATGGCGATGATAAACTATATCGCTGGAATGGAGCAGTGGCAACAATTACTAGCGCTACTTCAAATACTATTACAAAGAATGGAACAGACACCTGGGCGCAATCAAGATTTTATGTAAATGGAAACAAAATAGTTATCATTAATGGCACAGAATATACTTACACTGGTGGTGAAACTACTACTATTTTGACAGGCGTTACTCCCGACCCAAGCGGTGAAGCGGCTGATTCAGTCGCTATCCAAAAAGTAGTAACAAATGACAATGCACCAGAAGACGGAAGAAATAATCATATTGTTTATGATTTTGAGAATCAATTAGTGGTAGGGTCAGAAGATTCAGAAGAGGTATTTGTATCTAAAAATAGCGATTATACTGATTTTACCTTTAGCAGTCCACGTGTAACAGGAGAAGGCGCATTACTGACCCTGGATGACCCTACAAGCGCTATAACGGCGCTAGGAAGCTTGTTGGTGGTATTTTCGGGTCAATCAACGGCATTTAAGAATGAATTTAACCAATTAGATATAGGCGGAACACTTTCTGAGACATTAAGAGTTAAAAGATTAGACATAGGTGCAAATCAAGGAGCATTAAGCCAAGAGTGCGTAATCCCGATAGGCAATTCAATTGCTTACCTATCGTATGAGGTAGCTCTAAGGATTATAGAAAATCCTGAAGACTTAGAGGGATTAGATCCAAGAACATTTTCAAATCCTATAAAACCTGATTTTGACGCAGAAAATTGGTTTGATAGCAATGAAAAACCAGATGCGTTTATGAAGTGGTATAAGAATACGATTTATATATCAGCACCTCAAAGTTCACGACTTTATATGCTTAACTTCATTGAAGACGCAGACGGGAAATTATTTAGATATTGGAATCCTCCGATGACTCTACCCGCAGGGCCATTATCAATTATTGATTCTGGAAGCGGAATAGATAAATCAAATGGTGAGAAGATTCATTTGCATAGTAACGCTGTTCCTGAAACATATTTATTATTTGATGGAGGAAGTGACGGGCATTATACAGACATCCCAATTGCTGACAAACTTCCAATCAATGCTAAGGCAGTCTTTGCTTATAATAATTATGACAAAAGAGCAAGATTAAAGAATTTTGATGAATATTATGTAGAGGGGGAAATCACCCCGAACACAACTGAACTTTTATTAACATTAAGTTATGATTTTGATGGTATTACCCAAAAAGTTGAAAAAGAGATTGACGGGTCTAATGAAAATATTTTAGAAGGTAGTGTTCCATTTAACTCATTGGCCCAACAATCATTGGCAGTAAATCCTTTAGGCGGGCTTCTTAATCCACCAAGTGATGCTAGAAAGTTTAGGACAATTATTGAATTAGCAAAGGAAGACTTTTTTGAGCTTCAAGCCACCTTTGAAACAAATGATGTAGATAAATATTGGGCTATCATTAGTCATGGAGCAAATGTATCCATTTCAAAACGAAAACCCACAAACATAAAAACATGATAAAAAAAACACTAATTATTATACTAGCAATTTCATTTGGTGTCGGAATAACGGCGCAAGCAAAACAGTTGTGGGAATACGGAGTATTCTCAGAGAGGGCAGTGGTTGCAGAAAGTATAGGAATTGAGGACTATGAAGGAACATATGATCAAAATCTGACTTTATTGGAATGGTATGAAACTCAATTAGATTCAGAATTGATATTTGGTGCTACACTCCCTATTGCAGGATCAACTTATACTCTAGCCGGGTCAGGCATAACCTCGTCCGGCGCTTCAATTACCCTACAATCATTCACTATTCCTCAAAACGGTTATAAGATACAAGATTCTGATTTATCAGATACTTTTTATATAACCTTAGAGCCCGGAAGCACGAAAAGACAAGAAATTGTAAGTTGTACTACTGTTGTTCAAAATGCCAACGATACTGCTACTTTATCGGGCTGTACCAGAGGGCTTTCGCCTATTACTCCATTTACATCTTCATCTACATTACAATTTGCTCATGCAGGAGGTTCACAGGTAATATTCTCTGACCCGCCTCAATTATTCAATGAGTATGTTTCACTTGCTAATACGCAGACTCTTACTGGACAGAAGTTTTTTGATATTTTTCCAGAGTTTTCTGACGGAACATCACCCACTACAACTAATCAATTTGCCACTAAAGGATATGTTGATAATCTTGTTAATCAGGGTGCGGCGACTTCATCACTGACAGTCGCTGGTATATCAGAATTAGCCACAAGGGTTGAAAATGCCTCTTCTACTGTTTGGGGGGCTACCGAACCCCACGTCCAACAATCACAGCATTCTTCATCTACGCCCTCTGATGCCAGAACTGGATTATGGGATATATGGTCAGAGAACGATGGTTATTTAGCTCAAGGTTGGATTGATTTAAGCGAAACATTTACTTGGACAGGACTTACAACATTTACAGCAACAAGTACATTTAGTGCAACAACCACACACACAAGAATAGAAACAAGTGGTGGCCTTGCTTATAAGCCCGTACAGTTTACAGCTACTGCTGGAGAAGCATTTACTGGTGATACAACACCACAAGCAACATATTTATCAGCTACATCTGGTAAAGCATTTATACTTGATGCTGACCAAAATACTACATCTACATTAGAATTTATAGGATTTACAATTACTACTACTGCTGATGCAGGAACAGTAACTATTCAAAAAGATGGAATAGTAGATGGGTTTTCAGGCCTAACTACCGGAGATACTTATTATGGACAAGATGATGAATCAATTGGAACCTCTTTGGGGACTTATGAGATAAAGGTCGGAAGAGCAGTTTCAGCGACAGAAGTACTTATAGAAAAGGCTAATTATCATGAATATATGGGTAATGAATCACTGACTGTTACTGGTAATGCTGATCAAAGGGTTGGTAAATGTGATGTTCCAATAGATACAACTTTAATGATAATTGATGCATCTTATACTCAGGGTCACACTACCGCAATTGAAGTATATAAGATTGGTCGGACATCAGGAGGTATAACACATCATTATGGTTCAGATACAGTTTCACTTAGTTGTGGTTATGCGTCAGATATAATTACTTGTACAGCTAATGAGTCAGATAACCATAATAACGCAGCTCTTTCTGGAACTTGTTATTTCTATAGATAAATAAAGGATAATTATATGCCAAAAACATTACCAGATGGAAAAATAGAAGTAGAAAAAGGGGACACTCTTTGGGATATTTACGGTTCAGATTGGAAAAACGCGTCTGGTTATTCTGGCGACCCAAAAAAGTTAAAGATAGGAAGTGTTCTTCCTGCTGTTCAAAAAAAAGACCCAGTATCTACTCTTTCAACAGATGATGGCGAGGATATTTTAGATCAAACAAAAAAGAAGTTTGATACTCAATATGGGTTTGAGGATGATATACGCGAGGGTGATACAAGAATAAACCCCGAAACTGGCATAAAAGAAGTCTTTACACCAGAGGGTACTTTTGCTCCTGTAGATGTAGTAACTGATAAAAAGGGAGAAGAAGTAACCACTGATGTTGGAGATAAAGATGTTGAAGATACAGAAACTGGTTATTCATTTGAAGAAGCACAGGAGATATGGGGCAATGATTTTACAGGCATTCGCAGGGGCGCTGACGGACTATTTTATCCAGATTCATCAGCATACGAAAGAGCGGGAATCAAGGGATTAGAAACTGATGAAGATTTAGAAGATTTAACTGGTGAAGTAGATGAAGCGGATCAATTAATTGAAGATGAATATGCTAAATGGCAAGGATATAATGTAGAAACAGACCCCGCTTTCATTTCACAAACTAATGCGATTACTGCTCAATATGATATTCTGCGGAGGCAGATGGAGCAGAAGAATAAGGCTAGACAGAGAGCGATTGAGACTATGGGCTTTAGGCACGGAACAAGACAATATGCCGGAGCGATACAATTGGGCATTGAGGGCGAGGAATTAAAGCAGGCAGGCCAGCGCATAGCTGATATTACAGCTCAAGAATTAGCCGCCAAATCAGAAGCCAGAAT
>CEPQ01013012.1_pt1 | contig 10247 bp, 21 predicted proteins | sample 530411 | NCBI WGS metagenome assembly CEPQ01 (sample SAMEA2620039, study PRJEB7988) | marine metagenome | isolation source: saline water (ENVO:00002010), including
TGCTAAGGCAATAATGTAGCTACATAAATAAACATAAACAAAAAAAAGGAGTCTCAAATGCCTGATATCAAGCTATTTGATGGTGGACGCTTTATAAGTACTACAGTGTCCTCTGAAAATGTCGGCGATCTTAAGAAAGAACTGGCTGCTGGTAATAATGGATTTGTTCTTTCTGAAAATGCAACATTGTCAGTTAATGGTGTTACTGACCTGAGCGATAGAAAAGCTGTCCGTGATAATGATATGGTTGCAGGAGTAAACGCTGACAAAACTGGTGGCAAATAACATCTACCAAGGCGACCAATAGGTCGCCAAAAATTAGGAATACAATACAATGATTTGCATAGAACCAATACCCACTAAGACAATAGAAAGATGTGTGAATGAAATACACACAGTATATAAGCACAATGAAAATCACATACTGGATCGTCTGGTTAGAATTTTTGGCAATCATGATACAAAAAGTCCTTTTTCATCAAGAAGTAGTAATAATAATATGAAATTACTAAGAAGTAAAATTACTGAACATATGTTGGATTATATGAATATTAAGTCAGGAAAATATGTAAATATTGCTGGTAGACTTAGTCAGTTGAGACATAAAATACAATCAATAGAAAGAGACTTATATTCATTGGCAGATGTGATTGATACATATGACAAGCTAGATCAATCTGTGATAGAAAAAGTTGCAGATACATTAAGAGAAATTATGGAAGAATATAATGATCAATGTGAATCATATAGCAAAACTGTACATGATATGGCAGACCTGGTTAGTGTCATAGTCGATGGCAGCTTATTACAAATTAGAATCACCTTTACTAATATGACCATTGCTGCTAGATATAATGGAGCTATATTGATAAGAATTCCAGTGGATGAGATTAATATAAAAATTACTATAGATATACACTCTAGTCATAGTACAATTGGATCATATCTATCTATTGTACAAAATAATCCATCTAAAAGTAATATTAGATCATCCATTATGAGTGGAATTTATTGTTCTGTATATAGTGGTAGCCCACATCGTGTAACTCCATATATTGATTTAAATGGCGAGGCATGCTTGGGTACATATGCTGGTGATATAGAACGTGCAGTTTCCAATCTTTACATCCCTGAACTAGTATATTATCTAAAGTTGTGGGTTGAAGGATACAATATTAATGATCCTAATGATCCATATAATAATATTGTATACTATTTTCGTGGTCTTCCAAAAGAGTGCTTTGATGCAGAAATGTATAAATCATCAACATCATGCTATGATGGAAATGAACATTTCCATAAGTTTGAGTTTGATAAAGATGAATGTGATAAAATGGAATGTGTACTACGAAATGAGTGCGATGCATATACCTGTATTAATGTTATAGAGGAAATCACTTAAGATTTAGCACTGATAGAACCAATACCTAACAATAATTAAAATAAAGGAGTAATATTATGAAGTTTTTCATCAGCTACAATGATTATAACTGCATCATAGGATATGCTAGGGCAGCGGACAGTGAGTTTGACTCAGAGATCGGTGGCATGGCAATAATGCAAGATATAGAAGATGGTATGCTTGTTACTAATCCAGTTATATTAAAACAAACTGTATCAGGTGGTTCATGTGATCTTGACAAAGAATCGCTAGCCAACTATTATACTAAAGCAGCTATGAAACACGGTGATGTAAGATTTTTATGGTGGCATAGTCATGGTGATAGCAGTGTATTCTTTTCCGATATAGATAGTACTACCATTAGTGAAAGCCCCACATCAGACTTTACTGTTTCACTTGTAGTTAATACTAAAGGCAAAAATGAACTTAGAATTGATGTTTTTCATCCAGTACATATGTATATCAAGGGTTGTTTGTCCATTATAGACAGGCCTGATGACCCTGCTGATGCAGTAATGGAAGAAGTAAGGAAGCTATGTAATGTGAAGAGGATCAAATCGTATCTAAATTCCCGCTCCTCTGGTAATATAATATCATTTAGCAGGAGGAGTATTATTATTGATTGGGTAAAGGATGTAATTAACGAATTCGATGAAGGTGAAATTAAATATGGAGAAATGCTGGAAAGAATAGCCGATATTAATAAAACTGATGACACAAAAGCAGAAAAAATATATTTTTCTGTACCAAGTGAAGCTGAAATTCATAGCTTAGTAGGCATTCTTACTCCATATCGCATGATGAAACACTACAAATCAAAGAAAAAAAAGAATCTGTTCTCAGCGAAATGATTGACCTAAGATATTCCGATATTGTCAAGAATATGAACTTATTTGATTTTCATGTTTTTGGATGTGGTGCAATAGGATCTAGCGTAGCAATAGAGATTGCAAGGCTCAATGCCAGTAATATATATCTATATGATCATGATGACGTTGCCTCACATAATATAGGAACAAGTATGTATCTTGCTACACAAATTGGCAGAAGAAAGGTCAGTGCATTATCAGAAATGATATCAGATATTAATGCTAATGCTGACATTTCCTACAATTTTAATATTTTAGATGAAAAATCTAATATAGTACTAAATAAAAATAGTATAGGCATTCTTGCATTTGATAGCATGAAATCAAGGCTAGACATAGCAAAGACATTGTGTAAAAGGAACATATTTGCCATTATAGATGGTAGGATGGGAGCAGAAACACTTCAGGTATATTCACTTACCAATACAGACATAGACATATACAAAAATACATGGTATTCAGATGAAGATGGTGATAAGGAACCATGTACTGCAAGTGCTACACCATATTGTGCTAACATTGCTGGATCTATTATAGCAAATAATATTGCAAAAATTACATCAGGCCAACCGTTATATAAGGAAATAGTGTTTCACTTTCCTACAATGACAATGATAGCTAAATCATAGGAGAATAACATGAGTAAAATAAGAACAATAATAAATGCACTTAATAGTAATATGGTAATTGACAAATCATACTCACTTAATGAAATTTTACGTATGATTGACAGTGATATTAATAGTGGTACTATATCATCTATACTTACCAAAGCAAGACAATCAGGTGCTATTACACAGCCTAAAAATGGTAATAGAGGATATGGGCCCAGAACAAGGATAAAAACCATAAACTATAATGCTATACGTAGAATAGAGTTTGAATCACACCAAAAATTAAAGGAGAAAAGAGAAAAGGAAAGATTATCTAAGATGTATCAACCACATAAAATGGAAAAGACTCATGAGGATATCATGAAATCAACTAGTATAGTAACTCACACACATTGTGAAACAGTTAAAAGACTGCACTCTGCCAAATTTAACACTAGTCAGATTGCTGATTTCACACACTTAAGCACAGACCAGGTTACTAAGATCGTAAATGCTGACTTCAATCTCAGTAAATACCTTGGTGGTTCGTCAAGAATGCTCAGGCTGCCAACCAGGTCAGAAATGTACGATGACAATACACTGTTCAGCGAGGCCATGACGGAAATTGGTGACTGGTTTAGATATTTAGGAAAGGGTGCATAACATAATGCTTAACATTGAATCAGTCTATAAGAATTTCCTCGACCTAGTTAATGAAGAACATAATAAAGGATATGTAGGATTTGAAGGCTGGTTCAGAGCAAGTAGTGCTGGGCAGTGCTACCGTAAACAGTTTTATGAACTCTCTGGGGCTGAAAAAGATCAAATAGATTCTCGGCCTCAGAGGGTCATGAGGCTGGGTACAATAGTTCATGAAGATATAGGATGTGCCATTACTACAGGATATATAAACACTGAAAAGTCATATGTTGATCTTGAGGAAAGAATTGAAATTCCCGATTTGAGGATAGTAGGTCATCCTGATATTGTACAAATAGAGAATGATATTGCCTATTTATATGATATCAAAACTATGCATTCATTTGCATGGAAACGGAGATTCGGTCATGCAAAGAATAGAGATCCTAAACCTAGTAGAAACTATGAGTTACAACTTGGTACGTATGCCATAGGAGTAAGAATAAAATATGACATTTCAAAGATTAATGCTTATATTATGTGGTATAAAAAGGATGATAGTTCAATTAAAATAAATCCTATTGATGTTGAAAAATGGATGCGTAGGGCAGAATTATATTGGGAAGAATTAATAGAAATGACTAGTGAACTTACTATTGAAGATTTAGTTCCTGGTCAGATGATAGGTGTACCATTTCAAAATTGGGAATGTAGATATTGTTCATATAAGGGTACCTGCCCAGGAGGAAAGAAAAGATGAAGAAGAATAAAAAGGTGCCCCAGCTCTTTCATGAATCATGTCCATATTGTGGTATAGGAATTCAAATTCATAGATTAATAGGTGAGGCATATGGAATAATTAGTGGTATTGCAAGTTGGCATGGTGATATTCCAGATGATATAAGAGAAATATGTAGAGATGCTTACAATAAGTATAAATCATTTTATGCCTCAATAACTTTTGATAATGATAAAATACCTGAGGAGAAAAAATGAAGGCTATGAAATGGGGCATGATAGTGCCATCCTCAATAGAAGAGTGTGACTTACTTGCAGATGCTGTTATTAAAATGTTACAGGATATAAAAGGATGTGAAGACTACAAAGGTAAAAAAAAAGAAATACAAAAATACCAACAAATACTTGATGCACTAATAGAAGTAAGACAAATTATAGGAGAGTCAATAGATGAATGATATAACATTAGGAAATAAGGAAGACTTGCTACCTATTACCCAAAAAGTTGAATTTGATGTAAAAACTAAGCATGAAGAAATTTCCAATGAAGACACGCCTAAGGGATTTCAGGAGGAAAGACCAGATGGATTTACATATGTAGAGGAAGGATATTTAAGAGCAAAGATTAATAAACATTATCCTGTTTGGTCATGGATAAAGGGATATGGTGTACAATTTATTGGTGTAGAATGGGTTGTATCAGATGGAGTGCTTCAGATAAGTGATAATGGAATAGTGAGACAGTTCTATAGTTCTGGAGCAGCAAGGATTCAGTTTAAGAAAGGTCAACCCCACACTGCGGACAATGTAGTGGATATAGATAAGAATATTGCAAGTGCCAATACTAATGCATTTAAGAGAGCCGTTAATAGATTATGTAATATTGCTGATGATGTGTACCATAAAAGAGTGTTACTTACTGAATCACAAAAGGATAGTCTTTATGTTCTTGCCATTGATGCTGACGTGCGAAGCGAAATAGATCATGCTATATCAGATGGCACTATTAATGGCAGTAACTATAAGGGAGCTATTGCAAAACTTGAAAGAATGATAAAGGAGAATAAAAATGAAGGAACCATGGAATGATCCTATTCTTGTTGAGGGAATAGAATATATAGTCGGTATGAATGATGGTACGATTTTTAAGAACATTGTTTATACTGGTACTAAAATTATGAATGGCAAGCCTATTATGGTCTTTCAGACTGAAGATCATAGACAGTTAGCGGTGAATCCAAGTTATCATGGATTTACACTTGAGGAACCACAAACAGAAGAGGAAACAGTCAATCCTGACGGATTAATAGAAGAGGAGATATAGAACATGGGAAAAATAACCATAGCAGAAGCAACAAAGCTTGTAGAAGATGGCGCACTAACTGAGGAAGCCGTAACAAGTATGCAGGAAAGAGGCTTAATCAGTGTTCCTAAAACATCTAACAAGCGTTACATAATGACTGTTGAAGGAAATTGGGTTTCACCCAGATTTTACTTTAGTGGATTAAGGGGTCAGACTACAACTACTGAAATGCAGGAACTGAAAACCAAGGTTAATGATATTTTCAATGCATATACAGTGGGAGAAACAGATCTGCCGACCATAACCGATACATACACCATAACAGAAACTACAACAGAAGGAGAAACTGAATGAAGGATGTTGGTGCTACCTACGATGCAAGTAAAAACCCGTGGAATCCAACTGAACCAGGTCTTTATCCTGCACATATATGTAAGTTAAGTAGCAGAGAGGTTAACACAAGACAGGGACCTGCCATAGTAATAAATATGGATCACAAAATTGCTCCTAGTGTTGATGGAGTAAGCCAGCCACTGTTTGAAATGGATGGATATGAATACAAAAAGGATAGTGATGGTAATAGGATTCCTATAGTTGATAAAGATGGTAGTCAAAAAACGGTATCATGTGTATATATGAAGGGAAGAGTATATTCAGATAAAGGAATATTTCTTTTTCCTGACGATGCACAAGCTGGTAGAAATGCCAGGTACCTTGAATTGCTTAAGTCCCTTAATTTGAACGTTGAAGAAATAGGGAATGGAGATCATGCAGTTCAAAACCTCATGCTTATAGAGGAAGATGATGTAGTGGGTTTTCCTACAATAGTAAGGTTAGGGCATGAAAGGTATGTTACATCAGATACCAGGGCATTACCAGATGATCAACAAGAGTGGAGAACAGCAGTAAAGGTATTTGATTTCAATCTTAGAGAGGGAGATCGTCTTTCCGCAAATGAATTACAGGGTGATGATCTACCATTTTAATAGGATGGGAAGAGTACATACTCTTCCCTAAAGATTATATGCTACGATACAGAGTAAAGAGGCTACATGATGGGTACGCATCTATTAGGGACTATATAATAGAGGCTGCTAAGAATCAGAAAGTTGGCATAACTGTTGAGTTTCTTGATATGGAAATGTTCATTTCCTATGAGAAATTGAAGGATTATGATTTTCAGATTCATGAAAAGAAATTTCATAGTAAATGGGGAAGCAAAACATATTCTCTCATTGATTTCAAATTTGAACCTGATAAAAGTGATCAATTTAATTTCGATTTTTCTTGATATTCAATTCTGAATTCATTATATTCTGACAATCAAAGGGGAGAAAATTGAATTTTATTTGTCTTGGTCATGTAATTATCCCAAATTTCTCCCCTTTTTCTCATTAGAAAATGGCAAATCTAAAATACTGTAGATCTTGTTATTCTACTTGGAGTTCTGGATATTATACAACCCATGGTAGAGTAAGAAAGTGGATAGATTACTACTCAGAAATAAGTGGATATGGAGTAAGAAGAAAAAAATGCCCACCATGTAGACATATTAATGTCAAAAGTACAAAAATCTGTAAAATATAAAAGATTAGAAGAGCTCAAGCCTAGTACTGAATTTATATCAGAGCTAGGATGGAGGGGTATTTTTATTAAAGATATTATTATAGAGTGTATAGTAATATGGACTGATGCACCAGAACATAGGCTTGGTAAAGATAAAATAGCAGGAGGCACATTGATCAATGAAATGTAAAGCATGTGGATATAATAATAGTGAAGTATCTACTAATTACTCCATTGCTATAGAGAATTTGTACAATGCAAGAAATGATAAGACTCAAAAAGCTATAAAACATGCTGTTAAGCAAGCTAATAAACATATTCCGTCAGAGCAAAGTTTATATAATGTGTGGAGATTTATGCAGGCCATATCAGGGTGTAGTGATGAGGTTGTTTGCTGGGCAATAGATAGATATATTAGTGCCAGATTAGCATATGATGGCAAAGGATTGAGTTATTTAAGGGCAATAATATTAAATCATAATGTAAATAGGAATAGTATGATACAATATGAAAAAAAGAGGATGGGATCTCTTCCGCCCGAGATAGATTGATGACTGTATCTCTATCATCATAACTAATCATAAAAAGTCCACTTAATGATAATAAAATGCCAATAAAGAAGGATTTAGTAATAACAAACTATAAGCCTCAAAAACAAGGAGAACTATTCAATGAGTAAAGGAAATGGAAAAATGAAGTCAAAACTAAGTGAGAACGAAGTAATAATAAAAAATCAAGCTGATATATATAAGGAAATAAAAGATATTTATGATCGTATGCATTCAATAACAGAACTAACGAATAAAATGTCTAAAAGGATTGTAAAGCTAGAATCATATCATGGAATAAATAAAGGATAAAATGAAATGTCAGAGAAAAAGCGGTTGGGAAGAATGAGACAGATAACAGTTGGTCAAAGACATAAAATAGTTAAATTAGCAGATAAGCTGGGATATGACCTTATTGATTTAGAGCTTAGATTTGATGGAGTTAGGCATGGATATTGGTATCCAATAGATAGTCTTGCTTCAGCGCTGAATGAAAATGGTATTCCTTGTAGTGTAATAGAAATGGATGATGCAGACTGTGGTGATCAATACTACCTAATATATGATTATCATCGTGACATGGATTTTTCACAATCTGCCCACAACATAAGATATAAAAAGGTTAGAATGGGCAGATATACATTGAACGCTAAGTCATGACTGCTGTGCTTCCATCAAGTAAAGAAGCTGAGTCTGCTGTGCTTGGCGCTATATTATGTGACGGCGCTTCTGCCTATGAAAAAGCACAAGCATGGATTCGCAATGTCAGTGCATTTCATTCTGAGCGTAATAGAAAGATATGGCAATGCATTGAAGATGTTTATCATAGACGATCACCCATAGATACAGTAACGGTGGTAGAAGCATATAAAAAGAAGTTTAATAGTGCTTCAGATGATATATACTATATAACAGGACTGTATGACTCTGTACCCACTACTGCTAACATTGAGGAATACTCTCGTATTGTCTGGGAGAAGTTTATTCATAGAAAATCAATGGAGAGTGCTCATGAGCTATATAAAATTAGCAGTTCTACTGATGATATAGACCTAGTACTTGAAGATCATAGTAAGCTCATATCAGAATTGCAGGACTTAAGACCATCACGAAGAAGAGGCATGGATATTATTGCAAGCGAAGCATATGAAAGTCTTGTAGCTGGCAATCATGTTATTCCATATGGCATTAGTGCGTTGGACAAACCAGCAGGAGGCATGACAAGGAAAGAAGTAACTGTACTTGGTGGAAGGCCTAGCCACGGTAAATCGACGATGATGATCAATATAGTAAAGAGCCTCATTGAGCAAGACTATCATGTCATGATGTTTAATAGAGAAATGTCTAACAATACAATGGTAAATAAGCTTGTAGTCATCGAAAGTGATGATCTTATCTATGATATGCTAAGAAAAGGTGTCCTGGATGATCCTACAAACGAAAAAGTGCATTCCCTGACAGATTTTATAGGTGAGAAATATAAGAAGCTTACTATGTATGATGATATTCGCTCATTAGATGAAACCATGATCGAAATTGCAAGATATAAGCCTGATGTAATAGTAGATGATTATATACAGTTAATAGATGTGAAGGGCAAAAAGGATAGAAGGTTTGAACTTGAGGCTGTAATGAATGATTATAAGTGGGTGTGTAAGAATGAAAATTGTAGTGCATTACTTGTTAGTCAGCTATCAAGAGATATAGAAAGAAGACTAGACCCTACACCAAGAATGTCAGATTATAGTGAGAGTGGTGTAATAGAGCAAACAGCAGAGAGTGCGTTGTTTGTATTCTATGGGTGGATATTTGATCATCAGAAGTATGGCAAATATGAAAGTATGATAATTTCCGCAAAGACAAGATATGGACAAATAGGTAGATTTCGTGTAGGATTTAATGGTGATAGATGTAAGTTTTATAGTACGAAGGAAGAAGCTGAGGTAGATGATGTTTAATAATGAAACCAAAGATAACACAAATACCAAGTAAAATCAATCAGAGATGTAGAATGTGTAGAGCTACAAATATTACTGGCAGAAAGGAGTGGTATCATTTAGTATCAGCAATGTTTAAGGTAGAAATGGATGTATGTAAACCATGCGGAATAAGGGAGTATTATGGAAACAAAGGAAGAGAAAGTAGAAATTACAAGAAAGGAGATTTCAATGAATGCGGAAGAGTCTTATTCAATTAAAGAACAAATACAAGAAGATATTATTGCGTATATGTCTCCTTTACTTGATAGAGAATATGAGTTTACGAACTTAAATGTAGATGACCTCTGTCAAATTGTAGTAGATAACTTTAGAGAGTGCAGAATGAGTTTGGAATTGAGAAAACAGAAAAAGGAGATAAATGATGAGAACATTTTCATTTAGTCTTATGCAAATAATCAATCAATTAGAAAATAATCAATGGATTGCTATTAAAGATAAAGATTCAATAGTAGATTTTATCAAAAAATTTGATAAACAAGACAAGTCTGGTGTTCAATTTTTATTAAATGGTAAAATAATAAGTCAAGACAAAAGAGAAGAATAAAATGGGTGTGTTATATTTGTATGGGGTATGAATTAACTAGTAGTA
>CEPQ01035298.1_pt1 | contig 10232 bp, 8 predicted proteins | sample 530411 | NCBI WGS metagenome assembly CEPQ01 (sample SAMEA2620039, study PRJEB7988) | marine metagenome | isolation source: saline water (ENVO:00002010), including
TCTTCTAAACAACTCTTCGTCTACATGCACTGTGGGGGCGGAAATATTTACATCCACCTCTCTTTCTTGAATGGCAAGGGCATAATCGTCTAAGCAGGCGGTGACCAGCTTACCTGCATCGCTTTCAACTATTTTGGGTTGCGCCTGTTGTAAGAGCAAATTGTAGTCGAGTAATTTTTCAACCAAGGTATTAAGGCGCTGTGTGCTGCCGGTAAGTAATGACAGCACTTCTCGTTGACTATTATTTAACTCGCCGACCACGTTTTCTGACAATAAACTACAGCCTTCTTTAATACTCGCTAGCGGTGTTTTGAGTTCGTGTGCAGCATGTCTTAGTAAAGCGGTCCTGATATGTTCTAATTGCTGAAGGCGGTCGTAGAGCCAGTGCAAATCCTTTTCTACATCAATAAGTTCTTTGGGAGCCTGCCTGGACAACGGAGGAAGCTGACCGTCACTGTGCGCCATTATCCGAATTATTTTTTTGAGGTTATTAACAGGGTTTACAATCAGTTGGCTGCCCATCAATATAAGCAGTAACGACACGCTTACCAACATGGCTGTGGACCACGCTTGCTTTGCCTGCATGGCGTTCAAGTCGTCTTGCTGGACTTTAACCCGCTCTGTTATTGCCGCTTCTACATCATCGCGCAATTGATCTACGCTATCTGCTACTGACGCTAAATATGCGTTAAGCAATAGTTGGTCTTCTATGGCCCTGTACTCAGCAAGTTGGTTGAGTTGTTCGGATAGTCGAGAACATGTTGCTGGAACAGAAAGCGCCTGACATAGGTTGTCAGCCGCTACGGCAAACTGGTCTATAGCATTATCAGAAAGCTGCGCTACTCGCTCGTTACGTAGAACAGCAAACTGTCTAATACTGCGCTCAACATCGACAACTGCGTTATCTAAACGCTGCATGTCGCTAACAACATCCACCACAAAACGCGTTTCAAGCGTTGTCATTTGACCGACTTTAGCTAAATCACTTTGACTTTGCCATAGCAGTGCTATGAGCGGGATGAGGGCCAGTACAAAACTACCTAACGTTAACTGCCTTAGTGAACCAAGTTGTACCAAGCGTTCACCAAACGATACCTTGTTTATCAGAACCTTACCCTCATCGATGTTGATATTCTTATCTACTCACCTGCCGTGAGTTTTTCATTACCCGGCGTAAGCTTACTCTTTGCCAATTCTGCCTCAGAAAGCTTACCGTCTTCGTTGTCGTCAATCAGACCAAAGTTACGCAGTAATCCCGTGTGTCTTACCGCTTCCTTAAGAGAAATCAAGCCGTCTTTGTCTGTATCTAACTGTTGAATGAGCGAACGCGCCGGTGTGGCATGCGCATCTGCTACTGAAATGGCTTGTACTGCTGCAACAGCACAAAGTGCTAAGAAAACTTTTTCGAGACGTTTCATCATGAATCCTCCGCTAAACGCTTGTTAAAATCCTTCTCAATTCGCCAGTTTCTATCCTATGGCTTCTGCCAATAATGAATGATTAAGGCATAGGGATATTACCATTAGTCTTCAATCAACCACATCATTAATGCATTTAAACTTACTATGCGATTTTCAGACCACAATAAATATAACTATAAAAAACAGAAGGTTGAGAAAATAACAATGCTTTAACATGGGTAATCTATGGGCAGGTGTTGCAATAAAGAAACACTGGTAGTGAGTGCATGTCGGCAACAATACCGACATGCCTATTTTAGCATCAGATGAATTCTTCAGCCTTATAGTGGCTGGGTGAAGTAACGAGCGCATCGATTGGAACTGGCTTGCTGAACATGAAACCCTGAACATTGTCGCAACCGTGCTCTTTGAGATACTGCCACTGCTCAAGATTTTCTATTCCCTCAGCACACACAGAAAGGGATAGTCGTTTTGCCAAATCAATTATAGCGCCTGTTACTAAGCGACTGCGTTCCGATGATTGAATTTCCGACACAAACTGCCTATCGACTTTAAGCGTATCAATATTGATTTGAGTAAGATAACTCAAGGAGGAATATCCCGTCCCAAAATCGTCGAGGGCAATCGCACATCCCATATTACCAATACGTCTGAAAAACTTGTTGGAAAGCGTAAAGTTTTCAAGGTATGCGCTTTCAGTCACTTCAAATTCAATGTTTTCGGGGTTTACATCGTAAAGCGTAAAGGTATTGTAGATATAGTCGAAGAGTTGATTACTTCTCAGGTCGTGGCCAGATAGATTAATTGAAGCTCTAAAAGCGCCCACAGCCCAACGCCTGAGTTCGGGCATATCTATACACACTCGATTTATTACCCATCGAGTAATCGCGGTAATCTTTCCACCTTGTTCTGCTATAGGAATAAATTCGTTTGGCATAACGAGGCCGAATTCAGGATGTTGCCAACGTATTAATGCCTCAACGCCAATAACATTTCCGTCGTTGTTGACTTTTACTTGGTAATAAACAACAAATTCATCATTCGCTATCCCTTGCTCTATGCCGTTAGCCAAATGAAGTTTACGTTTGTGAGATTCCACCATGTCTGGCGTAAATAGCGTATAACTTCCCCTTCCTCTCGCCTTCGAGCGATACATGGCCAAGTCGGCATTACTCATGAGTTCACTTAAATCGTAACCCGCATCAGAAGCAGTAGCCACGCCTACGCTCAAGCCAACAGTTAAAGAAAGTCCTCTAAGCTCAAAGGGTTCATCAAATGCTGTAATTAATCTCATTGCGAGACGCTTTGCCTGGTCGGTCGTTGCATCTCGATCAGGGAGTACTAAGAATTCATCGCCACCTAAACGAGCAAACAAGTCACCGTCTCTAAGTAGACACTGCACTCTATCAGCGACTTCTATTAAAATTAAATCGCCTGTCTCATGCCCTAAAGAATCATTTATTCCTTTAAATCCATCAAGGTCAAAAAATAAAAGCAACAAATCTTCATCATTTCTTTTCGCTCTTGCTAATTCCAACCTAAGGTTATCAAGAACAAATTGCCGATTGGGTAAGCCTGTTAGGCTATCAAAATTAGCAAGGCGAGACATGGTTTCTTGCTGGTCGACCAAGGTTTGCTTTTGTTCAAAGTTAACCAGAAGCTCAACTTCGATCGCGTCTAGTAAGCTGTTAATGTTGCTAGCTATTCTACCTATTTCATTAGATGAGTGAATTGAGCTTCTCAGCGCATAATCTTTGGTTTCAAAGACTTCCTGAGTAAATCGTCCTAATGAGGCAAGCGGTGAAATTAAGCGATATAGAATGGAAATACACACCCCGGCACACAATAACCAAAGTGCGAGCATGACGGGGGCTTGTTCCAAAATATGTCGGGCACTATTCGCAGACTGTAAATTGTTGATGTCAATATAAATGACAATGTGCCCCATCGGATAGAGGCTACTTCCTACAATTTGGTGATCTACGATAACTCCTTCGTATTGTGAGATGCCAAAAGGAACATTTTGAGGTGATGTGGGTAGGGATGCATTACTTATCTCGAGCACTCTCTCTGGCTGAACAGCCGAAATCACATTAAAATGATTATCGTAAAGGAACGCGGATAAAAGATGCTCGTGCTCTTTGATTGGCTGAAAAAGTGAAGAAAACAATGCATTGTTACCGGGGTTTCTTTCCATCATCACTGACAATTGTAGTGCGAGAGAGTTACTCAAGGCAGCGGTATTATTTTTCACGACGGTAACAACAGATTCGTGATGGTCTAGCCTATTGACCAAGGCAACTGCGATGATCAAAACAGACATAGATAAAGCAATAGTGAGCCCAATCGGAATTTTTAACGTTCTAAACACTCATGTGTCCTTGCTTTACAACTTTTCTTATAGCGGAATAGGCAAGGAATATTTATCCAAACACTACCACTTATTTATTATTCTGGGCGTAATAGTAAGTCACGTGCTTTGAAATTAACAACGTATTTTTGTTTAAGTAGCCAGCACTGTTCTGGAAGTGGATTATTTAGAACCTTCTGCAATCTCAAGCTTAGTCTTAATGAATTGGCTATGAGGCACATACAACAAGTCAGCTATTTGTCTTATGGTGCTCTCTTCTAGTGGCGCTAAGGATTCATCGGCATAGGCTATCGCCCAAAGACTTTTGATTACGCTAACTTTTTCGTCTGCAGAATAATGTTTATTGAGCACCTGAGTAAAATGCACAAGGTCAACCGCATCATCAGCCGTTTCCTGTCCTTGTTCTAATAGCAATGCTATTGCCTCATCATCAACATTAACAAGGCGCTTTAGCTGTTTTTTATATTCGTCCTTTTCAGTTTGAGTTACCTGATTGTCAGCATTGACTAACTCGCTAAGTAAGGCAGCTGTGGCAAGTTCAATCGTGTATGCAGGTTTTGCTTTGTTGTGTGACTCTTCAAATAGTTTCAAAAAAGATTTCAGCATGATGCCTCTGGTTAGTGGCTTTAACAGCGCAGCTGTTCGATTAGGATAATTGAGTATTTGAATATTTATTACTAAGGAAAAGAGGATTTCGATTAGTTGTTTAAAAATGTGGATGGTTTAGCTTAGGTGGCCGCGCTCTTTTCACACAAAGCTAGTTTCTTTACTGCTGACGAGTACTAAGTAGGCAAATAGCTTTACTGCCATTCTTCTCAAACCAGACTCGCTCACATAGAGTCTGAATTAAAGGAAGGCCTCGACCAAAGCATTCATCATTAGAAAAATGCGCTCCCGCTAAATACGCTTTGTTTTCCCACTGGAATCCATTCCCACTATCTTCTACCGAAACGAGCACTTTTCCCCTATTAGGTAAAGATTCTACTCTAACGATGATTCGACCGCGGCTTAGAGCTTGTAGAGATGCCTCCCTATTTTCATAGTATTGGTGAAATCCAGCGCTGTCTTGTTTAAGTTTCGAGTCAAGCTTTAAAATACCGTGCTCAAGTGCATTATTAAAAAGCTCTGATAACACTGTGAATATAATCGAACGGATACCTTGCATCTCTTCACACTGTCCTGCCAGCTGTAGTACACGTGGCAGAATATCAGGCTGCTTTAGGTGCTCGGCATCCAGAGTTACCTCATGTACTGACGGAAAAGCGGACGCGACTTGGTTTCTCAGGTGCATATTTATTGGTTTTGAGGTGAATACCACTAAGGTTACATCATCTTGAAATGTAGACGTTGCACAGTGCGCCTTAGCACGCTCAAATAATGATTTAGCGTCGACAACGCCTTCTTCTATCATTTGATTTTTTACTATCTCTGCTAGTCCTTCTTCCAGCAACATATCACCATCATCATTTGAGATTTCGATAAGCCCGTCACTGCAAATGATTAACTGCTCATTGTGTCCTAAATTAACCGTGTCAATATCGGTGTTAAGCTCATGTTCTTCTAATACCCCTAGGGCCATGTGACGAGAACATACTTTACGTGGCGCCATGTTTGATGTCGCAGGAATAATCACTGCAGGCATCCCGCCCTGCCACAAATTTATGCGGTTTCCCGCCGCATTAATCTCACCAACTACGGCAGCCATAAACATATCACTGGGCAAGAACTTAATGAGGATCTGGTTTAATTCACTAACAATTTCAGATACCGATACACCTTGTTGACTTAGCTCTTGAAATACACGTGTTACAGGCAGGGCGCCAATAGCCGAAGCAAGACCGTGTCCAGTAAAGTCCCCCACAATGAAATAAATGCCCCCACTAGGGCTTGCTTCGCACAAGAATAAATCACCGTTAAAGGTTTCGGCTGGTTGAAGAAAACAATCGAAATGCGTCTGCACTTCCGGGCGATTAACTATGGCATGACTGAAGATATGCTCAACAATGGCGTGTTCCCGTGCCACCCTTTGATTAAAAAGTCGCAGGCTCTTGTTCTGTTGTTCAACGTGTTCACTTAACGCACGTATTTTTAAGTGCGCCCTAATTTTCGCAATTAAGATATGACGGTCAAAAGGTTTTGTAGCAAAATCGTTTCCCCCTACTTCTAAACAGCGCACTAAGCTGTCTTTGTCCTCTAGGGCAGTGATAAACAGAATAGGAAGATAAGGGCCTTTAGCAAGTTGACGGATTTTTGGTGCAACATCAAAACCAGACAGCCCAGGCATAACAACATCGAGCAAAACCAAATCTGGCTGCTCTTCAATAAATGTTTCAATCGCCTCTATACCATCTACTGCTTCAACGCATTCTGTATAGCCAGCGTTATAGAGCATGTTAGTCAAGAGAGTACGGTTGATAGCCTCGTCATCAACAATGAGGATTTTCAACAGAAGAAGTCCTATTCAGGCTACTTAATTTCGAACTTTTTATCGAACCTGGATATTTTGAGAATTTTTGCCACCTGAGGTCTGGCGTTCTCGATACTGTAGGAGAGTTCTTTGCCTGCCAATGTTTTCTGCATGTTCAATAGCATGCCTAGTGCTGAGCTATCCATATACTCTGTACGAGACAAGTCAACAGCGATATGAGTTACGCCGTCATTCAGTTCGCTGTATGCGTTTCTAAAATCTTCGACTTTACTGAAATCAAATTTTGTTCCTACATCGATTACCAATACTTTCCCTTGATTCTGGTAGCTTGACGTTATTTCCATATGCTTTCCTTAAAATGTCAGCAGAAATGCTTCAATACATGCTTTTAACTTTGCTATCCTTATCTTAGTTGAACTTTTTTACATCGCCATCAAGAAGTGCTTAAACTTTCGTATGATTAAGTTTTGACAAGCATAAAAAGGATGGTTTTACGGATTTTATTGAGGTATCTATGCAAGATTGGCAAGACGCTCTTTTGGTCTACAGTACAGAGAGCGGCAAAATAAAGCCTGAGCAAAAACCAGAGCAACGTTCAGTTTCTTCAGACGGCGTAGTTCGTATTCACAGAGAAACGAAAGGTCGCAAAGGTAAAGGTGTGTCGTTAATTAAAGGGCTAGATCTTCCTTCTGACGAACTAAAGAAACTTGGCTCAGAATTAAAAAAGAAATGCGGTTGCGGCGGAGCGGTAAAAGATGGCGTCATTGAAGTACAAACTGATGACAGAGAAAAACTGCGCTCACTGCTAACTGACAAAGGGTACAAAGTTAAGCTTGCGGGTGGTTAGTGATTGAAGACCACAAGCACGCTCTCACTTTTTCATAAACATATAACAAAAAGAGTCTGAAATGGAAAAGCTGTCAATTTCTGATTTACATATTGTTTTGGTTGAACCATCTGACACACAACGAAAAATTATCACTACGTTGCTGTTAAAAGAAAACGTTAAGGAAATTGACCCAGTCAGTACCCTTTCCGAAGCTCGTTCAGCGGTTAAAGCCCATGGCGCCGACTTAATAGTTAGTGCTATGTATTATGAGGACGGAACTGCACTAGAGCTTCTCAAGTTTATAAAAGAAGACGACGCATTTAAGAGTATTCCATTTATGCTCGTCTCCAGTGAAAATCGACTAAGTAAATTGGAAGAATTCAAACAGGCGGGTGTCGCAGCAATTCTTCCTAAACCCTTTGAGCCTCTTCATTTATCACGTGCCTTAAATGCGAGTCTCGACCTTATCAACCACGATGAGTTAGAACTAGAATTGTTTGATGTGCACGACGTTCGTGTGCTGCTTGTCGATGACAGTAAACTTGCGCGGAATCATATTAGACGAGTACTTGAAGGAATGGGACTGCAGCGAATCCAAGAAGCTGAAAATGGCGCAGCTGCGCTTACTTTAATAAAAGACCAAGCTTTCGACCTAGTGGTTACCGACTACAATATGCCTGAAATGGACGGTCGAGAGCTGTCTGAATTCATTCGCTTTAATCCAGAAACCACGCATATTCCTATTATTATGGTGACATCTGAATCGGCAGACAGTGCCCATATGGCCAACATTCAGCAAACCGGTGTAAATGCCTTGTGCGATAAGCCTTTTGAGCCAAATGAAGTACGCCAAATGCTGTCAGCGCTTTTAGGTAATTAGCCTTCATAGCATGCATTTTTAAACGAATGCTACATATCGTGAAACTGCGCGATGTGTAGCAAACTCATTTTTAGTTCTTTTTCAAGCCCCTCATATCAAAAACAACTATACATTTTGTAAAAATGGGTTGACACACATAGGGGTTCGACATACATTCAGGTTCATGAAACAGATAATAAAGCACGTAGTATTTTTCATTTTTGCGTTTACATCCTTTTACTAGGGAGGCGCAGCTACATGCATAAAAACCTCCCACTTGGGAGGTTTTTTTTTAGCAACATTTATTTATAAGATACGCACGGGAATGATATGTCAGACAATGCATTAGATACTGTTAGAGAGCGCATTACCGCTCTTGACAGTGAATTACTTACACTACTCTCAGAACGCAGAAAGTTAACTAACGAAGTGGCCGAGACAAAAATAAAGCACCACATTCCTGTAAGAGATCAAAAGCGTGAAGAACAGCTATTAGTGCGCTTAATAAAAGAAGGCCAGAGCATTGGTTTAGATCCTCATTACGTAACACAAATTTTTCACGTTATTATTGAAGATTCAGTTTTAAACCAGCAGGCAATGCTTGCTGAACGTGCTAACCCTGGCAGCACGCTACCGTTAAACCGAGTAGCATTCCTAGGCGACAAGGGCTCTTACTCATACCTTGCGACACAGAAGTATTTTTCACGTAGACCTGGAGAGTTGTTGGAAATTGGCTGCCAAAGCTTTGCTGAAATTATTCACAAAGTTGAGAGTACAGAAGCCGATTACGCGGTGCTGCCCATTGAAAACACAACCTCTGGCAGTATCAATGAAGTGTACGACCAACTTCAGCACACACAGCTAAGCATTATTGGTGAGCTTACCCACCCTATCCGCCATACTTTGTTAGTGGGGACTAATACCAGCATCGATAAAATTAAAACACTTTATGCACACCCTCAAGTGTTCACTCAATGTAGCCATTTCTTAGCCGAGCTAGGCAACGTTGAAGTAAAGACTATGGACAGCACAAGTTCTGCCATGTTGACCGTTAGTGAGCTTCAGCGCGACGACGTAGCGGCTATTGGAAGTGAAGCAGGCGGCAACCTTTATGGACTGATGGCAATAAAGAGTAACTTGGCGAATCAAAAAGAAAACCATAGCCGCTTTATTGTTGTTGCTCGCAATCCTGTGGTTGTCCCTTTGCAAGTACCAGCTAAAACAACCCTCGTTATGTCTACCATCCAAAAGCCAGGCGCACTTGTAGAGGCCTTATTGGTGCTTCGAGAGAACAGCATCAATATGACCAAGCTTGAATCCCGCCCTATTCCAGGCAACCCTTGGGAAGAAATGTTCTATATTGATGTGGAAGGCAATGTAGAAGATGGCCCTGTACAGAATGCGTTAGATGCATTACGAGGCATTACGCGCTATATCAAGGTACTAGGATGCTATCCGAGTGAAGAAATTAGCCCAACCAAAGTGGCTGCCGCGAGTGCGCTAGCTGACTAACATGTAAGAAGCGAGCTTTTAGCTCGCTTCTTGCTCTTAACCCATTCTAGTGAACACTACTTATCTCTTAAAAGCTGACCGTCATCCGCCTTTAGCAACATCTGTTTGCTGTCTACTAAGCACTTCTTCGCATAGTCTCCGAACCACGCGCCTACTTTAATAAACTGTTCTACAAACCCTTTTTTATCGCCATTTTCAAGTAATGATAGTGCAATCCCGAAGCGTTCATAAAAGCGGCGCAGAAGTGCAAAGTTATCAGGGTTATTGAAGATAATATCGGCATACAATTGAGGTGACTGAGCGAATAATCTGCCCACCATTGCCAGCTCTAAACGATATATTGGAGAGCTAAACATGGTGAGAGATTCAAGATTAGGGTCTTCACCTTTTAAATGTTGTCCGTACACAAAGGTGTTGAAGTGGCGCATAACCTGAATGTATGCCATGGCTTGGTCGTGTTCTTGCGCGCTGGAGTCGTGAATTGTGGCTCCCCATATTCGCATTTGTTCAATCAGCCAACTGTACTTGTCGCTGTCACGACCGTCGCACACTACCACTACCTGCTTAATCATGCCTGGTGCGTCAGGACCAAACATGGGGTGTAATCCAACGACAGGGCCACTATGTACAGCTAGCATTGCTTCAAGTGGCTTAGCTTTAATACTGGTTATATCTGCGAGCACACAGTCTTTTGGCAGCATAGTTAGCTTGCTAATTACGGCTTCTGTTAGATTAATAGGTACTGCAACAACAACCAGCGAAGCACAACTTAGTAATGATGTTGCTCTGCCATTTTCCCAGTCGTCTTTTTC
>CEPQ01047982.1_pt1 | contig 10205 bp, 9 predicted proteins | sample 530411 | NCBI WGS metagenome assembly CEPQ01 (sample SAMEA2620039, study PRJEB7988) | marine metagenome | isolation source: saline water (ENVO:00002010), including
TGACACCCAGTAGCTTTGAATCTTCCAGTGGAATAGGTGTTCGAGGCATAGTCAACGGGGCGCGGGTGGCATTGGGCAATACCACGCTGATGGAATCGGAAGGCGTCTCTTCGACACCGATGCTGGCTGAAGCAGAAGCTTTACGTGCCGAAGGTGCCAGCGTTATGTATCTGGCGAGAAATGACGTCCTTTTGGGGTTGCTAGCGGTCTCTGATCCCGTGAAGGAAACGACTCGGGAGGCGCTGGCCAGTCTGAAAGAAGCCGGGCTGACGGTGGTCATGGCCACCGGTGACGGCACAACCACGGCGAAAGCAGTTGCCGGAAAGCTTGGCATCTCCGAGGTATATGGCGAGGTCAAGCCTCAAGATAAGCTCGCGCTCGTAGAACGTTTCCAGGCCGAAGGCAAGATCGTCGGGATGGCGGGCGATGGGATCAACGATGCTCCGGCGTTGGCCAAGGCAAATGTCGGGATTGCCATGGGGACCGGTACCGACGTGGCGATCAATAGCGCCCATGTCACCCTGGTGAAGGGCGACCTGCGCGCCATCGCGCGTGCGACGGAACTGTCCGTTGAAACGGTGCGCAACATGCGTCAGAACCTCGGCTTTGCATTCTTATATAACGCCTTAGGCATTCCCTTAGCTGCGGGCCTGCTTTATCCATTCACGGGGCAGCTTCTGTCCCCGATGTTGGCAGCACTCGCGATGAGTTTGAGCTCGGTATCCGTGATCGCGAATGCCCTAAGGCTACGCGGAACAACGCGCTGAGAACTATGGCTCAGCATTGCTGCTGATCGGGATAATACATCGGACGTCCCGCTGTGCCGGAAGCTGGCCGACTCAAAAACGGCGTCCCAGACTAAATTTAGTATGCCGGTCTACTTCAAACGGGCTGCCCCTCGCCGGGAGCTTCCAAGACCCACCGGAGATCACGTCCAATCACCGTTGTAGTGACCAATGCATCCGGATTCTTTTTAATTCAGGCGCGAATTTTATGAACATCGACGCTTGAACGCGCTCCTATGGTCAGTAGTTTTCAGTTATCCAACCATGGAGCCCATATGCGAATCTCATCCAAAGTAGCCGTAGCGACGGTAGCTTTCATCGCCTCAGCAGCAGCATTTTCTCAAACGCAGCCTGCCGAAGTATCTCCGCGTCAGGCGACGGCTGAGCCTCAACATGGTGACGCCATGAAGACTTCGTCTCACTCATATGACGAGCAATTTCTCGATACCATGGCCAAGCACCATGAGGAAGCAGTCCAGATGGCCGAGCTAGTCGATAGCCGCAGTGCGCACGATAAGCTAAAGCAAATGGCGAAGAAGACCATTGATGACCAAGGTGCTGAGATTGCTCAACTACGCGAATGGAAGTCGCAATGGTTTCCCAATAAGGGGAGTGCTGTGAACATGAAACTGCCCGGCATGATGCAGTCGATGAAAGGTATGTCGATGGAAAAGCTCCAGTCGAGTCAAGGCGATGAGTTTGATGCCATGTTCCTCGACATGATGATCAAGCATCATCGTGGGGCACTCGCCATGGCGCAGGACGCCATCAAGAAATCCCGTCACCCAGAAATTGTTGCCTTCTCCAAGAAGGTCATCTCACAACAACAAGAAGAAATTTCCACGATGAGTCGCTGGAAAAAGGAATGGAAGCTGGCCGTCCATTGATGAGTGATCACCTAGCTTCCTGTTTGCCATGGATCTGGCATTCGCCAGAACGCAATCCGGGCAGTCGGACTGCCCATCTATCAAGGAGATCGAAATGTCACATGAAGATTTTCGTACCTGTATTGAGGCCTGCTATGCGTGTGCAGCAGCTTGCGACCGATGTGCGGCAGCCTGTTTGCAAGAAGAGGATGTGAAGATGATGGCTCGGTGCATCGCCACCGATGCCGACTGTGCCACCATCTGCAGAACCGCTGCTGCGTTAATGGCCCGCGGCAGCGAGTTCACCCAAGAGGTTTGCACGCTGTGTGCGCGAATCTGTAAGGCATGCGCTGAAGAGTGTGCCAAGCACAAGGCCCAGCACTGCCAGGACTGCGCACAAGCCTGCACTCGTTGCGCTGAAGCATGCAGTCAAATGGCCGCCTAAATCGCTCGCCGCGTCCGGCTACCAATATGCCGGACGTGTAGCGCCAGCTTAATGCATGTGCTTCTGAAGCGACGCGCGCACCACCTCAGCGCTACTAGGTAGAATGCGAAGAGCGTACTCTGCCAGCGGAAACTCAAGCGTTCCGCGCAGATTGAGCCCCTCCAAATTAGTGGGCGCGATACGTCGCAGCAGTTCAGGTGCAATTGCTTCATCCCCGATCTTCTGAAATTGATCGACGGTGCGTTGCATATGGGCCGTGTTCCAAGCCATCAGCACATTGGTCAGTAGTGAAAGGCTGGAGGATACGGCAGCGAGGGACTCTGGCCGCTTAGCAAGTTCCGTTGGGATTTTACCGGTGTGGACGGCGCGCTGAATCGCATGTACAGCTTCGCCTCGATTCAAAACATGGCGCAACTCTCGGCGGAATGTTGGGTTCGTGAAATAGTCTATTAGGAATATAGAGCGCAACAGCCTCCCAAGTTGAACGCCACCATCGTATACATCTTGGCCTCGTGCTGCAGAACCGAAGCGCTGTAAAGCCTGTACGGCCGTACACCGGCCACTCCGGATGGACGCGACAACCCGCACAAACTGGTCGTAGATAGCTTCGATCGCAAGGAGGTCGACGTCCCCGGCGACCACTGGAAGCGTTTCATCCGGCACCATATGTCCACGGGGGACGTGCAAGTAGCGGTCCCGCATGTGCTGTAGGACAGGACAAAGATCAAACTTCAGACCTTTGGCCACCGCAATGCCAAAATCGGTGTAGCCATGGGTGTCAACAGCGAGCTGAGCGACGTCATCGGTTCCGTTTTGCCGCACCACCCCCTCGATGGCCGCACCAACTTGCCGTTCTTTAAGCAAAATCGGCTGGTCGTAAAAAATGCCCCAGCGATCACGCACATGAGTATAGATCCCGATGGAGGCAGTACGCCGACGTGGATCCGCTCGGGCTTGCCACACGGTGCGGGTTGTCTCCAGACTCATCATGTCGGAGGAGGCCAAGTCGCCAATTCCCCAGTGCGCCGCGATAGGATGTCGATGCATGTAGGCTAGCACCGCATCGGCCGCTTCACGCAACTTGCGTTCATCGGCCACCACCTTCATCATCTGCCGGATCGCGGAGGCCTTGAGCTCAGGAATCATGCGGGAGATGTCAGCTGCCGACAAGGAGGTTCCGTGCGCCAACACAGCAGCATAAACAAGAAGTAACTCGCTGCGCGAGCGAGGCTCCCTACCCAAGAGCAGCCAGGAAAACCGCACCTCGCTGTCGATATCCAGGATGATCTTGGGAAGTTGACCCACTGGGCGATCATCAAAGATGGCGCGACGCAGCGCATCTAAAGCCGGGTCTCTTTCCTCAGCCACGATACCCTCATTGCGGACGCCACCTGCCTCAATGCGCACCTCGCCGCGAAGATAAGCATCCTTCAGCCGATCAAGGCCGCCATCAAGGTGGTCGATAATCTTTGCCAAGAAGACCTTGGGATCTTGCGGCAGCTCCAGGTGGCCGTAATAGTGGTTCCGCTTCGCCTTCCATTCCTCTTCAGGGATGAGCAATGTAGCGCGACTGCGAAAGGAGAAACTGTGATCAACGTACACAGAACCATTTCTTAACGCCATTCGTAATGCGGAAATAGTTGCCCATTCGAATGCTCGCAGCGCCTCGGTACGGTCTTCGCCCTCAATATTCTCCCTCCATACGCGACCGAGTTTAATATTGACATCTACTGGCAACTCGCTGTTACCGTCAGGGCCGTAAAGGTTGCGAAGCACGTTGATTGCGTCCACAACGGGATGCTGCGTCTCGGACTCAAATGGCAGTGCGACGAGCTTATGCAACATTGCACGCGCCTGAGCGCTCTTGGTCATAAGCTGCAGCCGGATTAAACTACGCCGGCTGGGCGCGTGCTGCTGTAGTACCTGGTCAGCCAGTTCCACGATCTTGGTCAGTGATTCGTCGGCCGGAGTGTCAGTATTCAAGGCGAGCAGCCTCACCGACTCGGCAAAACCGCAGAGCTGCCTTTTTAGATCAGGTCGACCGGCGTCGACCTGTCTACCAGCCTCTGTTATAACTTCAATTGCCCATCGGCGGAACATGGCGAGTAGCTGATCGGTCGCCGAGCAAAGGGCATAGCGCATGAAGCAGGCGGTTTCAAGCCTACGGGACTGAGATGTAATGCGCTTACTGACGGAGGGTGGTCGGTTGGCGCATCGCCGTGCGTAATGACGAACCAGCGTTTCGTTGATCTGGGAGGGCCAACTGATGGGGACTCGCAATCCATGCAGATGGTCGATTTTCTCAAACAATTCGGACATCTGAACCGTTGAATGCTTCACCGGAACTGCCCACAGCCACTGCTGAAGACTGGCCCGATCACCAACCGGCGCGGCAAGATGCCGGCTCCACTCTTGAACACTGGCCTCGCCTAAGCAGCACAGCAAGGTCGACTCCAGGAATGTTTCGTGGCTGCGGATTGCCTCAGCTATCACGCGCTTCAGTTGACGATCATGGGGCATCAGAATCTGATGCTCATACAACCAACCCTTAACCTGCATGAGCAGCGTCGAGGGGTCCGGCCGGCCGACTAATGTCTCTTTGAGCCAGCGGACCAGGTAACGTCGCTGGTGCTCGGTCATCGATGAAAAACCGAGCGCTTGCTGCGCCAGTTGCTGATGGTCGATCAGCGTTCGCGGCCGTGTCTCGTAGAGCGAGCGCAATGTTCCGATTTCAGGCGGCGCGATGGATAACTGTTCGCCAAGATGGCTCCACAAAACCTTCGGAACTTGCTTGTAGGCATCAAGGGTGCGGCCGGTCATCCGGATAAAACCAAGATGAAGGGCGAGCGCCAGACGGTAGAGGTGGTTGCGCCGCGCCTCAATCAGAGTATGTTCTTTGGCAGAAAACGTGAAGAACGTGTTCAGCTCAAACTCAGTCAGTTCGGGCGGGATGTGGCGCAAGCCGAGGTAGGGAGCGTGCCAATGGTCCATTGTTTAACTCTCTGAAGAGAACAATGGGCACCATCATACCCGGGCGGGAAGGCAAACAGTAAGTGACTGATTTTAAAGCGATTGTTGCATTGCGCATCGCTGAAACCCGCGTAAACACTGGGTTGCGCTAACGTCGCTTATTGCACGCGGATCAAAGGAACCCCGATATTGGCTATAACCGGTTAGCCGCCTTGCTGCAGCTCCTCAGCCTGTCTTTCGGGAGTCTGAGCATCTCGGCGCGGCTCGCCAAGCGCGGCCTCTGGATGGCGGCGAAAAACGTGAGCGTTTCTTATCATAGTGAAATGTCGCCCGATATGCTGTCCAGCGTATTGCGCAGCGGGGTCTGCCCGCCTGAATATGCCTCAAATATCGGGTGTTTTCTGGATGAAACGCCCCTTGAGCTAGTGGTCATGGTAGTGGAAGAGGCGGCCGCCCACGCGGAGGAGCGACAGCAAATATGGTCACACGTCGCCCGGCTAGCATTGCAATACGGCTCTGCCAGAAATGAATTTTGGGCCATGACGCCAGGAGTTGAACTGGGCAGTGAGGGGCAGCAGGATGATGGCCGTTGCCCAGTGCGCCAAAAAGGTCAAAACGGCCGGAGGATCTCAGGGAGTGATGCCAAATTTGACTGACAGGCTATTCGAGAATCAGAGCAAGCGCGGCGTTGAAATTCTGTTTTTACCTTTTTGGCGCGTTGGGCACAAATAGCCTACTATTCACCATCTCATGCTGATGGGTCGCCTGGCCCAATCAATCTACTGGCCATGCGCGTTGTTCGTGCTGCTGACGCAGGATAGCCATCCGCTACCTGCGCTGCCCCCAGCGGTCGTGGCCTTGGCCGGGCATGCCGTTATGTGGGCCCAGCATCTGAAGCAATGACGCTCATTGGCCTTATCTCGGCTGGCGCCCCTCATGGGTGGCGGCGTCAGCCACTGCCCGTCTGCCGGCCAACTGGCGTCAGTTCCACCGACTTTTTGACGCAGTGATATACAAATTTGCTTCAATGGACGATTGCAGCAAGCCGTTGACAATGCCGAACGGTAGCCGTACATTAAACGTACACGCGGCAATTCGCCGTATAACCGGAGTAATGTACATGGGTCGAACAGAACGAATGGAATTGCGCCTCGATGAAGCTCTCATGGCGCGTATTGATGAATGGATCGAGCAAAATGGGCGCAGCAGTTCACGCTCCGAGGCTGTACGCCAATTGGTCGATATCGGTTTGGCAGCAGCTAGCGGTAAGGCCATTCATCTCAGCGACGGCGATAAACTCAACTTCATGATGCTGCGAGACATCGTGAAGCATCTGAAAATCAAAGGGGAAACTAACGTCGACTTGGTGGCGGAGTCTATTTATGGTGGCCATTACTGGGCCCCGACGTGGGATATGCAGGGTCTGTTCCATAATCACGCGGACAAGCCGTCTGACGTCACATTTGTCGTCGACGTCCTGGACATGTGGACCTTCATCGAATCACGCATGGAAACCCTCGCCCCTGAAGAACAGGAAAAGATCAAGGCTGCTCACCATGGTTATCTTCCTCAGTTCTTAGGATTTGACGGAAACAACGAGTCACACCTGATGGGCATTGCTCATTTTTTGGTGAAAGATATGAAGCGCTTTTCCCGATTCGAAAACAGGGATTTCAACTCTCACCTACCCACCGCAGGCCGCTACCGCCGTATGGTTGACGCCTTTGAACCAATTCGTAAGAACCTTGGATTCGGTCGTGTGATAAGCGTAGAACAGATCATTGCGATCCTATCGGTCGATCGCTGATCGCTAACTCGCGGCAGTCAGCGCGCCGACTGCAAACTCATTATCTGCGCTGCCGCCTGCAGACAGTGGGCCAGGTAATCGTCTAACTCCAAGGAAAAGGTATGTACCCCCACCCTGTGAAAAATATCTCTTTAACAGACGAGCAACTTTTCGAACTCAATGATGCCGTGATGGAGACCATCACCCGAATGGTTGAGTTCGGTCAGACTACGGATGAAGTACGCGCCCAATCACTGCCTCGCCTCTGGGAAGCCAGGCTCAAAATCGTCGAAGCGATAAACGGGCCAGGCAAGACGTATAACCAGGATATTTTGGAAGCACAAGTTAACGCTGCGATTCAAAGTCCAGTCGTACTGAAATGGTCCGTGTCAGCTGACGGTGTCCACGTCGGATACGTCAGTTGCGTGAGCGAAGATCAGGCGGCACGGCAAGGCGGGATGGAGTTCAACATTCCAGACGGCACCGAGATTAGCGTTCGTTTGCTGCGCTAGACAAGTCGTTGTTACTAAGAGGGCCGGTAGGGCACCTACCGAGGGTAGAAGGGGCAGAATTGAACCGCCGAGCTACGCGGGATTTCGCATGCGAAACGGGGAGGAAACTGCGCAGACAGAAATTTGATTGACGGCAAAACTGTGTGCCAGGACAATATTGGCTCCAAGCGTCTCTCACGCTCGGAAACACGATGTTATTTTGATGGCGGATTCCTCCGGGAACCCGCCATTTTTTTCGTCCGGGATGCCGATTAGAAGATGTGGCGGATGCCCACGCCAACCGTCGTCAGGCTATTCTTACCGTTCGCCGAATTGGTGATCTCGTATACAGCCGCGTCCTTGGCCTTGTTGTAATCCACCGTCGTATAAAGCTGGGTGCGCTTGGACAGGGCATATTCAGCAACTGCCGCCACCGCATATCGCTTACCGTCGCCGACATTGCCGAGGCCCGAGTAAGCGACATTCTTGCTCTTATCGTAATAGAACGCGCCGGTCAGGTTCAGCTGAGAAGTTGCCTTATACGTAGCACCGAGGAAATACCCATCATCCTTGCGCTCCACGCCCACGACGTTGCCGGAGCTGGCGGTCGAATAACCGGTGGTAGCCATGAAGATGGCGTTGAAGCCGGTTGCATCCTTCAGGCGATAGTAGCCACCAAATGCCTTCGTAGTGCCGAAGTCGTAAGATGCAGAAACGTTGTAGGTTGTGGCTTTGTTGCGAGCAGGGGTCGAATCGACGGTTTGCTGGTAACCGCCGCCTAGTGCGAATGCGCCTGCGTTATAGCGCAACGCGGTGCTCACTTGGCTACCGCTGCGCGTACTGCCTGCAACTTCGCCGAAGGCGTAACTGACAGACGCCGCAACCGGGCCAAACTGGCCGTCGTAACGCAGCATGTTGTTGGTGCGGATACGCGTGGCCGCAGCCGGCAGCCAAGCGTTGCTTTCGTAGTTGCCAACGGTCAGAGGATCAAAATGGTCTGCCATCAAGTCGAACAGAGGGGTATTTTGGCGACCCACGCGGACGGTACCAAACGAGCCCCCCAGCCCAACCCACGATTGACGTCCGAAGATGACATTTGCTCCGTTAGCCAAAGCACCGGTGTCACTGGAGAAGCCGTTTTCCAGTTGGAACATAGCCTTCAGCCCGCCGCCAAGATCCTCGGTGCCCTTGAAGCCAATGCGGCTGTTGGAGATTGCGCCATTGTCCAGGCGAACGTTGCTGTTGCCGGCCGCATTATCGTTGCTGAGATAACGAATGCTGGTATCGACAATACCGTAAATCGTTACCGTAGACTGAGCGAATGCGCTACTGCTGGCCAGGCCAGCTGCGATCAACATCAAGGATGCTTTTTTCATTTTGTCTCTTCTGGATAAGGAGTAGTTGGATACCAAAGCTGCACAGGGAATTTGTGCAGCTGGCGCCGCCGGCGAGCTGTGAATTGATCCTCACGGATATCAGCGCGTGCCAAGTGTGGCAGGCGGGAGAATACCAGAACAAAAAAGTAAATCTGTGTGATTTCTGGGACACAAAGGCTAAATTTTTTTAATCATTTATAGCCTTTCTCCGCCGGGCGAAATCAAGTGTTTAGCGCCAATTTCCTAGCGAGTTTTAGCACAGCTGCTTGCCCCTTCGCATCGAGACGACTTGCCTCCAGGATTAACTCTGCCATCTTATTGTTTGGTTCGTACAGATAGCTTACAGGCACATCCAGCACTTCGGCCAACCTGGTCGCGGTCGAATAGTTCGGCATATGGACCCCCCGTTCGTACTGATTGACACGGGCACTCGCACTGAACTCATCAATTCCAGCAAGAACGCCCAATTCAAACTGGGCGAGCGCCTTCTTCAGCCGGGCCTTTCTTAGCCGCTTGGGGAAAATTGTTTGGGGGGATGCGCGCGCTTTCATGCGCAAAGTGTCTGTCTTGCCCGCTTTCGCCGCACTAAGCAAAACTTAGAAAATTGCAGAAGAAATCAAGCTCGAATTGATTCCGAAAGGACGGGAAAAGGCGTAGGATATTACTCGAAACCCGCGCCAATACAAGCTAAAACTTAGTGTGATTATCCAATCTCGCTAGGCGGGATTTGATTACAATATATAATAATGTGCACTGTAGTTTTGTAGAAAATACGGATTGGCAGATGATTATTGGTTACGCTAGAACGCTTTCAGAAGACGCCGATGGTGCTCGCCAGGTGGCAAAGCTCAAAGAGGCCGGGTGTGAACGAATCGTGTTTGATAGCGATCCGGGAGGGCGATGGGACAACGTAAAGTTGCGCCAAGTCCTGGCCCAGGTATCGAACGCGGACCTCGTTATTGTTGAGAGCCAATTCAGTATCGCCAACAATTGGAACGATTTCCTGACGTTCTTCATCAAGCTCCGCAAGACGGGCGCAACCTTCTTTAGCATCCTGGATGGCATCGACACCAGAACTCCTGAAGGAATCAAGGTCTCAGAGATCATCTGCGGTTTTGGCTCGATCAGGAGTCAGTTCCAGAGCCTGACTACTCGCGAGGGGGTGGAGCGAGCGCGTGAACAAGGCCGTGCTGTTGGCCGGCCTCCGAAACTCGATCCCATAGAGAAAAACACGATCAGGCGGCTGTTGAGGGGAAATTACATGGGCGTTTGCGATATCGCCAAAATGTACAAGGTTCATCATTCGGTCATTTCCAAGGTCAGGCGTGAAATGATCCTCCAAACCTAAAATAATCCCTCCTGGAGCCCCTACAAGCGCCCTATGGCGTTTTTTTTTCGCATGTCCCCCTTTTCCTGCCGAACTCGCCGGAGGCGCGGGAGGGGGGTGCCGCGAAGCGGGGGGAGGGCTTGCCCTCCCACAGGGGGG
>CEPQ01001818.1_pt1 | contig 10175 bp, 8 predicted proteins | sample 530411 | NCBI WGS metagenome assembly CEPQ01 (sample SAMEA2620039, study PRJEB7988) | marine metagenome | isolation source: saline water (ENVO:00002010), including
TCATCTTCTGCTTCTGCACGGTGCTCAACATAGGCTTGATGAACGTCCTTGTAAAAATCTAGCGTCCAGTTATCCTGCGGTGTAATGCCTTCTTTTATTTGCCAAATACTGTTGGCAATGTCGCCAACGACTTCAAGCTGTGGGAAATAAACCGGGTCGACAGCTGCGGAATCAAAGTTAACGTGAATAACTTTTTTGTCGTTGTGATGCATAAAAAACGGTGGTTTTTCTACTACATCGTGGCCAACGTTAATAATAAGGTCAGCCCGTTCTATAGCTCGGTGAACAAAGTCGCCGTCAGATAACGCCGTATTTCCGGCAAAGCGGGGGTCACTTTCATTCAGCACGCCCTTACCCATTTGAGTAGTGACAAATGGAATACAGGTTTTATCAACAAATTCCCTAAGCATTTTGGCCGTGAGCTTTCTATTCGCACCTGCGCCAATCAATAACAAGGGGGACTGTGCTTCTTCAATCATGGTGATAGCCGAGGAAATAGCTTTGTACTCAGCAATAGGCCTGCGCGTCTTGCTTGGTGTTAAAAGCTGCGCACTGGTTTGCTCAGCCGCAATATCCTCTGGTAACTCTATGTGCACTGCGCCAGGGCGTTCTTCTGACGCCAAGCGAAAGGCCTCTCGAACGGTAGAGGGAATTCGGTCTCCACTCACTATCTGATTGGTGAATTTGGTGATGGGACGCATCATATCCACGATATCGATAACTTGGAAACGGCCTTGCTTGCTGGTTTTGATTGGCTTTTGCCCCGTAATCATAAGCATGGGCATTGCACCTAGCTGAGCGTAGGCAGCAGGAGTCACTAAGTTAGTAGCGCCAGGCCCTAAGGTGGACAGACAAACGCCTACTTTCCCCGTTAGCCTGCCATAGGTGGCGGCCATAAAACCGGCCCCTTGTTCATGGCGAGTGAGGACCAACTTAATGGATGACTCACGCAATGACTCTAATAAATCGAGGTTTTCTTCGCCGGGAATACCAAACACGTATTCCACACCTTCAGCTTCTAACGCTTTCACAAATAAGTCGGACGCTTTCATGTACTGCACGCTCCTTGTAAAGAGGTATTTCTATGTATTTAGACTGATTGCTACGACTTCAGCATAAAAAACGATTGGTATTTTATGACTTACTTAACTTACAGGGACGGTTTTATGAATGCCAACTTTTATTGACGGATGGGTAGCAGCGGGCGCCTAGCTGTTTTCCCGCTCCCACTGTGCTAATTTGCCTGTGTAGCGGCGTCAACGTTCGCTTTATTTTCTGTTATCCACCAGCGTTCCATAATGCGGACATTTTTTTGATTCGCTTTATAAAAGACGTCGACAATATCACCAACAAAGGGAATAAAACCTAATCCAAAATCGACGGCAGAGTTTTTCACCATTTGCGCAACAAGGGTTTTCGGCATGCCCAACGATTTTCCAAGCCAAACGATGCGTAGTGAAACAAATAACATAAGGGCGTCACCTGCCCCAGGGATGAGCCCGACAATAGAGTCTAGACCTATCCTAATTGGAATAAGGGGGAGCTTAACCGCGGTGTCGAGCAAGTTCGCCAGCTTTTGCGCTTTTAGTAATGCCTTTGGTGCTTTAACGTCCACGTTGTTATCTCCCTTTATCTAATTGCTCAAAACCCTTTAGCAGAGTGAACACTCAATCTAATAATATGCCTATTGCTTTGGCCCTTTACAAAAGCGTGGGATGCAGCAGCCTCGGCAGCTACTTTTCTGCGCCTACTTTTCAGCGCCGAGCGCTCTTGCGAGTCCTGCACGCAAACCGTTGTCCGATTCTACCGTCCAACCATGTAAATTTTCTTGCACTATGTCAAACAACACATCAATGTGTTCTTTATCACTGTTTAATGCCGCGATGTATTCATAGCGTTCACCACCCGCTTCCATAAAGTATTCACGATTCTCTTCACCAATTTCTTCAATGGTTTCCAAGCAGTCGGCTGAAAAACCAGGACACATGACCTGAATCGATTTAACACCTTTACCAGGCAATGATTTCAGTGTTTCATCCGTATACGGCTTCAACCATTCTTCTCGACCAAAGCGGGATTGGAAGGTTGTCATGTATTCGTCGTGAGAAAGCCCAAGTTTCTCTGCGAGTAGCCGCGATGTTTTATGGCATTCACAGTGATAAGGGTCGCCGTTCATCAAGTAGCGCTTCGGAATACCGTGGTAAGACAAAACAAGTTTATCTGCGCGGCCATGTTCTTCCCAATGGGCTTTTACTTTGTTGGCAAGCGCAGTAATAAAGTTGTCGCGGTCGTGATAATGATTAACGAAACGAAGTTCAGGAAGCCAGCGGCGCGAGGTAAAATCTTTTGCGATAGCATCGAAGGTAGAGCCAGTTGTCGACGCGCTGTATTGCGGATAAAGCGGAAGTACTACAAGCTTGCGCACGCCTTTTGCCAACATGGTATCAATAGTGTCGCTTATCGCTGGCTTTCCGTAGCGCATAGCAAAATCAACAATGACATCATCGCCGTATTGGGCTTTACAGCGCTGTGCGATTGCCGAAGCTTGCGCTTTAGTTATTGCCATAAGCGGTGAACCTTCTTCGGTCCACACAGTAGAATACGCCTCTGCTGAGCGCTTGGGGCGAAAGTTTAGAATGATACCGTTTAATACAAACCACCATATTGCTTTTGGTACTTCCACTACGCGGGGGTCTGAAAGAAACTCTTTTAAGTAAGGACGTAGCGCCTGCTTTGTTGGCGCTTCTGGCGTACCTAAATTCGTTACCAGCACACCAATTTTATCTGATTGCCCGTGAGTAAAGCCTTTGTTTGGTTTGTAATTCATTTATTCATCGTCCGAGAAGTACTGCGCTATATCCGTATTATACTGAATTACCTTAGATTATGATCTGCCATAACGCCAAAAAAGTGCGATTGCACTAATAGATTTTAGGCATTAAAAAAGCGGAATACATTCGAGAATACAACTCCAGAACATAAACCGCTTTTTTAGTTGCCATCGAATGCGTCGAATGGCAACGAGCCATGTTGATTATTTACGGCTGATAATACGTGGCTGCACCAGGTCCTACCGGCATGCCGAGCAGAAAGACCCATATGTAGAACAACACAGTCCAACCCACAATAAAGACCATAGAATAAGGTAGCATCATGGCGATGAGTGTCCCCATCCCTAAGTCTTTTTTATATCTAGCAGCCATTGCCAAGATAAGTCCAAAGTAACTCATCATAGGTGCAATAACGTTTGTGACTGAGTCGCCAATTCGATAGGCTGCTTGAATAACTTCTGGCGCATAGCCAATGAGCATAAGCATGGGGACAAAAATGGGTGCTGTTACAGCCCACTGCGCAGATGCACTGCCTAGAGAAAGGTTTACCACGCCACACATTAAAATAAACAGAATAAACACGGCTGGGCCATCTAATCCTGCCGCTTGCAATAGTGCAGCACCTTTAACGGCTAATACTGTGCCTAAGTTCGTCCATTTGAAAAACGCAACAAATTGCGCGGCAAAGAATACTAGCGTTATATAAAGCCCCATCGCTCCCATGCTTTTGGACATGGCATCAATGACGTCTTTGTCGTTTTTCATTGACTTAGTCACTTTACCGTAAACAAAACCTGGAATAGCAAAAGTAATAAAAATGAAAGCAACAATCCCTTTGAGAAACGGAGAGCCAGCCACTTCGCCTGTTTCTGGGTGACGCAAAATACCGTTTTCTGGCACAACTGTCAGCGCTAGTATCGCGCAAACAACAACAAAAGATACGCCGGCCCAGCGCAAACCTTTCTTCTCCAGATCGGTTGGTGCATCCATTGACTGCTTGCCTAAATCCACCGAAGCATCAGCCGGATCGAACTTTCCAAGTCTAGGCTCGACCACTTTTTCCGTAACGACGGCGCCCATTGTTGCTACCACAAAGGTACTAATAAACATAAAGTACCAGTTCACCTCTGGGCCTACCATATAGTCAGGGTCAATCATGTGCGCTGCGGCTTCTGTAATACCCGACAACAGTGGGTCGACAGTTCCAAGCAGTAGGTTGGCACTATAGCCAGCCGATACTCCAGCAAACGCAGCTGCCAACCCCGCTAACGGGTGGCGACCTAGCGAATGGAAAATCATGGCTGCCAGCGGAATAAGTACCACATAGCCCAGTTCCGAGGCTGTGTTTGATATAATTCCTGCAAAAACGATCGCGAAGGTAACAGCGCGCTTAGACGCATTCATCACCAATGCGCGCATTGCCGCCGATAAAAGGCCTGAATGTTCTGCTACTGACACACCAAGAAGCGCGACAAGTACGGTTCCAAGCGGGGCAAAACCGGTAAAGTTTGTTACCAAACCTGTCACTATTCGCTGCAACCCTTCAGCACTCATTAACGATATGACTTCGATCATGCCGTCTTCTTCACGCCCTTTCGCGCCGACAGGGCGAGGATCAGCAACTGCGATGTCGAAGTACCCTAATATGCCGCTTAACACTACGATAAAGAGTGAGAGCAGAGCAAATAAGGTTACGGGGTGAGGAAGAAGATTTCCTAACCATTCTACGGTTGTAAGAAACCGAGAGAATAACCCGCCGTGCCCGCTACTGTTGTTCGCGGACATTTTATTGGTATTTTCCGTTGTCAAAATGTTCCCTCTGTCGTTTTTAAACGCCTACTACATCAAAGCTTCCGCTGGGAGGGCATCAGCTATGTACTTTTTCGTGGCGTGTTTTAGTTGTAATCAGGCCGTATTTTACCCGATTTAGTGAATTTTTGGCAGTAAAAGGGATAAATGAAGCAATAATGCGTGTACACATGGCCTGTTGTAATGTCCGAGGACACCCTACATAGAATATTTCGTAGTTGCGCGACAGGTCAGCAATAAAAAACCAGCCTGTTTAGGCTGGTTTTTGAGTAGCTTCATGGCAAAAGCAATTATTTGCCGCTTGACTGATTCATATATTTGAAAAAATCACTGTCTGGCGCAATAACCATTACATCCTGCTTACTGTTAAAGCTTTGTCTGTATGCATCCATACTGCGTAAGAAGCTATAAAAGTCTGCGTTTTGAGAGTAGGCATCAGCGTAAATTTGTGCAGCAATCGCGTCACCTTCACCTCTAAGTTGACGTGCGTTTCGTTCTGCATCGGCGAGCATTACTGTCACCTTCGCATCAATGTTTGCCTTGATGACTTCAGCTTGCTCCTGACCTTCCGAACGGTGTTCTCGAGCAACGGCAGCACGTTCAGCGCGCATGCGCTGGAAAATCGAGTTGCTCACTTCCGTGGGTAGGTTAATTTGCTTCACGCGTACGTCAACAATCTCGATACCTAGCTCGTCAGACGACGTTGACGCCTGCTCCATTGCTTGGTTCATCAGTGCTGAACGCTCTCCAGAAACGATTTGTGCAATAGTACGTGTACCAAACTCAGAGCGAAGACCATTATTCACTTTCTGCTTAAGAAGTGCCTCTGCTTGCAGCTTGTTACCACCTGTTGAAAGGTAGTAGCGTGCAAAATCTTCAATTCGCCACTTTACATATGAATCGACAATAAGGTCTTTCTTTTCGCTGGTAACAAAACGGTCAGGTGTACCATCAAGCGTCTGGATACGCGCATCTAAGTGACGTACTGAGTCGATAAATGGAAGCTTAAAGTGTAAACCTGGTTCAAACACTTTGGTATCACCAGTGGTATCTTCACGCTGAACTTTACCAAACTGGATTACGATTGCTCGCTCACCTTCTTTAACCACAAAAAGGGCGCCCGAAGCAAGTAATACAAGCAGTACAAACGCGGCAATTAGCAAGTTCTTCATTTCTTATCTCCCCTCTCTATAGCTGTCACCACGTAAGCCTGACGACGGCGAAGTATTGCGACTGCGACCAGCTGAGTCTGTAACAGGAGCCTGTAGACCTTCTAGTGTGTTACGCGAACGAGTAGAAGACGTTGATTGTTGTCTTTCCATTATTTTATCAAGCGGGAGGTACATCATATTATTTCCGCCTTTACTGTCCACCATGATTTTACTGGTGTTACCTAGCACTTCTTCCATAGTCTCAAGGTATATCCGCTCACGCGTAACTTTCGGCGCTTTCTCATATTGTGGTAGAAGCTCGTTAAATCTCGCAACCTCACCTTGCGCCTCTAGCGTTACTCGCTCTTTGTACGCCTGTGCTTCTTCATTCATACGGTTAACTTGTCCGCGCGCTCGAGGTTCAATCTCTCTTGCATAAGCCTCTGCTTCACGGATAAAGCGCTGTTCATCTTCCTGTGCAGCAATGGCATCATCGAAGGCGTCTTTAACCTGCTCCGGTGGGCGGGCATCGCGGAAGTTCATATCAATAATTGACACCCCCATATTATAAGGTTCAATGATTGCTTGAAGCTCTTCCCACACTCGCTGACGCGTCACTTCACGACCGTCAGTTAATACATCGTCCATCGTTGAATGACCAACAACATAGCGGATAGCACTATCTAGAGATTGGCTTAAACTCTGCTCAGGGCTCTCTACTGCGAAGGTCCATCGGTAAGGGTCAACTACGCGGAACTGCATTTCCATCTGAACGCTTACTACGTTTTCATCTTCAGTAAGCATTGAACCAGAAGAAGACTGATCACGAATAGACTGAACATCAACCGGGATTACCGTGTCAATGAACGTTGGCGCCCATCGTAAGCCTGGCTCTACTTGCTGATGGTATTCGCCAAAACGCAATACCACGCCTCGCTCGGCCTCGCGGATGGTATAAAAGCCGCTGATGAACCAAATTACTACAAGTAAACCAACGAGAATACCAGCACCGATACCGCCCAAGCTTTTGCCCGAACCACCGCCGTTGCCGCCTGACTTCCCAAACTTACCAAATAAGTTTTTAAACACATCGTCTAAATCTGGGGGACCTTGATCTTTCCCACCGCGATTTTTCCACGGGTCGTTATTATTGCCACCCGGCTCATTCCAAGCCATGCTGATACTCCGTAATTACTGTTATATTTTTTAAAAATTCGTAGGCACTGTTGATGAAAGTTATCAACTAATGTCGCACAACATACTCTGATATTCCGTTTTCCAGACGTTTTTCAAGCCTATTCCAGTCGGCAGCGGGCATTCTTACATCAACCACCCAGTCTCCCTGACTGTCGTATTCTTCACTAGAAATACAGTTTAGCTCGTACAACACGCCGCGCAATCGACTTTGAGCAGGCGGAATTTTCAACGTGTAATTCACCATACTTTTACCTAAGCATTCGGTTAAAGCTTGGCTTAACAATTCCGTTCCTTCGCCTGTTTGTGCAGATAACCACACCCTAACAGGCACGCCTTCATCGTTTCTTTCTATACGCGGTTGAACGTCGTCTAGTTTATCAATCTTATTACAGATTAGTAATTGTTGAATGTCGCCTGCTTCAATTTCTTCAAGAACATCGTTTACCTCGTCCATAGTTTCACGATATTTTGCATCAGCAATATCAACAACATGAAGCAACAAGTCTGCTTCTTGCGTTTCTTGAAGCGTTGCTTTAAATGCGGCGACGAGATCATGAGGAAGGTGGCGAATAAATCCGACGGTATCGGCCAAAATTGCAGGGCCAACGTCCTTTAACTCAATTTTGCGCAGCGTTGGGTCTAACGTAGCAAATAGCTGATCAGCAGCGTAAACGTGAGAGTCAGTAATTGTGTTAAACAGCGTCGATTTACCCGCGTTTGTATAGCCAACTAAGGATACCGTAGGAATTTCAGCGCGTTTACGCGAGCGACGTCCCTGCTCACGTTGCTTCTGCACTTTTTCCAGACGACGAAGAATGGCTTTTATACGCCCACGCAGTAATCGACGATCTGTTTCCAGCTGGGTCTCACCAGGCCCCCGAAGACCAATACCACCTTTCTGACGCTCAAGGTGAGTCCAGCCCCGGATCAGGCGCGTTGAAATATGCCTAAGTTGAGCAAGTTCCACCTGAAGCTTACCTTCATGCGTTCTTGCTCTTTGAGCAAAGATATCGAGTATCAACCCTGTTCTGTCTAACACTCTGCATTTACACACGGCCTCTAAATTACGCTCCTGTGAAGGAGAAAGCGCGTGGTTAAAAATAACAACATTAGCGTCGTGCGCTTTCACTGCAGCTGCTATTTCTTCTGCTTTACCAGATCCAACAAAAAACTTAGCATGTGGCGCACTGCGAGAGGTCGTTATAACCTCCACAGCGTCTACCCCCGCTGAAGACACAAGCAATTCTAATTCGCTTAAGTCCTCTTTGCTGTTTTCGTCAGAAAAATTTACATGAACAAGTACAGCCTGTTCACCGGCTTCATAACGGTCAAACAAGCGCGTTACCTTTTAAATTATTCACCTTTAGTATTTTCAGACTCTCCTGAACTGGGCATTGTGATAGCACGAGCAGGCACAACTGTTGAAATTGCGTGCTTATACACCATTTGGCTTACTGTATTTTTCAGCAGGATGACGAACTGGTCGAAAGACTCAACCTGTCCCTGTAGTTTTATTCCGTTTACCAGATAAATAGATACTGGAATACGTTCCTTACGCAAAGCGTTTAAGAATGGGTCTTGTAAAGATTGCCCTTTAGCCATTTGATATCCTTAGTTTTTATTATTCGCAGTAGCAAAAAAACTACTGCTGCACGTCTAATGTATATCACACTCATACGCTCAAAGTGTGACTTCTGCTCTAATTTTAGTCAAATTATCGTTAGCAAATGTGTCTAGCCAAGTAACTCGCTCCCAACCGCGTAACCACGTTAACTGACGTTTCGCAAGTTGACGCGTTGCGATAATACCGCGTTCACGCATTTCAGCCTTCGACAATTGGCCATCTAAGTATTGCCACATTTGCCTGTAACCTACTGAACGAATAGACGGTAAATTTTCGTTTAAATCGTCTCGTTCATAAAGTCCCGACACTTCCTGCTCAAAGTCTTGTGCTAACATCAAGTCAAAGCGGGTAGCAATTCTTTGATGCAACACTGCTCTATCGGCCGGTGCAATAGCAAACTGCAAAAAGTTGTAAGGGCAACGGGCCCCTTTTTGCTGTTGCCAGTGTGTTAAGGTTTTACCTGTACTTCGATACACTTCCAACGCGCGCGTGATACGTTGTGGGTCGTTCGGGTGAATTCTTTCACCACTTGTTGGGTCTATATTACGCAATTCGTCATGAAGCGCTGCCCACCCTACACGCTCTGCCTGCTGCGCTATTTCATTTCTTACTTTTTCATCTGACTTAGGTAGTGACGAAATTCCATTTATCAAGGCATTAAAGTACATCATTGTACCCCCTGCCAAAATTGGCAGTTTGCCTCGCGCCAGTATTTCACCAATCAAACGTTCAGTATCGTATACGAATTGCGACACTGAATAACTTTGTGATGGGTCAATGATGTCAATAAGGTGATGCGCTACACCCGCTCGCTCCTCCATTGAAGGCTTCGCGGTGCCTATGTCCATACCCTTATAAACAAGGGCTGAATCAACACTAATTATTTCACCGCCAATCTGTTGTGCCAGAGAAATCGCCAGCGCAGTTTTTCCAGATGCCGTAGGCCCCATGATTGCAACCACAGGAGATGCAGTATTTATGCCACCGGACACCTTATTTCTCCCATACATTAAGCACTAATTCTAACGGGCGCACTTTACCAAATTGTTCAATAATTTCCCATTGTTTAGAGTGACTTTGGTGATCCAACCAGTACCATATAGCGCCGGCTACCTCATCATCTAAATCATGTTCCGATAAACTCATATCTTTAATTACAACATCGATGGCGTTGTGTTGTGCATTCGACTTAACGCCTAACAGGTGCTCAAACCACTTAATCCATGGCAAATGACGCGTCCCAGCAGGCACCTGCTGTAATCTGTATTTGCCTGCGGTTTTATTTATTTCAAAATGAGACGAATTCAAAAATTCGAGTATTTTCTCATCGACGTCATCACATTGTAACGCAACCGGCATCAGCAATGGTTGACTATGTTTAGCATTTAAAAATAGTTCGCCTAGCCAAATAGTTGCAAATTTTTCCAAAGGTAAAAGGTAAATAGTTTCTTTTAGGGGGTAAATCCTACAGCGCGGTGAAAGGTGACAATGTTCTATGCCAACGCTGGAAGCCGTAGCATCTCTATCGCTATTACCCATAGGCGTCATGAGTGCAGAGAAGTT
>CEPQ01045522.1_pt1 | contig 10166 bp, 8 predicted proteins | sample 530411 | NCBI WGS metagenome assembly CEPQ01 (sample SAMEA2620039, study PRJEB7988) | marine metagenome | isolation source: saline water (ENVO:00002010), including
ATCCATTCGCGCAATCTTATCTCCAAAGTCATCAAGCTCGCGCTCAAAACTCCGGAACGTCTCCTATCAGGAGTGCCAATTAAGATAGCGGACGCTCCGACCGGCAAGCCAGCGGGTCAGCTTCGCGCCCCAATCCCGGTCGTTCGAGACGTCGCTGACGCGACCCGAAAGCTGCCGTGCGTTCGGAATTGAGCGAATAGCCGCTACTCGCTCTAATCTCCTTCACTCGCTTTCCGCCGAACCGATTTCATAGCTACCTTTCAGGTGGGAGGCCAGAAAGTACGATAGGTGCGCGCACGCAATTGCCCTGTTTCCAAGGTGTTCGAGATCGGCGGCGATCTTCCTACGGGCCAATCGCCAGCTAATGGACGTCAGTTTGGCGGCCGACTTCTCAGTAGCGATTACAAGACGTCGTACTTTGGCCCTCGCGCTATCTGGCCGCACTAGAGACGAAGCCGATATCCGGAGAGCTGCTTCCGTCCTCTCGGAAACCTCGGTCATCTTCATAACAGCATTTGTAATTTTCCCGAGACGGCGTCCTTCGGTAATCGGATCCGACCGAACCGAAGGGAAGATCATGACGCCGAAATCTCTGATATCGCTGGCCTGTGGCATCGCGCTGCTGACGTTCTCGCAGCCAATCCTTGCGAAAGATCCGAGCCCGAAGAAGCTGCTAGAGATGAGCGCAGGCTGCGCATATGTCGTCTCGATCGCTGAAGGCAGCGAGGTGAACCTGAATTATGGATCGGCGGACTGGCTGGGCCTGGTAAGGATCATCGAACAGCGGACCGGTCTCGACGGCGAGAAAGCGATCCAGACGGCCAAAGCCAAATACAACAAGCGTGCGCGCGTGATGGGCGCAGACGAGGCGCGCAACCACATGCTGAAACGCGCGCGCGACTGCGATCGCGAAATGGCCGTAATCCAGTCGTGATGGCCCCGGCGCCCCCTGCACGCCGCAGCCCATTCCGGGCAGCTACCGGAACCATCGCGCTTGGCACCGCGGTTGGCATGCTGGTGTCGGCGGCTCCGCTACACGCCAATACGGAAGACGCCGAGCTTATCTACGAATGTGGGCTGGCGATGCAGTTCGCCGAGAAAAAAGACGTACAGCTGACCGTCCCCGCCAACCGTGCGATGGGCCATTTTGCCGAAGTGACACGGAATGATCCGAACCTTCGCAACGAGGCGGATCGGCAAATTCGCGCCGTCTGGGACGGGATGAGAAAGAGCGACGGGCGCCCGGCGCTTGAACGTTACATCCTATCCGTCGCGCAGGACTGTTCCGATCTCTACGTCGAGCTGGCAGAGCGCGACGCCGCAGCGGTAGAGGGCGAGCTCAATTCGCTGGGCACCCTGTCAGCCGCGGCGCTCCGCTCTTATGCGACACGCACGGGCGATCTCGGCGAAATCGCCAATTACCTCGTCTACAACTACCCATACGGCAAAGACCTTTTCAAGCCGAACGAGGATGGCGATCTTCTCGGCCAGCTGGTGGTGGAAGCGGGCGCATCCGGGCTGCGTCGATGGAGCGACGAAGCGATCTATGCGATCGCGAACAAGCATTATTGGCAGTATAATCCGCCCGCCACCCGTTTGGTCGATGCAGAATATCGACGCCGCATGCGAATGATGCGCCAGACCCAATCGGAAGCGCAACGCTGGGCGCAGCGCGCGGCCGACGATCGCGCTGCGCAGGCGCGGCGGGCGAATGCGCCCTATGTCGGATCGATTGGCCGAGGAAGTTCGAGCAGACCGACACCGGGCAGCGGTGTCGTCGTTTGCACGACCCATAAGGGCATTGGCGGCGGCCGGGTCTGCAAGGAAGACTGAGGCGCCGGTGAAGTGGCGCTTGCGCCCCACTCGAGACAGTGCGCAGAACGTGAAGGGAAAAGTGAAATGCGTCCGCGACGTAGACTTCTGGGTAGCGGCGCTCTGGCGCTAGCCCTCTCGGCGAGCGTGCCCTTTCTGCCGAATATGGCGCTTGCTCAGCCGCGACAGGTCCTCCTGGACGGTGCAGAAAGCGCTGCCATGCACAATGCAGCCTATGATCGGGGATTGGCGGAGTCCTATACCTCGCCCGAAACGATCGGTGAGATGCTGCAATGCTCCGCGCTGTGGCAGCGTTGGTCCGGTATCTTGGGGAGTTCCCAGGATTCGGCATTCGTTTCGAACCTACGCGAAGACTTGTCAGCTGCTCGTGCGGAAATCCGCCATCGCTATTGGCAGCGTCAGGCACGTCGCGACATGCGGGAAGAAAGCGATCTGAGCTATTTCGATAAGATGCACGCCAGGGCTGAAAGCTGGGCGGACAGCCAGGCCGCCGGCTACGCCACCGGCGCCGACAGCGAAATCAGTTCGATGATGGGCTGGCTGGCTACCTGCTAGAACCGCTTTGCGCGCAAGCTCCGGCGTGTGATCCTGTCGCCTGTTTCGGGACTGTCGCCTAAGCGAACACGACATTTATCGACCGTCGATGAGCACCATGCTTGCCCATCTGGCAGGATTGGCGGATCCGCTGTCCGTTTCGCCCTCCAGCATCGACAATTGAGCAAGACGAAGAGCGTCCGCGTGGGCGTGCCCGTCACGCAGGCGCTTAACGAATTCCACGGTCAGCTGCGACGCGGCTTCGTCCTGCACGCGCCAATGCGAAAGCATCACGCGCTCGCTTCCCGACGCGAGAAAGGCATTTGCAAGACCCGTATAGGCAGGAGCCGCATGGCTGCGTCCTGCGGCGGTGTTGCATGCGGAAAGGATCGCGATCTGGGTCGAAAGGCCAAGCTCCGCGATTTCACCGGCATGCAGGATGCCGTCGTCGGTCGCACCGCCCGTTCCCGATCCGGGCGTCAGGACGAGTGCCGGTTCCCGTAGCCCGCCCAGTTCCCCTTCCATGAGACCGTGCGTGGCGAACAAGACCACACTGTATTCGGTGCCAGCCAGCAGGCGAAGCCGGGCTTCGGTCGCGTCGTCACCAAAGAGGACAATGCGCTCGCTGGCGCCGCTGACCTCCCCCGCAAGCCGGACTTCCTCGCGGCTCGCAGGCAGCGAGGGCAGCAATCGCAAGTCCTCGCCGGTTGCCAAGGCCGCCCGCGTTTCCCCAGTAAATGCTTCGTCCGAGTTTCCGGGGTCGCCTATACCGAGAAACCGCCCGGCATTGCCCCCATCGCGCTGCGAGCCCAGTACAGCGGAAGGCGAAAGAACCGTCGCGAATGCGTGGTGGCGCACCAGCCAGTCCATCTTGCCGAAGTCCCGCACCTGTCGGTCGGGCACGGAAGACAGCAGAGCGGAAAATGGCAGACGCGAGAGAGCATCGCTCGTAACCAAGGATACCCGGTCCTTTCCATTCAGCGCCGCCGCGATGTCGGCAGGCAGGACGAGGTCGTGCAACGTCTTCGCATCGTCGAATGGAAATGTGTCTGCCCCTTCGCCGGCGTCGAGTGCCAAACGCAGTCGTTCTACGAGCGGCCGGATGGTGGGGCGCCCACCCAGCCCTGCTTTCATCACGACCGTATCGGGAGTCACAGCCATGAGTAGCAGCCCCCGCTTCGCGGGCATTGCGATCAGCAGGGCTTCGTCCGGTCCCATCTGAGCCTGAACGGTCTCGATTGATACATCGGCCGGTCGCCGCGTCGTATCGAATTCGGGAAGCGCCATGCGCAAGGCCGCTTCGGCATCGGCCACCGATCGCTTGAGGTCGGCGATTTCGCGCTCGACTTCGCCGATCGCCTCGGATCGCCCCGCGGCCAGCATCGCCGCCCGCTCGCGCGCGAGCAACCGAAGACGCGCGGTCCCGGTGCGGAGCCTCTCGATATCGGCAGCAAGGTCGGGCCTGTCGAATTGGCTATGACGCAGTTTGGCCAATTGGCGAGCGCGGGCATTGACGCCCCAACTGGCCAGTTCGAATGCATCGAGGGCATCGTCCGCGCGGCCGGAAACAATCGCAGCCTCGGCGATCTGCATGATCGGTTCGTAGAAATTTTCGAGGTCCGCACCGAGCTCGAAGCTGCTCGCATCTGCGATCATCCGATCAACGATTTGTGCGCGGGCCTTCGCTACCATTTCCCAGCCGCCAGCCTGTCCCGCGCGAATTTGCGACAGGCCCTGCAATACAGCCACATCGATAGACGGCTCGATCCCCGTAATGCTGGCACGCGTTTCGATTTCTTCGATCACGCCCAATGCAGCATCGGTTTCTCCGTTTTCGAAGTAACGCAGCGCCAGCGTAAGCAGCCCACGAAGCGCTTTCTCGTCCTGTGCCGGTAGCTTGCGGGCGAGGCTTGCCCCCTTGAGCGCGAGTTGCATCGCTTCGTCGTCTCGACCGGCCTCCAGGGCGGCGTTCGACGCAGAAAGCAGCGAGTTCACCGCCTCTCCGGGATCGATCTCTGTCAGTCGCTCATGTCGCGCCAGCATGAGCGCGATCGCCTCGTCATACTGACCAAGGCGCATCTGAACCACGCCCAGATTGTGAAGGGCCACGAGCGTATGGCGATGTGTCGGGCCGAGCCTTTCGGTCATGATGTCGAGCGCATTCCGGCCAGGTTGCTCGGCTTCTTCGTATCGCCCTGCCTGCAGCAGCACCTTCGCCAGCGTGGCCTGAGCAAAGCCATGGAATGGATGGTCTGCTGGAAGCAGCTCGTTTGCCTTCGCGACTCCCTGTCGCGCCAGGCGCAATGCATCGACCTGACGACCAGCATCGATGAAAATATTCGCGCCACTGGAAAGGGCCACAAAAAGCGTAGAGTCCGTCATTCCACCACGGACCAGACCCTTGATCGCCGGATCAACATACTTCGCCGCTTCGCCAAATCGGCCTGCCTCATAAAGAGCGACTGCATAGTTCAAGTACCCCAAACCCAGAGGCTTGGCGTCGGCAGGCGGAATTCTCTCAGGATCGTAACCGTATAAGGCGTTCCGAATTTGCAATGAGCGCTGTTGTAGCGGAACGTCTTTTTCCGGTTTCCCCACGCCTGTGTAGAAGGCGGCCATATTGGAGAGGGTTTCGGCCATGATCTCACCACCGGTCGCTCCGGCGGCGACCAAGCGTCGTTCCGCTTCGAGCGAGGATGCGAGCGCGCCTGCCATTTTTTGCTGATAATAGCGGCTGTCGCCAATGCGGTTGAGTGCGCGCGCCTGTTCTTCTGCGGGGCCGTTCTCAGCTTCCAGTGCTTCCAGATAGGCAGACCACGCACCCTCCGATTTCGCCGCCTCGGCGAGCGGGTCGATCGCCTCTGCGGCCGCTTTCAGGGATGCGAGATCGGCAAGTTCCGCACCTTCAGAAACGGCCTGTACCTGCGGCAGTACCGGTGGAGCGAACGCGATAGCCTGCCCGATCACGGCAATCGCGAAGATATGACGGTGCATGTCGTTGTGTCCCCCTCGAAACAGCGAGGATGTGGCATTGCAGGACGATCAATCGATCACAAGCTGGTAGCGTGTCTTTTTCGTGTTGGGGTTACGCAAAGTAATCGTGTGCCGGTGGGTATAGAGCGGCACCCAGCGACATGTGACGCGTTCGGCGACCTTGCTGCACAGCGACTGATCGCTGCTGTCACGAACGGAAATCTCCAGCGGCCTTCCTTCGAGCGCGGACAGACTGATCGCGGCACCGCGCCCCGACAGGAACGTCTGCTCAAGCGCGCGTTCTTCCATTGGTGCGAGTTCCCCCACCATGAACCCCGGACCGAGGATCCGCCCTCGGGTAATGGCAGGCCGATCTGCGGCCGCCCGCCACCGGGCAAAGACGTCGTTCGCTTCTTCGCCGACCGGATGAAGGCCGACGGCATCCAGCCGCGAAAGCGCGAGAGACAGGGCGGCACGATCGCCATCCTCGTAAGCCGACTGCGCGCGATACAGGACCGCCGCCGCGGTTCTATCCATATCCGAACGTGCTGCCGAGTGGCCTGCAAGTGATGCGCTGCGAGGTTCACCCACCGATCCCGTGCAGCTGCTGGTCAGGGCGCAGAGCAGCGTCATTGCCAGAAGCTTCTTCATGGAATCTCCCTGCGGAGCTGGAACAGTGCACCGGTTGCGCTCGGAAGGCATTCCAGGATCATCGAATGACGTTGTGCGATTGCGGATGCGAGGGCAAGGCCAAGTCCCGCGCCTGGGCGTTCTTCGCCTGCCGTGACGTCCGGCCCCCGCTGGAAACGCTCGAAAATCCGCGTCCGGTCGGCTTCGGCTATGCCAGGCCCATCATCCGCCACGACGAGTACGGGGCCATCACTGAGCGCGACGCGGATTGTCCCTCCGGCGGGGACGTATTTGAGGGCGTTGTCGAGAAGGTTGGCCAGCAGGCGCCCGAGCTGGGCTTCGTCACCGTCCAAGACAACGCCGGGCTGCACCTCCCATTGCAGCGCCAGGCCGGCATCTTCAGCGCTATCGGCATAGAGTTCGCACAAATTGGTAACGAGGGCGGACATGTCGACGGGCGTTAGCGCCGATCGATCGCTCAGGCGGGCCTTGCTCCACGCGATATCGAGCAGCGATTCCAGCATGCTAACCAGCCGCCGGATTTCGCTACGGGCTTCCGTCAGCCGCTTGGTGACCTGCTCGTCCGGTTGCGTTTCGAGCGCTTTAACCAGCCTCGCATCGAGGTGGGTCAGGGGGGTGCGGATTTCGTGAGCGAGCCTGTCGGTCGTATCGCTATGGGCTTCCAACAGGTTCCGTACCCGGAGGATCACCTGCGCGCTATTGGCTGCGAGTTCGTCGATTTCGTCGCGGGCTCGTCTGGGCAGCTCCGGCATGGACGCGAGCTCATCGGGGTGCGACAGGGTGCGGTTGATGCGCGCGATGCGGCGCTTCAACCTGTCGGCAGACAATTTGCCAAGCATCGCCACGACCAAGACGAGAATGGCCCCGCCAACCAGAAACACGGTTCGCACTCCGGCCTTCAATGATTTGGCCGGATCGACCTCATGTGCGACCAGCAGCCATCTATCCGGAGCAAGCCGGGTCGAACGGGCATGCGCGCTGGAACGATGGCCTATCGCGATCATGCCCCGCTCCGAGATCGCCGCATCGAGATCCGGCCAGGCTTCCAGATCGCCCGCGAGGTGGACCCCGTCTGTGCGCATAAGCAGGTAGTGCGGCGCTCCCCCGTCGGCGGGCCGCAATGCCAGGCGATCCTCGATCCTCCGCACCAGATCCGCTTCCCCGCTGCTGGAATAGATATCGGCCAGACCGGCAAGATCGACATCGACCGCCTCGCGCGCACTTTCGTTCAGCGCGGCATCCATCGTTCGCTCCATCACCAACCAGAGCCCCAAAACCGTAAGGGCAGCCAGCAAGGTGGCGGCGGCGACCAACCGGGAAAAAATGGAACGTGCCGGTGACACGTCTATTTGCCGTCCAGCAATCGAAAGCCCGTGCCCCAGACCGTTTCCAGCGCCGGAGCGGCGAAGCCGTCCTCGAGCTTGCGCCGCAAACGTCCGATATTGACGTCAACCACATTGGTTTGCGGGTCGAACGACATGTTCCAAACATCGCGCAGCAGCATTTCGCGCGTTACCACCTCCCCGGCGTTTTCCATGAAATAATGGAAGAGCTCGAATTCCCTCGGGCTCAAAGCGAGATGCCGGTTCTCGCGAAACGCCGTGCGGGCTTTCAGATGGCACTCGAAGGCCCCGTACAGGATCACCGCGCTATGCACCCTGCCCGACGCACGCCGGTGGAGGGCGTTCACGCGGGCCATCAATTCGGCGGCTTCGAATGGCTTGCCAAGGTAATCATCGGCACCGGCGTCAAGCCCTTCGGCGCGGTCGCTGGTGCGCCCGAGTGCGCTCAGCATCAGGATCGGTGTGTCTACCCCGCTCTCGCGCAGGCGGGCCAGGATCGTGAGGCCATCGTCATTGCCCAGCATTCGATCGAGTATGATGACATCGAACCTGTCCTGCCCCGCTAGCCGCAGGCCTGAAGCTCCATCGCTTTCCCAATGCAGATCGTCGCCGCGAGACAGGGCGAGTTCCTTCACCCGCGTCGCGGTGTGCGCATCGTCTTCGATATAGAGGATTTTCAGTCCATCCACGTTCAGCCCCCCGCGCCCGGTATCCGGCCGCCTTCGGATAGCGCGCCCAGACAATTCGAGACACCCGTTATCGCGTCAGTTTTTCGCGGGGCGCGGCGCATTCGACCACGCCAAACCTTCCCTGACCGCCCCCAGGTTGATTTGCTGCACTCCGCTGCCCTTGCCCGGAGCGTCGAAAATCCGCCATTCCTCTCCAGCCTGCTTGAACGCAACCCGAACCGAAACGTCCGCCCCCTGATCCCTCAGGACGGTCAATCCGCTTTTGCCGAGTTCGAAGGTCGAAGTGCCCTCCATGCCTTCCTTCTCGCCGGCGACTTTCTCCATGGGCAAACTGATGCCGTTGCCGAGCCGGAGTTCGACCGCTTCGATGTTCCGGTTGATACCCGCGATCCACTTCCCCCCGGTGGTAAAGTACATGTGCCCCGCGACGCCGAAAAGACCCGGACTGGACAGCCTCGCAAAGCCCGTCTTCACATCGCCCTTGTGAGCCATGCGATAAAAGTCGGGTTCGGTTGTATACCCGCCCCCGGTCCACGAACGCTGCGACCGCCACAGGCCGAGGTGTCGAGAGGTGACTGTACGTTCGGACGATCCGAGCGAAGTAAAAGCCATCGCGTCTGGAGCAGCAAAGCTGATGGCTTCTTCCATCAGGCGGAGTTTCTCGAAAGCCGGGATCAACATGACCGTCTGCTTTGCCGACCCGCAGGCCTGATCCGCGATACTCGCGAAATTCGTCCGCAATCCCTGATACATCGCCTCGAGCTGAGGGTCTTCGTACTCGACGAAATGCCCTTTCGGAACGAACTCCCATTCGCGCCGATGGAAGCGCCAGTGCGTTCCTTCAACCGCACACTGCTGCTGGTCGGTCGTCATGATTGCCGGGGCGTCCTGCAAGGCCCTTGCCACTACCCTGGCACGCTCGATCGTGACCTTGGTATCGTCCGGCATGGCGCAACCCTTCGCCTGCCGCGTACCACGTTCGGTCTGGTCTATCGCAGCGACAACCTCGTCCCCGCCGACCCGCGCCAACTGCCTCCCGATCTGTCCCTTGAGCACCTGAAACGCGCGCAACTCTCCTACGTCGAACAGCTGACAGCTTTCGTCCGCCCCAGCCGCGAAGGTGGCAATTCCAAACACTTCCATCAGCGGTCGGGCCTGCTGGTTCCGGGCCAAGATTTGTAGACGTTGCTCCAGTGGAATCTCTTCCAGGCTCTGAGCGTTCGAGGGTGCCGCGAACGCCACCGCCGCAGCCACCGTTCCCCAGATCACCGATCGCATCGCAGTTTTCATTAGATATCCTCTACGCAAGATGGCTTGTCGCCCAGCCGACATGCACGCCGAAGAGCCTCCGTTGTGGAGACCCCTGCAACTTCCCCCCGTTCGGTTTCCCCCGCGATGCGCGCCAGAGTGGCGCAGGCTTTCGGACTTCCAATTTCGCAGGCGTGCGCCACGAGCGATTCCGCACGGGTTTCATCGACCCGGCCGCCAATGCCCTTCTTGTGCATCACCCCGTATGCAAAGCATGCCTTGGCCACGTAGAGGTCGCAGGCGCTGCGCATGTAGCGAAAGCCGATGCCCGGAAAATAGGCGTCCTTCGGCCCCTGCGTATAGTAAAGGCCGAGGTTTGCGCAGGCGATCCCCACCCAATCGTCGCACGCTGCCTTCAGGGCCTGCTTGAGATCATCGACTTCGCCTGGCGCCTCGCCCGTCATCAGCGGTCCCAGCAGCGCGTCGCACCCACTGGCCCAGCCCGCATTGCACAGCAGGACATTGCGCGCGCGCGTCTCCGCAGCGTCGGGTTCTTCGGCAGGAAGCATCGCGGCGCTGATGCAGGCTGCGAAATGCTGGTCCTCACAGGCCCTCACTGCGTAACCGCGAACCGCCGCGATGTCCGCCCCGGTTTCTTCGGTCGTGCCAAGCAGTTGTGCGGCGTCGACACAGGCCTGTGCACCGCCGTGACGGCACTCCTCGCCCATGGCGAGCAGCGCGAGCTTCATCAGCCCATCGGGTTCGGGCGAGTCTGCCCGCGAGAGCGGCCCCAAAGCCATCCCCGTCCGCGTGCAGGCGAGGTCGTCTCCCGCGCGACAGGCAGTCGCGAACATGCGCGCCGCCCTGATGTGATCCTTGTTGTCGGATGCCGTTT
>CEPQ01006981.1_pt1 | contig 10144 bp, 9 predicted proteins | sample 530411 | NCBI WGS metagenome assembly CEPQ01 (sample SAMEA2620039, study PRJEB7988) | marine metagenome | isolation source: saline water (ENVO:00002010), including
GCAAAATTAGGTTTTCCACCAGAATCAGCAGCAGTAAGAAACTGTTTCACTGTTCTATCTGTAAGAATTTTTTGTTTAAAATCTTTCTCTTTTAAACCAGAATAATTATGACAGGCTGCAATAACCCCCTCAAAATAGGTGGATGCACCCTTTCCTTCGGCCAAGAAAGTTTGGACTTTTTCTACGGGGGGAATATAGGATTCGTTCCGGGGTTTAACTTGCCGAACGTATTGTTCTTTTTTGTCTGTAACCGACGTTTTTATAGGTTTCTTTGGTTTAGCCGGCGTAGCTGGCTTAGCTGCCGGAGGTTTTGGAGGGCCTCCGCCAGCTTCAGGCGGCAAATCTTCAATTGGAGGCTCAACTGGGACGTCCGGACGGCCAGTGAATGCGCCAAAGTTTGTATCGCCCTCACCTTCTTCATCACCCTCAGCTTCATCAGCCTTCATTTGCTTAGCCATCTTAGCGATATCTTCGTCTGTTTGATGGAGAATTTCTTTCTTAACCCAATCTAAACTCCAGTAACGGCCGACGAATGCATCAGCTTCGTTCAACTGTTCAAGACGATTTCTAAAAACCTCAGCTTTCTTGAGCTCTTCAAAATGGTTATCTTTTTGGAAATCATAATAAACATCTTCTTTAAGGATTTTCCATTCACCTTTTGTAATAATTCCTTTTAGCTCAAGGTGAGTTTCCAATAAATCATCAAATAAATGAGTGAATCGCCGGCGAAGCCTTTTAATAAATTTTGAAAATTTGACTTCATCGCGTGTGATTTCAGTACTTCGGCCCATATTAAACGAGCCTTCGCTGTCGAGCCTTGTTATAGGAACATTCAATGATTTATAGAGTTTCCTTAAGAAATATTCAACATCCTCGATTTCACCCAAATTTTGACCACCTGGTAATGTGCTAATTTCAGTACCACGCGAGCCTTCTCGGCGCGGCAGCCAGAAATCTTCTAACATGGTCATGAATTTCTTGTTTTGCTTGATTTCACCGGTGTTTGCATCATAGACTAACTTGTTCTTAAATTTGGTCATGATATCTTTCATATATTGCTCAGCTTTACCTTTCGGCAAGTTGCCAATATCGACATAGAAGATCCGGCGCTCAGGCGCGCGTGATAACCTATAAATCACTGTCGCATCTTCAAGCCAACGCAATTGGTTTATGTTTTTCATCGATGGATGAACATGAGATAAAATTGTAGTGGTTTTTTCGTCAAGTAATCCGCTATGACAATACGTAACAGAATCAATAGCTACTCTAAGGCCTTCTTGATGATTACCGATACCTTTTGGGTTATATAAGAAATACTCAATGACTTTCTTATGCATCATTGCCGAAGAGTCTCTATTTACTTTAAGCTCTTGACGAATTTTCTTGATTTTTCTCGGATCAATATATCTAAGCTCTTTTAAGCCTTCTCTCGGTTTTTTAACATCAATGATTTTATGATAATAAAGGCGGCCATCGACATACCATTTCCAGAAAATATCATAAGCCATATTTTGAAAATCTAACAACTTCAAAATATGTTTAAATTCTTCGGTAATCATTTTTTTAATGTTCTCAGGCTGATCAAGGTCATCCAAGACGATCTGGACTACTGGATCTTTGTCTTCCATGACAATAGCTTCATTGACAATATCATCAATTGCCTTCTTCGCCTCAGGTTCTAGAGAGGTTCTGCGGTATTTGGTGATAAGTTGAGCTTCATTTTTAGCTTGAGAATCCATATTCATAAAGATTCCCTGGTGCATTCCTATACCACCGCTGACATTCAGCGAGCCATCATCTTCCGGCGGAACAAACGTCTGAAAGTTTTTTTCTTGTTTTGCTTCAACCTCAGGCCTTCCGATACGGAATCCGAACAGGTTTCCTACACTAAATTCTGGCATTTACAAAAATCCTTTATGTATTTCCTCACTATTTATAAGAAAAACAAGCGTAAAAAAAGGCAGAAATTCTGCCTTTTCTTTGATAAAAATCAATCTTTACTGGACGCCGCCGATGGACGGTCCGGCGGATACTTTCCAGTAATCATATGTGAATGTAACAGGAAATTCTTCAACCGTGTCAGCATCCCAAGCCAAATCGATAGCGCCGATATTAGAAGGCCAAATGTTGATAAATTCGTAAACCCTCAGAGGTGAACCGGTTTTACTGAACTGAGTCACAAGAGCGGTAGATTTATACAAGCTTAAACCTCTCAAGTTATTTTCTGCGCTGTTAATCTCGTTAGCCCAATCTTCCAATGCACGCCGGATTGCAAAATCTTCATCATTGATAACCGTCGGTGTGAATTCTGCATAAGTACGGTTTCCGGCGACTTTGATTTCCCGACCAAAATAATGCAGCGGGATCGGTGTAATCACAGATTCAGGGATCTGAGCAATTTTTGTCAAGAAAGGAGTTTGAACATCAGCTACTTTATTCACAGGATTAGTGATCATTACCTGGAAAAGAGAGTTACGAGCGCCGCCAAACTTCAATGCGCCTTGAAAATTGTTTACGTTAAATGCCATTTTGTTGTTCTCCGTTTATTCGTTAGTTCTATTTATATTGCTTCGACTAGAATTTTCCAACAACTTCGTCGAATTCAACACCTGTCCTAACCGCCACAAAGTTCAACTGAATGAAGTTAATTGACCGAGCAGGTTTGATATAGATGTCCCCAATAAACTCATTTCTGTCGATTACTTCGCCAGTGTTATTGGTATCGTCGCATACAACACGGAAATCAGTCAAGCCACGACGGCCTTGTACATCACGTAAGAATGGCTCGATCAAATTCTTAAACTGAGCTCTGGTAAATTCATCGTTGAATTCAAACAATGTGAATTTTGATGCGGTTGAAATTGCTTTTTCAAGCACAATGAACAACCTGCGAACATTGATCCGATCAAAGGCTGATGGTGTCGCGAACATTGTCTTGTCACCGAATAGAAGTGTTCCTTGGCCAGGCTCTGTGATAACTGGGTTAACACCAGCCTTATATAGGAGGTCTCTTTCAGCTTTCTTTGGGTTCCAAGCCAACTTGGTAACATTCTTGATCTTACCACGGTTGTAACCAGCTGGACTCCACCATGGATCACGGGTAACGTCTGTTTGAACCATCAGGCCAGCGATATCACCGTTTAGAGGCACCCATCGGTATAAGTCGTTATACTTATCGTACTGGTATTTCCAGTTACAATCCATAACAGCATATGAAGTTGAATTGAATGTATCACGGAATGCTATGGTTGCTGTACTTTCAGAACCACTATTATTTACAACGTCCGCCTTTTCAGGTGAGAAGCAAACCAGAATATCCTTACGAGATTCAGCAATATTGTCGATCAAATGATCGCCTTTTGTGCCGTTGGCATCTGAAGCCAATAGGAATGAAATATCAACATCTTCTGGAGATTTAAATAAATTGTAACCACGAATGTAATCGGCATTATCAGGGGCGCCGCCTCGGCGACCGCCTGTTAGACTAAATGTTCGTGGTTTTGCAGGAACACCATATGTCAAGCCGTTTGTTAATACGGTACCAGCTGAGGTAACCGTGCCGGCGTGGTCTGCCCAACGGATCCACTGTGAGAGCTGGTTAACAACCTCTACATAATAGTTGTTTGTTCCGTCAGTTTTCTTAGCATCACTAGCTTTTGAAACATTGGCATATACTTCTAGAACAGTATCAGCTGTTCCGCTAATCACACCGTCTTCATCAACCACAACCACATGCATTTCGTCCGAAAGGGCACCAACTCTGGTCGCGTCTGTTGAAGTGCCAGGAGCAACTTTATCAACTTTTTTGAAATATTCCCAGTTACGAACAACTGAGGCATTCGCAGCTGCCCCATCAACGTGGGCTGTTGAGATTGTCAACGAAACGTCGGAAGCAATAGCTGAAACTTTAACTTCCTGACCGTTCAACTGGATTAAATCACCAATAGACAATTCGCCCTGGAAGTCTGTAGATGTTCCGGTCACTGTAGTTGCGCCGGCTGTAACAGCTAGGGTACCTGACAATGTGCTTTGGTATGCGTTTGCAGAAGCACACATAGAAACTTTTAATGAATTACCAAGAGTTCCAGGATATTTTGCAATCCATTCACCAACATTCAATGAACCGTCGGCATATGTTTCTGTGTAGTGGAGATCGTTCTTTACAAGGAAACCTGTACCAGCTGTGTTAGAGCCTAGGGTCGCTTCTGAGGTTGCGTTATATGTATTGTTACCGCCGGTAGTTTCATCGGCAATACGGACAACCCAAAGGGCATCGCTGTATGCAAGGAAATTAGCTGCTGTGAACCAGTCTTCAGCGATATTTGTGTGAGGTTTCCAGAAACGGGCAACCAAATCATCTTCGGATCCGACCAAAGTACGCTCGTTTAACGGTCCCCATAGGAACTCGCCGGCGATACCGCCAACTGTAGTTGACACGGCAGGAACGATGGTTGTTAGGTCGATTTCTGAAACATTAATTCCTGGACTTACCTGAAATCCCATGTTTATTCTCCTTATTTGGCACGGTTATTCTTTTATTCTGTGATTATTTATAATATCAATGATTTGCGGATTTGCGGTTACCAATCGTAATCTATTTGGTCTTCTGTGTCATAATTGATTCCATCACTCCAACCGCCGCCGAATGTATCATCTCCTTGTTGATCAACATGCCATTTGTTACCTTTTTCATCAATAATTACCGTTTCTTCGTCTAGCTGCCCATCATCAATAATTCCGAACGGCGTCATATAAGCTTCCATCATTTCCATCTGTTGAGCAAATAATTTATCCCGGATATTAACGTCGGTCATGTCCCGGAAATATGGTTGGCCGGTCATCCAGGCAAAGCTAACCAGACTCATCACCAGGTCGTCGTAACGTCCTTCCTCAGCACTAAAAGATTTCTTTCCGTCAGCTACAAAGCTGTATAATTCTTGCAATATTTCCCAGTCTTCTACAATTAATTTATCTTTTTCAATCAAATCCTTTAAATTTGAACAGCCAATTCGTTTAACTTGTGGTGTCATTTTCACGCCGATTTGACTTTTCGTTCCGCTAAACCCGCTGCCTAGGCGCTGGCCATTGCGGCCGTGAAATGAGCTCATGAGAGTATTTTCATATTCAAAATCGTTGTGAAGGGCGTGTGCCACCGTCAAACCGATATCGTTATTTTCAACCAATACAAACGCTTCATTATAAGCCTTACCGACACTATAAATCAGCTGTGGATATAGCAACGGGCTCATATCTTTATTATAATATTTCGCTACTAACTTATACGGCATTTCTGTGATATCAATCACTGTAAAGGCCTGGTGATCAAGCCCGCCGCCGCTTGAAACATCAACTCCGATAGCATAATAAAACCCGGGTACTGGCTGAGCATATATATCAACATCTTGCCATTGTGAGATTGGCGTCTTATAAGTCATATTCTGTAATTTGGTTGGATGAATAAGGGTATGTGTTGATCCGATAAATTCACAATCTTGCTCTTGTCTAAACTGTTGCTCAGACGTATTTCTAATCGTTTGTTTTTTCCAGGCTTCATCCCTACCCGGCACTTCACTCCAATGAACAGCTGTTGGAACATAATCGTTTTTACCATCAACCGCTTCATTCCACAACTTATAGAATAGATTCATTCCTTTCGGAGTAGAAACAATGATGATTTTACTTGTTTTTGAAGCTTCAATGGTAGGATAAACAGAATTGAAGAAATCCTCTTGCATATTCAAATCAACGTGAGCGAACTCGTCCAAAAAGACTAGATTATATGTTCCGCCACGAATAGTGTCTGAGGAAGTAGCAGCTGCGTCAATAATACAACCATTTTCTAATTCGATATAGCTTTTATTCCATCCGCCGTCCGCAATAGCTTGCTGCAGCCATTTAGGTAAATGAATATATGCTAATTTAATCTTGGCAAGCAAATCTCTAGCCAATTTCTCTTTGTTGGCTAAGATAGCGATGCGCTGATATTTTTTAAATAAAATTTCATGTAACATAAAAGCCACGACAATTGTGGATTTACCTGCTTGCCGCGGTAACATGTTAATAGAAAAACGGTTTTTCTGGAAAACAGATACCATTTTTTCTTGGTATGCTCTAGGTACTAAAGCAACAAGTTTACCATCATCAATGACCTTGACATAATTAGTCATGAAATAGATAACATCATCCCGGCATTTCTTCCATTCGATGATATTATCTTTTGTAAATGCTACTTGTTCGCCAACAGCTTTCAGTTTTGGATTACCTAGGTAACCTTTTCTAGCCATCTTTTTCACCTAACATTCGTTGAAGGTCGGCTGTCGAGCCGACAAACACAGCCTTTTCAATTTTTGTACCCATATCAGGCTGGGAGGTACCTTCAGGGTCTTTCTCAATATCTTTAATTGTCTGGTGTAGATCAAGAAGGTCTTTATTTGCCTCAACCAATATCTTCATAAAATTACCAGCTACCTCGTATGCGCGAGGGCTTTCGCTTTCACGCGAAACAGCTAATAAGTCTTCTAAAACAGCCGTACCTTGTTGAACAATGTGGTGAATATTCTCGCGAGCTGTACCATAATCACTATCCGCGTGGCCGGTCCGTTTGTCGTGTGTAGCTGGCGGAAGGGTCAGGGCCCTATCGCCGCTGGGTGGCAACACCTCAACTTCGTTCTTTTCCGGAACCTCTTTCACAACCACCTTACCATCTGGCAGTTTAGATATTTTCGTTTCTGGTTCAGGCGGTAAATTCAATGCCTCAGTCATACTATCGTCAAATTTGCTCATAATTATTCATCCGCATCTGTTACTGGGTTATATTTCAATGAATCGGTATAGAAGTCAAAATCAACATCGAAACCGAAGTTTTCGTCAGCGTCAATTTCAGACAACGCCACAGAATTCTCGGTGCTTGTCGATTGTGTTCCATTGGCTGTCATAGCTGGAATAATTGTGATACGGTGGTCACGACCAAACCTCGTTGCATTAGCCATTGGAGTATTGGCTGATAGAGCTGTCATATCAACCTGAGTTGTTTTAATAATAGCCGTAGGACCAAAGACAGGACCAAAGAAATACCCTTTCATAATGAAATCAAGGTTCCAAACCAAGGTCCTTCGTGTATCGTAATCCCCTTCATAGACATCCTCTGAGGAAGCTGATTGAAGTGCGATCGGTATATCATATCGTCCGGCTGCGCCCATTTCTGGAATTAAATTTGCGCTGACGGTCCATTCAGGTGTGAAAAATGGCACGATTTGTTCAAGGATTGCCGATGAATCATTTGCGTTTTTAACAAAAATAGAGAGTGTAAAGAATAGATCCCATGCAACTGGGTTGTATTGACGTAAAAGCTTCCCAGAGTCTGAGCTTGATGGATTGATAGAATGCCCGAGCGTGTTCAACTTTTTCTCAGGATTATATGCCATCGAAGACATTTCGAACCCCATGCGCGGTAGCGTGAGAGCTACAGCCTGGTCTAGATTTGGATCTGAAGCTGTTCTTACAATGAATTTTTGTTTTGGTCCGTACGCGAGAGGAATTTTCATACTCTGGATCCGAGTTCCACTGGAATCGACCCTTTCAATTGAGATATCATTAAACATTTTACCGAAAATAATGATATACTTTCGGATTAAATTATGGTTAAAATTGGCGCTGCCGGCAAAACTCATTAGTATTCCCTATCTCCGAACGGATTTATCTCTGAAAAATCGATAATACTATCTGCAATATTTTCAGAATTAAACAACATATTATTAGCTTGGGGATCAATTCGATCAATATCATAGGTTTCCAATATAATCGAGCTTGACCCGCCTTCGACAAGGATCTTATCTCCAGTTTCAGCCAATATCTCATATCCCAACATGTCTGTAGAATAGCTAGTTTTAATAGCATCGATAATGGTATTGCCTGTACTGATTCTCTCGCTGCTATATTCGAATAAGCTACATCTAAGCTCGTAAACAGGTAATGTTCCTGTTGGATAAAACACTGATTCGTGTTCAACAAAATCAATTTGAAATAATGCGCCGCGGGCGCCGTCAACCGTAAAATAAATTAAATCACCTTCTTCTGGTCTATTTGCTGTAATCGTATAAGCGTCGCCTGTCCCAGTTTCTATCTTTAATAGGTCGCCAGCTGTTCCTTCAAGCTTAAAGTTATAGTTTTGTTCTGTGAGGATTTTCTCTGTTTTGATCTGATCCCAGCGGTCCTGAGCTAAGACAAAAATCATCTCGTCCCGAATCTCAACACCAAAACGTGAAAGGAATTCAGCCTCACCTTCCCAACCATCGACGTTTTTGACATACATTTCCACACCAGCAGCTGCATCAAATGTCGATAAAACATCTTCACCAAAAATATCATCTCGGTCTGTGATGGTTCGCGGCATATATTTTACATCAATACCATATACCTTAATAGCTTCGATATATAAATCATTGATTAACTGTTGTTCACCAGCGTGAGCGAAATTTGGAAAATGAGGATTGGTCGCCATTAGGTAGCATATCCTTCATTTAATAATTGAGCCCATAAATTATTTCCAGGAAGAGCCATTTTTCTTTATCCGGTAAGGTCAAAAACTGGAAGCGAATAGCTGTTGATCATTTCATCTTCCATACGCCGAATTTCATTTTCGGCTTCGTCATAAATTTCTTTACCGTCAAATGATAGTCCACCTATCATCTGAATACCACTGAATTTCTTTAAATTCTGACCCCATTGACGCTTGAAAAGCTGTGTGGTATATTTCAAAAGCCACCGGTCATTATAAATTTCTGTCCAGGTCTCTGGGTCTAGCGTAGCGTAACCCTCATAAATTAAATAGTCCCCTGTGGATACTGTATCCCAATCGGCATCGATATACAGTCGATCCATATGTCTTTTATAACGTACACGAACGTCGCCAGACAAAATCTCGTCCCAAAGAGCGAGATTTTCCATAGCCATCCAATAATGTTGTAATTTAGAGCTTGAGCTAAAATTACCACCGAAATTGAAATCAGCTGCAAAGTGATATCGGACATTGAAAAGGCTTGATGAAGCGAATGTGGTCGGCAATCTCCAGACGCCTGTTACGCTTTGAACTGATTCAGGGAGAGTCAGATATCCATCTGTTTTGAGGGTTGATGTAATAACTGCGGAGGTATAGATATGCTCGGTCGCGTCATAATGATAGTCGCGATAATATTGCAAAGCTTCATCAATACGATCCTCAAGCTGTTCGTCATCCACATTAATTTGATTAACAGGCTGGCCGATCGCTCTTAGGCAATATTGCTTCATTTCTTCTCGGGTTGCAGGCGTTGCCATCGTGTTCTCCAATTCTTATCTTTATGTCTATTTATAAGAAAAGAAGTAACACGACATTTACCATGACGCTTTGTCGGGATAGAGAATTTTGGGGGTTAAAGTGTCAAAATCACGACATTTCGAAGGTTAAAATCCTCGAATGGCTTGTAATTGTGCTTTGAGTTGAGCTAATTGTGATTGCAGCTCTTGGATACGTCTTGATAGGATATCTCTAACTTCTGGATTTGATGTTTTTGCAAGACGATTTTGGGTGTCCCAAACTTGTCTTTGAATATCTTTTTCGATGGCTGCTAGGACTCGTACGGATAAACCCGTGATCTGGTCGCCAACCTCTTTAGCTTGTGCTTTAAATTCATTCTGGAATACTGGTTTATCGACAAGGCCAAACTCAGCTGCGCCTGTCCATGCGCCGAGGACACTACCAAAGATACCAATTGAAGTACCAACCTGAATTAATGCTGCTTTAATCATATTACCCAATACCGAGGACTAGTTTGAAAAGAGCAAAAATTACTGCTCCAATAAACGTTATTCCGATGATAATGCCGGCCCATTTTGACTTGACTTGGGTCAATTCGTTTTGATTATTTGCGATTTCATTAAGCTTCAACCATATATTCTTATTATTTTCATCCACCTGTTCGCCCCGTTTTTGTATCCATTCTTTAGTGGTACCGTGTAGCTTATAAATGGTTTTCATTTGTTCTTCTATACGAACAACGTCTTTTTCTAGCTCTGTTATTCTCGCTCTAAGTTCCTCAGACATTGTTTTATTTCTTTTGTTATACGTAAGCGTGATGCCTTCTATTTATGAGAATAAGGAATTTAG
>CEPQ01038463.1_pt1 | contig 10121 bp, 10 predicted proteins | sample 530411 | NCBI WGS metagenome assembly CEPQ01 (sample SAMEA2620039, study PRJEB7988) | marine metagenome | isolation source: saline water (ENVO:00002010), including
ACCAGACTCGCCGCTTCCTGGCTGGCGAACTCGCTGATGAAGAATTCCGCCCGCTGCGCCTGCAGAATGGCCTGTACATCCAGCGCTACGCGCCGATGCTGCGCGTAGCCGTGCCTTACGGGCTGCTGTCCTCCACCCAGGTACGCAAGCTGGCCGAGATCGCACGTCATTACGACAAGGGATACGCGCACATCAGTACCCGGACCAACGTGCAGTTCAATTGGCCCGAGCTGGAAGACGTGCCGGAAATTCTTGCCGAGCTGGCCACCGTGCAGATGCACGCCATCCAGACCAGCGGCAACTGCATCCGCAACACCACCACCGACCAGTTCGCCGGTGTCGCCAAGGACGAGCTGATCGATCCCCGCCCGTGGTGCGAGATCATTCGCCAGTGGTCGACCTTCCACCCCGAATTCGCCTTCCTGCCGCGCAAGTTCAAGATCGCCGTCAACGGCGCGGTCAGCGACCGGGCCGCCATCGAGGTGCACGATATCGGCCTGGAAGCGGTGAAGAACGAGGCCGGCGACCTGGGCTTCCGCGTTTCGGTCGGTGGCGGCCTCGGCCGGACCCCGATCGTCGGCAGCTTCATCAACGAATTTCTGCCTTGGCAGCACCTGTTGAGCTATCTCGACGCCATCCTGCGGGTCTATAACCGCTATGGCCGTCGTGACAACAAGTTCAAGGCACGCATCAAGATTTTGGTCAAGGCGCTCACGCCAGAAGTGTTTGCCGAGCGCGTCGATGCCGAATGGGCGCATCTCAAGGACGGCCCGACGACGCTGACCGAAGCTGAAGTTCAGCGTGTCAGCAAGTTTTTCGTCGATCCGGAGTACAAAGCCCTGGAAGACCAGAGCGCTGCGCTCGCCCAGCTGGACGCAGAGCATCCAGGCTTTGCCCGCTGGCGCCAGCGCAACGTGGTCGCACACAAGAAGCCCGGCTACGCGGCAGTCACCCTCTCGCTGAAGAGCACTGGCGTGGCGCCCGGCGACGTCACCGACAAGCAGCTCGATGCCATCGCCGATCTGGCCGATCGCTACAGCTTCGGCGAGGTGCGCAACTCCCACGAGCAGAACATGATTCTGGCCGATGTCGAGCAGGCCAAGCTGTTCGAGCTGTGGCATGAACTGCGCGAATTGGGTCTGGCCACGCCGAACATCGGCCTGCTGACCGACATCATCTGCTGCCCTGGCGGCGACTTCTGCTCGCTGGCCAACGCCAAGTCGATCCCAATCGCCGAATCCATCCAGCGTCGCTTCGATAACCTCGATTACCTGTTCGACCTGGGCAACATCGACCTGAACATCTCAGGCTGCATGAACGCCTGCGGTCACCACCATGTCGGCCATATTGGCATTCTGGGCGTGGACAAGAAGGGCGCGGAGTTCTACCAGGTTTCGCTGGGCGGCAGTTCCGGCCGTGACGCGAGCCTCGGCCAGATCCTCGGCCCATCCTTCGCCCAGGACTCGATGCCAGATGTGATCGAAAAGATCATCAACGTTTACGTGGAGCAGCGTACCGAAGATGAACAGTTCATCGACACTTACCGCCGCATCGGCATTGATCCCTTCAAGGAGCGCGTCTATGCAGCGAATCATTAAGAACGATCAACTGGTCGACGAGACCTGGCATCTGCTGCCCAAGGAACAGACGCTCGACGACCTGTGCAATAGCGACGATCTGATCGTGCCGCTGCATCTCTGGCTGGACCATGCCCATGCGCTGAAAGCCCGCGACGGCGGCCTCGGGGTCTGGCTCGATGCCAACGAGCAGATCGAGGACATCGCAGACGACCTGGCGCACTTCCAGGTCATCGCGCTGAATTTCCCCAGCTTCACCGACGGCCGCCACTACTCCAGTGCCCGCCTTTTGCGCGAGCGCTACGGCTACAAAGGCGAGATCCGCGCCATCGGCGATGTGCTGCGGGACCAGCTGTTCTACATGCGTCGCTGCGGCTTCGATGCGTTCGCCATTCGCGCCGATCGGGACCCGGTCGACGCGCTGGAAGGCTTGAAGGACTTTTCGGTGACCTATCAGGCCGCGGCCGACGATGAGCGCCCGCTGTTCCGCCGTCGCCAGAGCTGATACCAGCCCGGTCGATTGCGACAAATAAAAAGCCCGCCTATTGGCGGGCTTTTCATTGCTTCATTGATACATCCAGAAGTTGGGGTGTTCGACCGGCGTGGTGACTACATCGGCCTTTTTTCCGGCAGCGATCTGTTTGATCTTCTCGGCGAGCTTCTTCATGAGACATTTCCTCGGTTGCGATCAGGAGTGGCGCTAGATTCCGCCAATTACCGCTGCCGAGGAAATTCATTGCCACTATCGCGGCGATAAGCCAGCACGTGTGGAATTCAGTCCACGCGGACCAGCACTCGACCCACCTGGCCGCCGGCCAGAATGCGCTCGATCGCCGTCGGTAACTCCTCCAGCCCGACCTCCTGCGAGAGGTCGTCCAGATTGGCCAGCTTCCACTGCAGCGATAGCTTGTCCCACATGGAAGCCTTGACTACCAGCGGGATCTCCACCGAATCAACACCCAGCAGATTCACGCCGCGAAGAATGAACGGAAGCACGCTGGCCTGGAAATGCGTCCCGGCGGTAAGGCCGCAACAGGCCACGCTGGCACCGCGCTGTAGCGACTTCACCACGTTGAACAGGATGTCTCCGCCAACGGTGTCCACCGCCCCGCCCCATTGTTCCTTGAGCAACGCTTTCTCCACACCAGCCTGCAGTGCGGCGCGCTCGACGATCTGGCTAGCCCCCAGGCGAGTAAGGAAGTCCGCCTGATCAGCCTTGCCCGTGACCGCCGCAACCTTGTAGCCAAGACTGGCCAATAGCGCCACCGCTATGCTGCCAACGCCACCCGTCGCGCCAGTGACCAGCACGGGCGCTTCGCCTGGCTCAAGACCCGCCTGTTCCAGCTTGTCGACGCAGAGGGCCGCGGTCAGCCCGGCCGTGCCGAGGATCATAGCCTCGCGCAACGAAAGCCCCTGCGGGCGCTTGATCACCCAGGCCGCCGGAACGCGGATGTACTGGCCGAAGCCACCGGCGGTGTTCATGCCCAGGTCGTAGCCCGTGACAATCACCTCATCGCCTTCGGCGAACTCACCGACGCTGGACGAAGCCACGACACCCGCGGCGTCGATGCCTGGCGTATGGGGAAATGAGCGGGTCACGCCGCGATTGCCGCTCGCCGATAGCGCATCCTTGAAGTTCAGCGAGGAGTAATGCACCCGAATGAGTACCTCACCGGCTGGCAGCTCGTCGGTAGTACGTTCGACGATACGGGTTTCGAAACGACCCTCGGTCGTCTCGCTGACTTGTAGTGCCTTGAAGCTGCTCATGCGGTTCCCCTTGTCATTGCCAAAAACGTTGTTCGTTCAGCCGGCTCCAGCCTTTCAGCAAGCCGTGCTCCATAACCGTACTGGCCGCCATGCCGAAGCGCTCGGGCAGGCTTTTCTTCTGTATGTAATGCAACTGGAACAGTTCCGCTTCCTGAGCGCGCTCGGCGAGATACTGATCGCTGGTCTTGAGTTCGTCCGCCAGATGCTTGCCCAACGCGGCAATGCCCAGCCACACCTCTCCCGTCGCCACGTCATCTATCGACAGGTTCTGCCGGTAACGCGCGACGAAGTTCTTGAACAGCTCGTGGGTCGTCTCCAGGTCTTCCTGGAACTTCTCGCGGCCCTTCTCGGTGTTCTCGCCGAACACGGTCAACGTGCGCTTGTACTCGCCAGCGGTCAGCACTTCGAAATCGACATCGTGCTTCTTCAGCAGTCGATGCACATTCGGCAGCTGTGCCACCACGCCAATGGAACCGAGAATGGCGAACGGTGCGGTGAGAATGCGATTGCCGATACAGGCCATCATGTAGCCGCCGCTGGCTGCGACCTTGTCGACACAGACGGTCAGAGGCACGCCGGCATCTCGAATGCGCACCAGCTGCGAGGCAGCCAGGCCATAGCCATGGACCATGCCGCCACCACTTTCCAGGCGCAACACCACCTCATCCTGCGGCGTCGCCATGGTCAGCAGCGCGGTGATCTCGTGGCGCAGGTTGTCTACTGCAGACGCGCGAATATCGCCATCGAAATCGAGAACGAAGACTCGAGCTGGAGACTCGGCCTTCCTGTTCTGCTTGGCCGCCTTCGCTTCGCGCTTGCGCAATGCCTTGAACGCGTCCTTCTCCATTACGGCCTGCTCCAGGCGCTCACGCATGGATTTGTAGAATTCGTTGAGCTTGTGCACCTCGAGGTGCCCACCACTCTGTTTGCTGCGCCCCCGCCGCATCGAAGCCAGCGCGATGAGCACGATCACGATCGCCACGACCAACGTGACGGTCTTTGCCAGGAAGCTGGCATAGTCGACAAGAAATTCCACGTATCCCCCTCGATGAGTTCCGATCGCCGACAAACTACCTTCGGCGGCATGCCGCCAGCATACCGGCGGGCCTGTACCTGAGCCAGCGCGAGCGATTCAAACAAACGTTCGAATTATCGTTGACACTCCCGAACGATGTCCCTACCCTCGCGAAAAACAGTGCCGGCCGGAGCAGCAGCATGGGCAGTATCTACCTGATCAGGCATGGTCAGGCGTCTTTCGGCGCAGAAAACTACGACGTGCTGTCCCCGCTGGGATATCGCCAGTCCGAAGCCTTGGGTGACTACCTGGCGCAACTCGATGTGTCTTTCGATAGATGCCTGAGCGGCGAGCTGGAACGCCAGCAGAATACCGCCCGCGCCACGCTGGCGAGGCTAGGCGCTCAGCCTGAGCTTGAAGTCGATGCTGCCTTCAATGAGTTTCACGCCGATGCGGTTATCCGCGCGCATCTTCCCGACCTGCTCCAGGTGGAGCCGAATGCGATGCACATCCTGCGCAACGCCGCCGATCATCGTGCCGACTTTCAGCGCCTGTTCACCCATGTAGTGCATCGCTGGATATCCGGTGAACATGAGAAGGACGACCTGGAGAGCTGGCAGCACTTTCTCGACCGTGTACGTGGTGGTCTTGAGCGCGTTCTCGATCAAGCCGGCAAACGCGACCGTATCGCCATCTTCACCTCCGGTGGAACTATCACCGCGCTGCTGCAACTGATCATAGGCGTGCCGCCGATCAAGGCGTTCGAGATGAACTGGCAGATCGTCAACACCTCGCTCAGCCTGTTGAAATTTCGTGATCGGGATGTCGCGCTGGCTTCGTTCAACAGCCATGCGCACCTGCAACTCCTGAAGAATCCGGAGCTCGTCACCCATAGATGAGCCCAGCCCCAAGCGGCCAAAAGCTGCGTGTACCCATAACGACCAAAAAGGAAACCCTCATGAGCAACGTCGCCGAGACTTTCAAAGGCATGCAGTCGAAGTTCAACCCCAGCGCCGCTGCCGGCCTGGATCTGGTCTTCCAGTTCAACATCACTGATGCCGAAAACTACTACCTGGTGGTCAAGGATGGTACCTGCGATCTGCAGCAGGGCGATTCCAGCGACGCCAACGTCACTCTGATCATGGACAGCGAAACCATGCAGGGCATCGTTAGCGGCGAAACCGACGGCATGCAGGCCTTCATGGCCGGCAAGCTGCGCGCCGAAGGCGACATGATGCTGGCCATGAAGCTCAGCGAACTGTTCCCAGCCTGAGGCGAAAGCTGATTGCTGAGATGCAAAGGAACCGAAGTCTCAGACTTCGGTTTTTTTATGCCAGCGATTCATACGCGGACGAATCAGGGAGCTTGATTAACCAGCAACACTCCGGCCAATAACAGCGCGCATCGCTTGGTCTACGCAACCTTGAGCATTAGATTACTGAATCATCTTGGGCACCGAACATAAGTAGAAGGGATAACAATGGCGCTTACAGATCAAACCACCCGCGTCCGTGCAGGCGAGGAGTTGCCGGTCGATATCATCGACCAATACTTGAAGGCGCATATCCCTGGCCTGAACGGTACACCGCAGATTTCCCAGTTTCCCGGCGGCGCATCGAATCTGACCTACCTGCTGCAGTACCCCGATCGCGATCTGGTCTTGCGCCGCCCTCCCTTCGGACACAAAGCCAAATCAGCCCACGACATGGGCCGCGAATTTCGAATTCTCAATCAGCTCAACGAAGGCTTTCCCTACTGCCCGAAGGCGTACGTGTACTGCACCGATGATTCAGTGATAGGCGCGGAGTTCTACGTGATGGAGCGCGTCAACGGCATCATCCTGCGCTCGGAGCTGCCGCCGGAACTGAGCCTCGATGAAGACCAGACCCGTGCCCTCTGCGAGAGCTTCATCGACAAGTTCGTCGACCTGCACAATGTCGACTATCAGGCCTGCGGCCTTGGCGACCTGGGCAAGCCTGAAGGTTACGTGAAGCGCCAGATCGAGGGTTGGAGCGAGCGCTACGAGCGCGCCATCACCCCCGATGCGCCCGCCTGGGAGGCGGTGAAGGCCTGGCTGAAGGACAAGATGCCGGCGGATCACCCTAAGCCGGGAATCATTCACAACGACTACCGTTTCGACAACGTCATCCTCAACCCGGACAACCCGATGGAGATCATCGGCGTACTGGATTGGGAAATGACCACCATCGGCGATCCGCTGATGGATCTGGGCAATACGCTGGCCTACTGGATCGAAGCCGCTGATCCCCAGCCAATGCAGGCAATGCGTCGCCAACCGAGTCATCTGCCCGGCATGCATACCCGGCAGGGCTTCGTCGATTACTACGCGCAACGAGCCGGCATCGAGATTCCCTGCATCGATTTCTACTACACCTATGGCCTGTTTCGCCTGGCTGGAATCGTTCAGCAGATCTACTACCGCTTCTATCACGGTCAGACCCAGGACCAGCGTTTCGCCTCATTCATCCACATGAACAAGTTGCTCGAACACAAGGCGCTGCAAGTGATCGGGCAATCGACGCTCTGAAGCTATCCTAACCCTGTGGCACGCCACAGGACCGAACAAGAAAAGAGGAACGACCATGTCCAAGACCACCCTGTTCGACCTAGACGGCAAGATCGCCTTCGTTTCCGGCGCCAGCCGCGGTATCGGCGAAGCCATCGCCAAACTGCTCGCGCAGCAAGGCGCCCATGTAATCGTATCCAGCCGCAAGATCGAAGGCTGCCAGGCGGTAGCCGACGCGATCATCGCTGAAGGCGGCAAGGCGACCCCGGTCGCCTGCCACATCGGCGAGATGGAACAGATCCAGTCAGTGTTTGCCCAGATCCGCGAACAGTTCGGCCGCCTCGATATCCTGGTCAACAATGCGGCGACCAATCCCCAGTTCTGCCACGTGCTGGATACCGATGTTTCGGCCTTCCAGAAAACCGTCGACGTGAATATCCGCGGCTACTTCTACATGTCCATCGAAGCCGGCAAGCTGATGCGCGAGCACGGCGGCGGCAGCATCATCAACGTCGCTTCCATCAACGGTGTGACACCCGGCAACTTCCAGGGCATCTACTCGATCACCAAGGGCGCCGTGATAAACATGACCAAGGCCTTCGCCAAGGAATGCGCGCAGTTCGGGATTCGCTGCAATGCGCTGCTGCCAGGCCTGACCGATACCAAATTCGCCTCAGCACTGGTCAAGAACGAGTCCATCCTGGAGATGGCACTGCAGCACATCCCGTTGAGCAGGGTCGCCCAGCCGAGCGAAATGGCCGGTGCGGTGCTCTACCTGGCCAGCGACGCGTCCAGCTACACCACCGGTGTGTCACTGAACGTCGACGGTGGTTATCTGGCCTGATCGTTCCCGCCGCACAAAAAAGGGAGCCAAGCGGCTTCCTTTTTTTGTTTGCGCTCGCTCACCAGTTCTTCAGTGCCTCGGTCGCAGCGGCATTCACCGGTTTCGCCAGTAGCCCCGTAGGCGTCAGGTCCACGGCATAGACGGCCCCATCGGCGATTGGCATGTACTCGACACGCAGCACTTGCGGTTCTAGGAAGTGCAGATCGCGGCGTTCGAGCTGAAGCGCGTCCCATATATCCACGCCCAGAGGGTTCTCGCTCAGTACAACGCGACCATGGCGGGCGATGTTCTGTTGCTCCACGGCGAGATATCGTCCGGAAAGCCGCTCCAGTCGATACCCTGACTCCAGACCTATCAGCTCAGCCAGGCTCTTCCAGCGAAGCAGATGGAGATCGAGCTGCCATAGATCACCTTCCAGCATCACCGTTCGCGTCTCGTTGCCCTGTTCCAGGCTGACTTCGTAACGCTGCGGACCCTGGGCGTGGAAACTCACAGTGACCAGCGGCTTCTTGTCAGGCAGCGCAGCGTAGGTGCTGACGTCGTAGCCAATCAGGCCAATCAATCCGGCGAACAGCAGGACCAAAAAGCCGCAAGTCCCGCGCAACCATCCCATCAGCCAGTGCCCCCCCAGTAGCAAGCGCAGCGCGACCAGCAATACGATCACAGCCAGCAGTGCGATCACGATCGCAAGCCCGAGATATTGCATAACCATGCGTCCTTTCAATTGGGTGCGACATTATCCGCAGGAGCAATCAGAGCAGCCAGCATCTGCATGGGACGGCCATCACGCGCTGACACTCTTGTCTATCAGGACGTGGATATCGGTCATACGAGCAAGCTCTTTCGCCGACGTGGCCAGTCGCATTATCCTCCGCTGCCGTTCTGCCTATTGAGGCCCGCATGCCCTTCGCACTTGAGCTCGCGCTCGATCCTGCCACGTTGGTGATTCTGGTCGCCGTAGCTTTCACTGCCGGGTTCATCGACGCCATCGCCGGGGGCGGCGGGTTGTTGACCATTCCTGCCCTGCTGACTGCCGGCCTACCACCGCATCTCGTGCTGGGCACCAACAAGCTGTGCGCCACATTCGGCTCGGCCACTGCCAGCTACACCTTCTATCGCCGCCGACTATTCGAGCCGGGCCTGTGGCGACGAGCGCTCACGGGCACGGCGATCGGCGCCGCAGTTGGCGCAGTAGTCGCGCAATTCATGCCGGCAAGCTGGCTTAACCAGCTATTGCCGCTAGTGGTTTCTGCCTGCGGGGTCTATCTGCTCTTCAGCCATATGCCGGCCAAATCAGCCAGCGATGCAGTGCTCATCGGCCGCAGACGCCAATGGCCACAGAGCCTTTCACTGGGCTTTTACGACGGCGTAGCCGGCCCGGGAACCGGCGCCTTCTGGACGGTCAGCAGCATGCTGCTCTACCCGCTCGACCTGCTGAGAGCGAGCGGCGTGGCGCGGACGATGAATTTCGTCAGCAATGCCATGGCGCTTGCAGTATTCATAATCGGCGGTCACGTCGCCTGGGTGCTGGGCATTGGGATGGGGCTGGCCTTGATGGCAGGCGCCTACTTCGGCGCGCGCACGGCGATCCGCGGTGGCTCGCGGTTCATCCGTCCGGTATTCATTCTGGTAGTACTGGCGATGAGTCTGCGGCTAGCCTGGCAACACTGGTTCGGGGTGGCCTAGCCGACGGGCCAGATAAAGCTCGATCAGATAGCGGGCGATGGATTGGCGCGCGGGCAACGCCGGCAGGTTGTCGATGGCGAACCAACGGGCATCCTCGATTTCCTCGGGCTGCAGCACGATATCGCCACCGGCATATTCCGCGTGGAACCCGAGCATGAGGGAATGGGGAAACGGCCAGCCCTGGCTGGCGATGTACTGCGGCGCATGAATGGCCACACCGACTTCTTCTCTTACCTCGCGTGCGACGCACTGCTCCACCGACTCACCCGGCTCAACATAACCGGCCAGCGTGCTGTAGACACCAGGCGCGAAACGCGGTGAGCGCGCCAGCAACAGTTCGTCTCCACGGGTGACCAGGACGATCATGCTCGGTGAAAGCCGCGGGTAGTGCTGAACTCCACAGGCTGGACAGTACATGGCACGCTCACCGGCTCGCGCCTGCATGGGCGAGCCACAGCTGCCACAGAAACGATGCTGGCTGACCCAGGTACCGATCTGCGTGGCATAGCCGAGGAGCCGGAACAGATCGCGATCGTTCTCCTGCATGAACTGGCGCAGGCCCTGCCAGCGCGCGCCTGGTACATCGGCCGGAAAGTCCAGTTCGAAAAGAAACACCGGCTCTCCGTCGAAGTGCCCCAGACCCTGTTCGCTGAGCAGCGGCAGATCCAGGCGCTTGAGCCAGTCCCGCGGAAAGAGCGCACCGTT
>CEPQ01130544.1_pt1 | contig 10092 bp, 7 predicted proteins | sample 530411 | NCBI WGS metagenome assembly CEPQ01 (sample SAMEA2620039, study PRJEB7988) | marine metagenome | isolation source: saline water (ENVO:00002010), including
GATCTTGGTGTGTGGATGGTGAATGTCCATGCCTCGGGTGGGCAGCGTATGATGGAAGCCGCTCGTAATGAACTTGAAAAGAAATCTCATCAGCCTCTACTTATTGGCGTGACCGTACTGACCTCAATGGAGCAACGTGATCTCGCCGGTATTGGCTTGGATGTTGAGCCGATGAAGCAAGTTGAGCGTTTAGCGAAACTTACACAGTCATCTGGTTTGGACGGTGTGGTGTGTTCTGCTCGAGAGGTGCGTCTCATCCGTGATATTTGCGGCCCAGACTTTCTTACAGTTACGCCTGGCATTCGACCAGAGGGCTCTGAAGTAGGTGATCAGAAACGTGTGATGACGCCTAAGCAAGCAATCGAAGCGGGAGTGGACTATATGGTGATTGGTAGGCCTATAACTCAGGCTAGGGATTCTTCAGCTTTACTGAAAATGATCCTTGGGTACGGTGTGTAATAGTGTACTTCAAAGTACTATTTGATACTTCTTATGCTTAGATAAGTGGTAAAAAATATTTTTTATTTAAAAGTAAATCGCATCGGGCTATTTGAATCGAGCGTTAGTGCAGGGTTACAATAAAGCGTCAAACCCTGATAGTCTTACTAATGGTAATATTTTGTGATATTTAAAAATTTCGAGTATACGTATTGATAATGAGGGGGTTAAATCTATTCAGAAATAACTCAAGGAGAAATAATACTTTCACTTTGTTGCTAAGTAGTTCTTTTTGGCTAATGCTAGAGAAAGTATTGCGAGTGGTCGTTGGGGTTTCTGTTGGGGCTTGGGTTGCCCGCTATTTGGGGCCTTCTGACTATGGTGCTCTGTCGTCTGTTTTAGGTATATTTTCTATAATAGTTGCCGTGGCAGCTCTCGGGATGGATTCGATAGTTGTAAAGAAGCTGGTTCAAAGTCCAGCGCAAAGTGGAGAGATACTCGGAACTGTATTTTTTATAAAATTTAGTGTCTCAATGGCGATTGCGTTAGTTCTTCTACTTGGCGCCATGATATTTGGTGATAAGTGGATTTGGATTGCGTTGTTATCCCTTGGTGTTATATTTCAGAGTTTCAACGTAATTGACTTTTTATTTCAATCCAAAGTTTTATCCAAATATATTGGGATCGCAAATGTAGTTGCGCTGCTTTTTGTGTCGGTCACTAGAGTTATTCTAATATATATTGAGGCCGATATAATTGCATTTGTTTTAGTTTTCTCTGTTGAGATATTAATCGCTACATTGGGTTATATATATTACTATTTTCACATGGCTGGGAGTATTGCATGTCTCACAGGATGGAAATTCGATGCCAAACTCGCTAAACAGTTAGTAAAAGAGTCATGGCCACTAACATTCTCTGCTGTGTTAGGAGGGCTGATGATGAAGTCTGACGTTATAATGTTATCCTCCATGGTCGGTGAGACTAGTGCAGGGATATATGCTGCTGCGGGAAAGTTGACTGAAATATTTTTTGTGGTGCCAGCGGTTCTTGGAAGAACTCTATTTCCAATACTCACGGATAAAGCAAAAACAGACTTAGAGCATGATTTACATCAGGCGTGTTATACATTATTTTTTGTAGCCTCTTTTCTAATTGTTGGGGGGCTGATTCTCTCAGGTCCAGCTGTTGTGCATATTTTATATGGTGAAGAGTATAGAGCATCTGTTGCTGTGTTGATGGTTCATTCGTGGTGTTTGATATTCATATCCTCAAGAGTTTTGAGTGCGAATTGGTTTGTTATGAAGGGACTTCAATTATACTCCCTATATCGAAGCCTTAGTTCGGTCGCTATAAATATCGGGATGAACTTTTATTTGATCCCTAGGTATTATGAAATTGGTGCTGCAGTGTCGCTTTTAATTGCGTTGATATGGGCGACTTATTTTTTTCCATTGTTATTCAAAGATACCCGTCAATGCTTTAAATATCAGACGATGTCATTCTTTATTTGGCCAGGGGTCCTAAGTTTTAGAAGATTGCGGAGGAGGGGTAATAAGTAATTTGACTTTGGTTTTGCACACTGAAGTTTATGAAGTCGCCTTGAGTCCTGGTGGAGATGTTGGGTTTATATTCGCTGATGGTTGGTGGTAGTAGCATTCACTAGTCAGTTTCTAAAATGCGGTTGAAGTAGTGTTTTCAATTCTATGTTTCACGAATATTATGCTGAAAGCATGGTTTTCGATATTTACGGTATTAGCTTTGTTATGATTTAGATTGTCGAAGCTTCTATCAGGTGTTAAAGACTCATTAATACTCACGTATTGAGTGTAGTGATTCAATGTTGTCAGGCACCAGGGTGCGAGTTATTGCTACAGTCAAATATGTGTTCAGTGACAAGAAGACAGCATTGATTATTCACACTAGCTAGATCGGGGGTATTCAATAATAGAAGTCATTCTATCACCGGACGTTGGTGGATCGGTCCTCGCTCCTGATCAACAAAGGATTCAGCCGCTTGAAGTTCGAATCAAACGGCTCGACGACGAAAAGCGAATAGAATAAAAAACTACCGCTCTATTAATGCAAGACGAATTCAAAATATTGGCTGATAGACCGTTTGAGAGACTACTATGTGGTAGGATTGCTTTGTCAATCTTTCGGATAGGAACGTTTCAGTAATTGTAATTGCCTTAACTGTAAGAAGAACGTCCATGTCAAGCGAATGAGGCTCAAGGCTCTCGTAAATAGAATATTTATCGAGGCCAGATCGATCGTTGGCAGGTTGGGCATCAGGACTATTTGGAAGGGTGGTGACGTAGGCGCAGGTAAATACTATGTCCGTCACCTGATGAAGGATGCAGGACTGATTTGCAAAAAAAGCGAGGACTGTACAAGTACAAGCACAAACAAGCCTCTGTTGAGAGCATTGAAATTCCTGGCCGGCTCAACCCTCAGTTTGAGGTGGCTGCTACAAACAAGAATTGATGCGGTGACATTGTTTACATCTGGATGGGGCAGCGCTAGATGCACCTGGCAGTCGTGATGGACTTATACTTGGCTGTGTCTTTGGTTAGGAAAAGTAGAAAAAGCTAATAGAGAGTTAGTTATAGAGGCACGGAATGAGCGGTAGAGTTGGGGAGGAAAGCCTTCAGTAGTGTTGTTCTACTCAGTTCAAGGAAGTCATTATATGAGCCTGAAACTCCGGTATTGGTCAAGGGGATAGAAGTTGATTCAAAGTATGAGGCGCAGAGAGGTGATCGGTGGACAATGCCCCGAAGGAGCGATTGTTCAGAAGCCTGAAAACTGAATGAACTCCTGATTATGGATAACGTCATTGGCGGAAGCGAGAATGGACATTAGTAGTTGAAGGATTGGCTATTAAAACTATGGGGTGCCACATCGACTGTATGGTGGTCTCAGCCCGCAGGTAGCAAAAGAAAAGCTTAAAACTATGCACGATATCAGCTGAATACTGTAAATGGTGTAGAATTAAGTGTCACTGGAAGTGCTTGTGTTGTTGGAAGGGGCTAGAAGCTACTGTGATTATTAGTTTTGAGGGAGTGGTTCATCCTAATCGATTAGAATACTCTCGTTTGAATAATATATTTTCACATCAAAAAAACATATTATTATAGGTGTATAAGAGTTATAATTTATGAGGTTCTATGGTTGATTTAAAATGTACGGAGCATTTGGAGGAGTAGATATGTTTAGTAATGATGCTCTTATAGCTCATCATGGGAAGGTTGCAGAGCTAATCGGTGATAATAAATTCCTTTATCTGGACATACCGTTGCATGACAATGTTGGCGACTTACTTATTATGTTGGGTACATTTCAATTCTTTGAACGGTATTCTATGAATCCGAAGAAAATTCGGTCTGCATATGGTGCCTTAGGTAAAGTATCACCGGATGAAGTGATTCTGCTTCACGGCGGAGGGAATTTGGGGGATCTGTACCACCTTCACCAACAATATAGAGATGATATCATCGAAAGGTATAATGGTAACAGAGTAATAATTCTACCCCAGACGGTATATTTTGAAGATGATGCTAACTACAAAATTTGCCGGGAACGTTGGTCTAAGCATCCCGACTTGCATATATTTGTCCGAGATCGTGTGTCTTTCTCATTAGCTCGCGAATTTACACGCAACGTCTATTTGGTCCCGGATATGGCTCATCAGTTGTATCCAATTCAAGCTGAAAGCTCTGGCGTAGAAAATAAAGTGTTGAATATCTTACGTCGTGACATAGAATCTGTAGCACTTCCGGGTGATGTGTTTGGCGATGTGACAGATTGGTCTAATGAGTTGCGTAGTCATAGGTATTTAATTAAGCTTTTAATTCAGTTTGATAAGTTTTGCGGCATGCTTGGTCTTAGTTTTATCTCTGGTCTTAATGCTAGTATTTGGAAGTTCTATGCGGGAAAGCTCGTCGCCAAAATTGTTAGGTTGTATTCTAAGTATGGCGAGATACATACAAATCGCCTGCATGGGCATATATTGGCAGTGATAATGGAAAAGAATAACAAGGTTTACGATAATTCTTACGGAAAAAACACTGCATATATTGACTGTTGGACTAAAGATAGAGTTGATTGATAGCATGACTAGAATTCCAGTGTATTTAGTATCACTGAAGCGTGATAGGCTGAGACGGGCGGAGTTAGAGATGCGCTTTCCAAAAAGCTATTCCGAATTTATCTTTATTAAGCCTGCCGTTGACGGAAGGCTTATAGATGCCAAGAGTTATTATGATCAAGTTCTACCTTGTTTTATAGATAACGGACGGTTGCTTTCTCCATCAGAATTAGGGTGTACCCTGAGTCATATGGCCATTCTTAGCGAGTTCTTGGCTTCAAGTGAAAAATTAGCACTGGTTATCGAGGATGATGTTATCGGTAACGAGGAAGACCTGAATGAAGTTTTTATTAACGCTCAGCATCTTAAAGGAAACTCTTTATACATATGTGGTGGTCAGCAATCCACTACAGTCAGAAAATTTCTTTTGGGTAAGAAGACCCGAGTTGAAGGCTTATTCTCTGTAAGTAGGTTTTCCAGCGATTATATTTTGAGAACATGCTGTTATGTTGTTACAAGGTCTGCAGCTAAGAATATTCTTGACTATTATACCGAAGCTCTATCTCTGGCGGATAGTTGGGGGGACATATCTCGTAAAAAAGGCGTAAGAATATATTACTCAGACACAATTAAACACCCTGATGATCTTAGTCTCAGTCACATAGAGGCCGATCGTCGTGAAATTAAAGATGTTCCTTTTATTAAGAAAGTATTAAGCGCGAGCTTTTTTTCTAGAGTGGGAGGGTTTTTATTTCGCAATTTGATTTCGCGGGTTATGCTGGTTTTTGGTTATAAAAGACTTTATGTTAAATAGATTCATGGCCTGCTCGTTATTTTTATTTGTTTTTTTTCTATTAGTTCACTCGTTCTACATTTTTTCGGGTGTCAATAGTTCGCTATTTGTTCCATTTATACTGGTTCTTGGTATTTTGCCAGTTTTAGTTTTTAGACCCTATGTAGTCTTTGGTGTAGTCAACTCTAAAGTCGTAGGAATGCTCATTGCCTTAGTGGTTATGGGTATTATCAGTTTGGTTCCGGTAGTGGCTCATGGTACAGTTGATTATACCTATGCTAAAAATTTTCTTTCTCATTTTATACAATTTTTAATAGTTCTATTTTTTTTGATTGTTATTCTGTCAAATAAGCTATTTGGTATAAGGAGTATTTCAGATATACAGCGTGCTTTGGTTTTAGTATTTGTTATGCAGTCTTGTGTTCAGATTGCAGCATTCCTGTCTCCTTCTTTTGCTACTCTGGTTCACATCTTCTATGAGTCTAGAGTGGTTGAGCTGCTTTATTCAAACTACGGTGGAGGCAGAGGGCTGGCACTGACGGGGGCGCCTGGTTGGGGTTTGTCGGTTGGTTATGGATTGGCATTTATTTTCTATGTAAAGGAATACCTGATAGAAAATAGTCGTTATGGAGCGAGTACTTTTTTTGTTGGAATACTAATCTTATCTGGAATGCTGTTTGCTGGTCGGTCTGCCTTTCTCGGTGTTATACTTGGCGGGCTCTATTATATGCTTTATCTGGATACTCGAAGGGTGGTGTTTCTTTTTAAATCTGTTACATATATCTTCTGTCTAAGTATCACCGTCATGATCTTGTTCCCCAATTACATTGACAGAGTTCAGGATATTATAATTCCTTTCGTTTTTGAAGCATATATTAGGTATCTGGATACTGGTACTGTTCAAACTGGCTCTACAAACAAGTTGATTGAGATGTGGAAAGTCCCAGTGAATTATGATGAGTTTGTGTTTGGTACAGGTAATATGCTATCAGAAAACGGAAACGGGTACTTTAGGAATACCGATGTCGGGTACCTTAGAAACGTTTTATATGGTGGTGTTTTTTGGACTGCTGCCTTGTATTGCTATTTTCTATATATTGGAGGCTTTCTAAGGTCCTGGATGTCGAGGGATTTTGATTCAGTATTTTATTTATTTGTTTTTATTTATATCTTTATTTTAGAGGCGAAAGCAATGACTGTTGGGTACAATAAATATCTCTTTACTATGATTATGGTGTTTTGTGTGTCTAAAATCTACTTTTCGACGCGTACCAGTGTGGAGGAGAGCAAGTGACCTTCTCCATATCCGTTGTTATCCCAACACACAATAGAACAGATTCCCTTATCAGGGCTGTAAATAGCGTTCTCGACCAAACATTTCAGCCAAGCGAAATTATAGTTGTCGATGATGTTTGCTCTGATACTTGTAAAGAACTCATTGATTCCCTAAATAGCCCTATTGTGCGATATGTTCAGAATCGTTCTCCTGGTGCATCAAGTTCCAGAAATCTTGGAGTTAGCCTTGCTACAGGAAATTATGTTGCTTTTCTCGATGATGATGACATTTGGCTAGCAGATAAGTTGAAGCGACAATATGATCAGATAATATCTGGTGACTTAGATGCTTGTTTTTGCAGAATGATGATTGAGTATGAAAACACTCGAATATCTTATTCAACGAGATCGAGAAATATTCCAGACGCGAAGAAGGAAATATTGTTAAATAATTTTATAGGCGGGACGATCTCTTCTGTTATACGAAGAGATTTGTTTTTGGCTATAGGTGGTTTCGATACGGATTTTCCAGCTCGCGAGGAATACGACTTGTGGATTCGTCTAATTCATGAAGGTGCTAAGATAAGAATAGTTGAAGAGCCGCTAGTCATTGCTTATCGGTCGCTAAATCGTAGGCATAGAGTATCTCAGAATATCGATAACTATATAGTAGCAAATAAGAAGATATTAAATAAGCATAGCGATAAATTTTCTACCTTTATCGGAGATGAAGGTTATCATTTAGTTAAGTCGAACTATTCCTTGTTTTTGGCGGCGCAGGCTGCATCAATTAATTTGCGAGGAACTACGGTTTATTATTATGCGGACGCTTTACGTTTTAAATTTTCTCTTAAAACCTTGATAATGCTAATTGCTGGTGCCTTTAGCCCCTTATTCCTTATTCGGTTGAGATCTATGTTGAGTTGATATGAATACTTTTAGTAGTAAAGAGAGGTACGTTGCTAGCGTTCTAGCTAAGTTTCCAAAGATTAAGAGAAGGCTCAAGTTAGTTTACTCATATTTAAATTACTATCGTTATAGAAAGCCGTATAAGGTCAGTTCTGATTTTCCTCTCAAAGAGTATGGCCAACAGGATTGCGACAGTTTCTTCGGGTATTATGATCAAAGTGTTTCTTCTTCTTGCGGGGACTATCTAATTTTCCAGGAGATATGTCGAGTTAAAAACGATGGGTCGAATTTAGTTCAGTTGGTTTGTATTGAAGACTCTACGGGCGATGTGCTTTACAGAGCCGATACCAGAGCCGTGAATTTACAACAGGGGTGCAAATTACAATGGTTAACGGGAACGACTTTTATTTATAACCATTATTGCGAGGATATAGGTTACCATTCCAAAACGGTTGATCTCTCTTCTGGTGAAGTAAGCACTCTTCCAGTTCCGATTTATGATTGCTTTGAATCAGAGTACGCGTTGTGTTTGAACTATTGTAGGTTAGCCAAGTTCTCACCTGATTATGGTTACTTTGAGCACGGAGAGCGAGATATTAGCTCATTGCCCGGAGAGGATGGAATATGGTTTATGAAGCTATCTGATGGCACGTGTAATCTTGTGGCTTCATTAGAGAAGATATCTTCTATGTCTAGCGGCAATTATGATCCTAGTATCATTTGCGCGCGGGAAGCCAACCATACAGTTAACCATATTATGATTTCTCCAGATGGGAAGAACTTTATCTTCATACACCGTTGGTATATCAGTGGCGTTAGGTTTGATAGGTTGGTTCTTAGTAGTAGACAAGGCGATATGCGGGTTTTGTCTGACAACGGAATGGTTAGTCATTGTTGTTGGGATGGCAACGATAAGATATTTGCATACTTAAAAGGAGATGATGGTACTGTTGGATACTGGCATATAGATTTACTTTCTGGAATTCAAGAGCAATTTTTTAGTGATGTGTTGCTCGCTATTGGAGATGGGCATCCATCTATTAAAAATGGTTGGTTGCTTACTGACAGTTATCCCGATAGAGCTAGAATGCAACATCTCGTAGCGGTACATTTAAAGTCTGGAAAAGTTGTTAAACTCGGAGAGTTTTTTCATGGTTTAGAGTTTTATGGACAGGGAAGGTGTGACCTGCATCCGAGGTTTTCTTTTGATGGAAGTAAGGTTTTCTTTGACTCCGTATTCTCGGGTAAGCGAAAGTTATATTCTATTGATGCGAGATTTAACTAATGTTTTCAGTGTTAATGTCTGTGTACGCAGCAGAAGATCCACTAAATCTGGAAGCCGCATTATCTAGTGTTTGGGATAGTCAAAGTTTAAAGCCTTCTGAGATAGTTTTAGTGAAGGATGGACCACTAGGTAGTCCTCTGAATGGAGTTATTCAGCGATGGATGGATAAGTTGCGGACGAATTTGAAAGTCGTTAGTCTTGAATTTAATGTAGGCCTCGCAAATGCTCTGAACGTTGGAATAGAACATTGTTCATTCGAGTTGGTTGCTCGTATGGATTCGGATGATATTTCTTATCCAGACAGATTCAAACGTCAAGTAGAGTTCATGACTTGTAATCCTAGTATCGTTGCTTCGAGTGGTAATATCGACGAGTGGGATCCGGAGCTTAACAGAGTTGTCGGTGCTCGGATAGTTCCAAAGGGAGGGAGAAGCCTAAGAAAATATGCAAAGTTCAGAAGCCCTCTTAGTCATCCAGCAACTATTTTCCGTAAGTCTGTAATACAAGATTCGGGCGGATACCCTAGTTTGAATAATGCACAGGATTATGCGCTTTGGAGTTTATTACTTGCCAGTGGTTATGAACTCGCCAATCTTTCAGATAAACTTCTACGAATGAGGGTTGGGGAAGGATTTATAGAGCGCAGAGGAAAGGGCTATTTTCTTCAAGAGCTAAAGCTTTTGAGGTATCAACTCAATATAGGTTTCCTCTCTAGACCACAGTTTTTATTAAATGTAGTAATTAAAGCTGTACTTAGACTCTCTCCTAATCGAGCCAAAGTTCTATTTTATAAGTATGCGCGCGGGGGATCTACCTAGCTCCGAAGCCTGTCAACATCGTCTTTATCGTCTTAAAGACGATGTCTAAATCGAGCCAGATACTCAGGTTTTTCACGTAGTAAAAATCATGGGCGAGTTTTTCACGGGTTTCGTCCTCATCTGCTGCATAACCATGAGTAACTTGGGCCCAACCTGTGATTCCTGGTCGCACTATATGGCGAAAACTATACAGAGGTATTACCTGTTCAAACTCTTTCACAAAAGCTGCCTGTTCTGGACGCGGACCAATTAGTGCCATGTCGCCTTTGAGGATGTTCAAGAATTGGGGTAGTTCGTCAATTCGCATTTTTCTTATAAATTTACCAATACGCGTTATTCTAGGGTCGTCTTCCCCGGCAAACTGAGCTCCATTTACTTCAGAATCTGTACGCATACTACGTATTTTATACATGCTGAATTCTCGACCACCTTTTCCTATCCTGCGTTGCACAAAGAACGCAGGCCCTTTTGATTCGAGTTTTACCGC
>CEPQ01003698.1_pt1 | contig 10091 bp, 2 predicted proteins | sample 530411 | NCBI WGS metagenome assembly CEPQ01 (sample SAMEA2620039, study PRJEB7988) | marine metagenome | isolation source: saline water (ENVO:00002010), including
TTATGATAGCAATTGGCATTGATCCCGGCAGATCGGGAGGTTTAGTTGTAATTGACGATAATAATAAAACTGCTACGATGCATAAATGCCCAAGTACGACAACACTAATGGCTAACTTATTAAGAAGAGCTCAAACAGATGCTTGGATTGATAATCAACGTATAAAAATAGCAATAGAAAAGGTGCATGCGTTTCCTACAGATGCAAGGAACGCTGCATTTAAATTTGGTATGAACTATGGTCAATGGCTTGGAGCTATAGGAGCTCTTAATATATCTGCAATAGAAGTAACACCACAATTATGGATGAAATCATACGCTCCTCTTCCTAAAATAAAACTAGAAAGAAAAAGACAGCTACAAACTATAGCAAATGAAATATTCTTAGATAAGTATAACAATGAAGATAGAATAACATATGCAGTAAGTGATGCTGCATTAATAGCACTATGGTGTCTAGAAAGGGAGAAAGATGTTTAAGATAGGTGTGCCTGAATTAGGAATTGTATCAAGGAAATTTGATGAATTAGAATCAACAATAACCCAAATATTTATATATCCTTTTAAAATATCTATTGAAAAACTTAATGAAGAAAGAATATGCCAAATAAGAATAATATTACTTGATAAATATGAAATAGGTGTCTTTGTTCAATATTAATAGTTACACCTATCGTTAGGGGCGGTACGCCAACTGCCCTTAACGTAAATTTAATCTACTTTTAATTTTTTGAGATGCTTGTACAGCGTCTATTGATTTTAATATATCATCATACTCAGACTTCTGTTTCTTTTTAGGAGATATACTTGGTACTGGCATAGGAGGAGGTGCAAATGGAGCAGGTTTTCCTTTCTTAGTAGTTTCCCAAGGTAACATTTTTAAAGGAAACTTTTCTCTCATTTCTCTAGTCCATGCTCTTGGATACAAACCAAAATCATGCATCATTACATCCCAACCTGTACCATTATGTAGAGCTTTCCAATCTCTATTAATCAATTTAGATAACTGAACATTAATAGTAGCCATAGCTCTTGTATGTTTCTGTTCATCTGTTAATTTGTATGCATTATTATAACCTACAACCAAATCAGTTATAGCACTATCTGGTAACTCCATCCAATCTAATGCACTAGCCCAAAAGAACAAATCACCTGCTGTAGGACCAAGATAACCCCTTCCTTTTATTTCATCCTCACCTTGTACTACATCAATCAAATCCTTAATCCTATCAACACTATCATTCTCCATTATTCTATGTAAGTCTAAGTTAAAGAAACCGGATGCTAGCGTTGTAAAAGCATATAGTGATGCAAACTTTAAAGGTACAAATAAATCAGGTGAATCCCATTGTCTAGAAAAAGCTGCATCTTTTGATTTCCTAAGTATATCTGATTGTAATTGTAAAAATGAAAATGGGTAATGAAAAAACTGAGCAGCTACCTGTCCAACAGCACCTAATCCATGTGTAGTACCTCCTGTAACAGGAGCCTTTTGATGAGCAGCATACTCAAATGCAAATTTATTAACAATGTTTAAGGCCCATTGTTTTGATAACTTCATAGCCTCATTCTCTGTAGCTCCATGCTTTGTAAGTTCTTTATACTTTGTCATAAAAGAATGTCTATACATATGCTTACGAAGAAAATTCTCCGTTACTCTTTGTAAAACAGCACCATATCCAGTAACCCTTGTTAAAGCAGAATCAACAGCTCTCCAAGCCTTCCCATCATTATAAGATAATTTAAAGTCGCCATTCAAATCCTGTTTTATATCAACATCTCTTACGTTTAATCCTTCTGTTGGCAATAAACCTTCTAAGAATAATGGTGATGCCATATCTTCAAACTTGAATCCTTGCTCCTGTTCACTCTCTCTGATAGCTGTCCTTATAGCACGGTTCTCTTCTCTATTCCAGCCAGTAAGGTAATCAGTAAACGATCTCTTACCCATTGCCTGTAAATAATACATACCTGAGAGTGTATTTCTTGCAGCAGTAGCTACACCAAATCCTATCTTAGACAAGAACTGATATCCAGTCAATAATCTAACTGTCTTATTTACCCATGGGTCTCTATCTTGATAGCCTCTCTCAGCTAATGTAAACATATCATCTATATAATCAGTAAGAACCTTTTGTATTCTTGGGTCCTTAGGTAGTTTCTGTATGCCCTGCATATATGTATTCTTAACATAATTAACTCTGTTAAATGCAATAGCATCCATTGCATACTTCCGTAGAACTCCAAGTGGATTCTTCATATATGTTTCGTATGGCACCCTACTTCTATGATGAGCAGCCTTAGGTGTGCCTAAGTTTTGTCTCACATTAGAAAAGACACCTTCTAATTTCGATAATGATCCTTCAGCATCTTTATAATTATTTTCCTCAGCTTCTCTCATTATATCTTCAATCTTTACAAAGGTCTCTAACAAATAGTGAGGGAAATAATCACCTCTTTTTATACCTTTTTTGATAGCCTTAATCTCATCATTTAAATATTTCTCATAAGACTTAACTCTCTGACCAACCTTAGTTAAATGATAATTCTTATCTTTACTAGGACTATGTAGAAATGCCATTCTAATAACCTTCATATGATTCTCAATGCCATTTATCAATACACCTCCAAGATCATTAAGAGATTGTCTGGCTAATTCACCTGCTAGTTCTATATTTCTTGAGAAACGCTGTCCTGATGCATTAAGTACAAACCCCTTCTTACCATCCCCCATATCTACATTGCCATTAACAAACTTTTTAGGTTTTGTTTCAAGATACTGCCTAAATTCTTCAAGTACAGGCCCTCCACCTTCCTCAAGAGTTTTCATTATCTCCTCCCTCAACGCCTCTATCTTATTCCACTTCGCATTAGACTCAGGGTTCTGTAATTCAAGAGAGATTTTATTCTCAAGCTTTCTTAGATCACTTGCTGACTTTATACCCGGTAACCATCTTGATTGGCCTTTTCTACTCAAAATCTCAGCTCTAAGTATTTCTGAGATACCCATATGAGCACTTAAATAGTGATTATACTTAGTTCTTTCATAGTTTGTAGCTAAGTTTATATGTTTATTCATCCAGTTAGTTATAGCAAACTTCTGCATAACACCACGCTTAACACCAAACAATCTCTCAAGTATATTAAGCTTAGGGTTGCTCAACTTCTTAGCTTCTCTTGTTATTTCCTTAGCGATTCTTCTAAAATCCCCATCATTAAAACCTTCATAGTGATCTAAAGCAGGCTTATATGTAGAACGCCATACTATTTCTTCAAACATTTTAGTACCTAAGCCCTCATGTACATCACCATAGGTTTCTTTAATAATTTTACCTACATTTCTAGACTTACCATCAACATCTTTAACAGTATTACCATTAAAAAGCTCTCTCATAGCCCCGAGATTACTTTCTCTGTTAAGCTGTTCTTTTGATACTGGTGCACAAAAAGTAGTCATTATACACAATCCCAAGGACCGGCTTCTTCCATGAAGTTCTTCGGGTCCTTATACATTTTCATCCATTGAGTAATGTCGGAGCTGTTACCATACTGCATTAATATTTCCATATTGCCATTAGGGTCTTTCTTTCTTCTTGATCTATCAGCATACCTGCTTAACTCACCTCTAACTCTATGAAGCATAGGAGCATAATAAATAGCTTGTCTTCCCATTGGCATCAATAAATCTAACAAAGGGCTTCGGTCGGTATGTATTTCTCCTTTAAAATGTAACGAACTTCTAGCCAATTCAGCTACCTCTTCAGGTATAATATTATCTTTTCTTCTTCTATATGCTCTACCATACTCACCAAATATACTATTAAAAATTTCACCATCTAATTCATTTGTCTTTAAATATCTGGCAAATGCATTAACCAATCTTCTATTTATTTTAAACATTGGTAATGCAAGATTCATATTACCAGTTTTAACAACAGTACCAAACTGAGGATCAGGTTTAATAATATATGTAATCACATCCAACATAGATTGTTGTCTTTCCCTACCAAAAAACTCTCCACCATCTGGTGTAACTTGTTTTAGAAACTTTTCCATAAATTTATCTACAAGAGCATCTTCATGCTTCTGCTCAAATTGCCAGTTCTCCATCTGATGAGGGCTCTTATGTGAAATATCATATACTTCTCTTGCTAATGTGCCAAGATCGCCTTTAAGTGTTTCAACATCATTAATAAAATTTCTTTGTGAAAGAGTGTCTTTAGATAAACCATGTATATTCCAAGCTTCCATATCCCCTGTAACTTCATTCAAAGCATAACCATCAAGAGCATCTCTCGTAGTAGCACCATCATATCTAACAGGATTCTTTAATATAACATACTTCTTGCCAGGGGCCAACCATTTACTTCTATTTGGCATAATAAAACCAGCCTTCTTGAATCTCTTCATTCCATTTGCTGTTATCTCTTCATAAACATAAAGCATTTTAGTACTCTGAGGATTCTCATACCTCGTATACTTTGAACCTTTAGCTTTTAAATTAAGACTGCCAAAATAAAAATGGTTCACAAGTTTATCTTTCTTCTTGCTACTTTTACTATCTACATAATCAACTAATGAATCTTGTTTGTTCCTTACAAACTCAAGAGTAGCATTCACAGCACTGAGTCTTGATCTAGCTCTAAGTACTGAAGCTGTTTCATATCCTTTAGCACTATTTATAAACTTATATAATGATGATCTCTGCTTATCAAGAACATGATAAAGTATAGAATAATTTTGAACTGTATCAGGATGCATATCGCTTCTCTTCTCTCTCCATTTATTTTCAGAATCTTTATATGTAGTAAACATATTACCTGAAAGCCTATCTATCATAGCTTCACTAATATCAGATTCATTAAGCATATCTGTAAGACCTTTATGACCTTCTTTACCCAATACAGCCGATAACATTTCAACATCATTCAATACTTCAGTAATCTGCCGTAAGGATAAACTAGGCTTACCTTTATTAAGCCTCTCAGAAGACCCCGTTAATGAAGCATGATTAGTCTTTAATTGATTAACTATATACATTCCAGGGGTACCATTAGGATTCTTATTTCCAAAGAATACAACTGTTCTAACAGGTTTAGGCATCCTCATCCTATTCTCCTTTGTGCCTTTCTTAATCATATCATCTCTAAATGTGCTAAACTCTGAGTAACTACCTTCCTCTCCAAGATAAAACAACTTTTCTAATGCTAGCTTCTTTCCTTTATTCGCATTTTCACCTGCCCTATATCTTCTATGTAGATATAGAAATGTTGCTGTATCTGGGTCTCTAATAAAACTAATTGCATCTGCTCTCATTTGTCCAATTTCAGTAAGATCGGGAGCTCTCCTACCACCTTCATCAAATACATCACTAAGGAACCTTTGGTTTCTACCAAGCTTATCAAGTGTATGCATTATGACATCTTGCATCACCTCTCTCTCAGCACCAGCAGACACATTAGTTAAATCATATAGTGGTTTAAAACCTTTTTCGTTATATTTTTCAAGATTATCTGCAAAATCTTTTGGGAGATTCAATCCTGAAGCATCATTAAAAAACAGCCATCTTTTTATATCATTAGGATCAGCATTAGATATAAAATTCGGCTTCTTAGTGGAATCAATTATAGTTTGTAATATATTCTTATACCTTTGTAAAAACGGAGCAAAATTCTCTCTATCTTTAATATTTAATGATTCAATTTTTTCACCATTAAACTGATTTACCATAGTATCCTGTCTAAATAAAGCTGACAACGAAGATGATACTCTTTTCATAATACCAAAGTTATCTTTACCTTTTTGATACGCTGCTAAATGATCTCTTAAACCATCCTGAGAACTCTTTGTACCGGCTCTTAGATCAGACCGATTATCATTCTCAAATACATCTATAGGCGATTGTTCTGAATCATATACAACAGCATCAGGTGCCATACCTGCTAATTCAAATATAGAACTGGAAAACTTCTGAGGTGCATCATGATAACTCGCTGCTGCATCAACATCAAAATCTCCTTGGTGTGTCACAGCTAGGTCTACAATATTAACACCAACTACATTACCCATTATCTCATCATGGAAGCCCTCTACTCTATGTATAGCTGTATCACCACCTAAACTCGGCATCCTAATTGTCAATGAATGTAAGAAAAACTTGACTTGTTTAGCCTGGGCCTTCCGAATCATCTTCACATCGCCAATTCTTTGAGCCTCCTCACTTTCAACAGCAAACTGTTCAGCATATCCTTCATTAACTTCTTTAAGTCTTCTATGCACATCTAAAAGAGTTGATTCGCCACGTTCATCCCTCATATTTTTTTCAATAGCTTCTATATGATTAGTATATCTTTTTACATCATCAGTAGACAACTTGCCGAATGGGTCATCAACAACCCACTTACCATGTTCATCTCTAGCAAGCTGAACATCTCTTAATTCATTATCATGCTTTAAATTCAGAACATATTTTACATTAGACCAATTCTTAATCTTTAGTCCACCATCAGCATATGCAAGCTTCTTACCTCCAAATATTATTTGTCTTCTCTTTCCATTAATTTCACCATATACGGAAGGAGTGCCTTCTAAGAAAGGAACTAAAATAGAATAAGATGCTCCTTCTGCATGAGGTTTTCTAAGATGATTAACCATCCACTTAGTAGCTATTCTTTCTAATGATGGCCTTATTAAAGTAGAATCAGGGTCTACAGTTGTTTTCAAAAATGATTCTGTTAAGCTTGTTGAGCTTTCTGGGAATATAGCACCTTCATCTCTCAATACTTTCATCAAGAAATCAGCAGTAGCAAGTCTATTATGTCCTGTAATCAGATTGCCAAGCTGACCCAATGCCTCTCTTATCTTCTCAGGATATTTAACATAGTTCTCAAGAAAAGAATTGTATCCAGCCTTAGATAAAAAATCAGACATAGCATATGTAACATTAGTGACACCTTGCCTATCTTCTGTCTTACCTATAAATAAATTTTCAAGACCAATTCTTGTAATATTAGGTGTTATATTATCAAATGCTTCACCAGGCTCCCATGTTCCATCTGTGCCTAGGGCTCCAAACTTACCAGATTGCTCAATAATATCATGGAATGACTTAGCTTCAGGAACTTCTGATGCTCTGATTTCTACAAGAGGGGCATTAAATGCCTTAGCTGCTGATTGAGTTGTAAGTATATCTATACCTAACTTATCAAGTATATTAGCAATTCTTGGATCATAAGTAAAGTTAGTCTTCAATAAAATAGAGCCTTCAGGTGTATTAAACCATCCAGTAGGCTTAACACCTGCTGTATTACCTCTTCCTGTAGTATCACCTAACTTCCTACCTCTTGTTAAATACAGTACTCTCGCTGCATTAGTACCAAGAAGACTGTGAGCATTTACAGACGATACACCTGCTATACTTTTTAAATAATCTCTTAATTCAGTTATTTGATTTTCAGCAGCTATATAAGAAGCAGAACCCGGCTCATGCTCTTTTAACATTTCCTTTAACTTCTTATCAGTTAATGTATCAGATAAGAAAGCAGACTTTCTTTCTAAATATGGAGTATCCTTTGTCTCTCCAGACAATAGCTCATCAGCAAGACCAACCATACGAAGTTGACCACCTTGATCAAGTATAGCTCTTATTGAGGCCGCCTGATCAGCATCAAGAGCTCCTCTTGGTCTATGTAATATTTTCGCAGCAGAATTTAAATGAGGTAATTCACCTTCATCTCTTAACAGCTCTTCATAAAATTCTCTACTTGCCTGTGTCTTAGCTCCTGATGCTTCTGATAACGAAAAATATTTAAACAATGTTGAAGATACATTCTTTAATCCCGCTGAATCACCAGCTAAATCAAGCATATCCTCAAATCCAGATGTTGTTATTCTATCCCAATACATAGCTCTTATCATTGCTCTAACAGCTGCTGCATTAGTATCAGCTCTATTCTCACCCTCTGGTGTTACCTCAGCAAACTCACCATATAAATTCCTAAAGTGATCACGAATCCTTATTAATCTCTGCTTAGCTCCACCCTCAGCCTCACCAATACGACCATCTAAGCTTCTAATTTTATTTTCATAAAACTCAGCAAACCAATTATTCAATTTACCATCAGTAAGGTTATTCGACCCAACTATCAAAGTAGTATTAAGACTCACAATTACTGGTACTGGCTTACCAAATGGGTCTAAATGGTCAACGCTTGTCTCAACAAAACCTTCTCCCTTACCTAATGCATCAGCTACATTCTTAGATGAAGGAGCAATCTTAGCTCTATCTATAATTTTTTCTATTGAATCTATAGTATTAACATTAACTGTCTGGCTATTGTATACTCCAGTTGAATCAAATTTAACAATAGTTACTTCTCTATTACGGCCCTCCTCCTGAAAAGAAGATAGTGAACCTCTACCAGATGGAGTCCTTGTTGTTTCTAATATAGGAGTAGCATCTTTATCATAATTCAACTTAGCGGAATTAATAGTTGTACTTCCTATATTAGTCGCTAATAAAGAAGGCCACATATAATCAACAAACTCATCATATTCCTTCAGAGATTTCTCTCCCCAAGTCCTTATATCATTAGAATCTTCACCATTTTTTAATCTTATAGCAGTTAATATCTCATCAAATAAAGTATTTCTAGCATGATCTAAAGCTCTAGTACTCTTCTCTAATCTAAAAGTAGCATTATTAAAACTTTTAGTAGCCGATTCAATCAGTTTCTTATCACCAGTTTCTTTAGCTGCATTAAGATTATCTTCAGATACTCTAACATTCTCTCTTTCTAAATCAAGATTAAGTCTATTCTCCCTCATAGACTCTTGCATATTAATAAATTCCTGGCCCTCAATTCTATCATTCCAACTTGAATACCTTTGTCTTATAGTCTGAGCTGTATACCTTGGATTCTGATCCATACCTGCTGTAGTCATATCACTATAATGCTGAGCATTATCTCTGACCATCTTCATGAAATCAGCTTCTTCATATCCCATACGCCAAGCTCTCAGCCTTACTGACAACGCCTCCATCACACCAGAAAGATTCCCTTTCTCTGCATGCTTTGCTATTAGATCACTAAGATTACCACTCGCATCTTGTATTTCTTTCTCCTCTAAACCAAAGCTAGCTAACTCTTTTGTTAAATGAGCTTGAAACCTATCCATCCTAGATTTACCCTGTATCTTATCATGAGTATAGTTAGCCATATCAAAGACTATATTATTAACAAGCCTTTTAAATTCAACATTTTGGTCAACACCAGTCATAGCCATTTCTTCTAATTTCCTAGCTGCTGATTCATAATTAGCAACATCTTTGGCTTCAAAATTAACATCCATAAGACCAGTTCTTAACTGCTCTAATAGCCTAACATCTTCTACAGGTACATGATTACTCTCATTACCAAGATTTTCAAGTATATCTATTCTTTTAATAACAGCTTCTAATTCTTTTGCAGCTGCTTCATTTGACATATCTTTGCCAAGCTGGCGTACAACCCTTTGATCCTTACCTTCTCCTATAGGCTCCATTAAATCATTTATAAGTCTCGATGTCTCATAATAAAAAGCATCAGAACTATCAACATTTTCACCAATTTCTTTTAATCTCCCAATCTGCTCATCAAATCCCATCGTTGCTACATATGCATCATTTATAGCTCCAAATAAATTATCGGGTTTCTCACCAATAAATAACTTAGGTTTCACCTCAACATACTTACCTCTAGCCTTTCCTATCTCCGTCAATATCGTACCATATTTTTCCATGGTCTGTTCAATCTGTTTTTCTGTAAGGTCTCCCTTGATACCTAATTGACTTCTAACAGTATTTTCATCAGGAAGTACTATAGCATGCTTGCCATTTGACCTAGGCTCAAACTTTAATATATCCCAAGCTTTAAAATGCTCAAGTATAACTATGTGATTAGAAGTTATACTGCCGCTCTCTAGTATCCTTGACCAGAAAAACTTATTCTGAGAACTAGCTAAGTCTCTATTCAGATTTATACCATTGTTTTCAAATGACTCAACTAATGACCTAGCTTCAGCATAATCAATACCAGCACCTGCTTTTATAGG
>CEPQ01054539.1_pt1 | contig 10053 bp, 8 predicted proteins | sample 530411 | NCBI WGS metagenome assembly CEPQ01 (sample SAMEA2620039, study PRJEB7988) | marine metagenome | isolation source: saline water (ENVO:00002010), including
GGCGGCAAAGCCTAACGCTGCCAGGAATGAAAAAGGAGGCCTCAGCCTCCTTTTCATTTTAACCCCACTACCGTATCAAACAGCAATCGGCGCTCTAATCGACGGATGCGGGTCATACCCGACAATCTCGAAGTCCTCGAACTTGTAGTCGTAGATGGATTCCGGCTTGCGCTTAATAACCAGCTGCGGCAACGCACGGGTCTCGCGAGTCAGCTGCTCCTGAATCTGAGACATGTGGTTCGAATACGCATGCAGGTCGCCGATGCTCACAACGATTTCGTGAGGCACCAAATCACACTGCTGCGCCAGCATGTGGGTCAACAGCGCCAGCGACGCAATGTTGTACGGCAGCCCCAGGAAACTGTCCGAGCTGCGGATGTACAACTGGGACGACAGCTTACCGTTCGCCACGTAGAACTGATACAAAAGGTGACACGGGGGAAGAGCCATACGGCCTTCCTTAGCGTTGTCCTGAGGCTTCTGGCGCTCATCGGGAAGATATTCCGGGTTCCAGCCGTGGAACAGGATACGGCGGCTGTTCGGATTGTTCTTCAGGGCGTCGACTACGTAGTCAATCTGGTTGATGGTGCCACCGTCTTTTGTCGGCCAGGCGGTCCATTGCTTGCCGTATACGGGCCCCAGCTCGCCATCTTCGGTCGCCCACTCGTTCCAGATGGTGACGCCGTTCTCGTTCAGCCACTTGATGTTCGTGTCGCCATTCAAGAACCAAATTAGCTCATTAGCAATACTTTTGAAGTGCAGCTTCTTCGTGGTCAGGAGGGGGAAGCCCTTCTCCAAGTTGTGGCGAATCTGACGGCCGAAGACAGAAGTGGTGCCGGTTCCGGTGCGGTCGCCTTTCTGGGCGCCGTTCTCCAGGATGTCGGTCAAGAGCTCAAGATATTGCTTCACGGGAAATTTCTTTCAAATGCAGATACCGAGAGTATAAGGCCAGGAGCCTCCGGCTGCCGCCTCCATCTCGTGGGAATCTACTACGAAGAATCCCGCTCAAGCCTCCGGATTAGCCTGAATGAACATCTTCAGCTCAAGCTGCACATAGGCCTCCCATGCCTTGGGGTCAGAATGCCCCAGGTTCTGCATGAGCAGCAACATAATGCCATGTAGTCCCAAATCATTGAGATGCCCTTTACGGTCAAGTTCGGCCTGGAACTGAACTTGGCAAAATCGCGATGCATAGCGCGCCCGTGTTCGATGGAAGGACAGCTCCGGGTTCGAGACCTTTAGTGCTTTGGAACCGATTTCTGATATGCGACGGAGGCTTAGGGTCGCTCCTGTAGTCGTTGAAATGAAGACGTGCTTACTGCGTCGTGGATTACTGAGTTTTGCCAAGGTCAATGCGCGTGCATATCGGATGTACTCTGCTGTCGCCAGTAAAAGGTCCGGATTAACTGGAACGAGACGAGCCTTTTCACCCTTTCCTACGACACGCAAAGATTTTACTTCTCCGCTCTGCTGCAGCTCTTCGGCCTCTTGGATTGTTGAAATCTGCGTCAATTCGAGTTGTTGGATTTCCGCTCTCCGCAACCCCGCCTCGCTCCCCCAGCGGAGAAATAAGACGTCTCGCTCTACCTTCTCTATATCTCCCACCTTCGCTACCTCAACATACGCGCTATCCATATCACGTTGAGTTGGAACCGGCCGCTTCACACGAGAGAGGTCGCGGTAAAGCAAATCAGAGCCTATCGATATCGACTTACCGCGCTTTTTTGATATTGTTATCTCAATCTGGAATGGGCTCTCCCGCTTGATAGAGGGTTGACCAATTACTTCATAAATTAAGCCCTTCTTTTGGGCCCAAATATAGAAAGCATAAACCGTCAAGAGTTTGGCATTGACGGTTTTCATCGCATTACCGCGTCTTCTAGCGAGATTCCTCCAAACTTTTAAATGCTCGTCAAATACATCCTTCCAGTCCACCCCAATACTGGAAATAAAGTTCCAAAAATTCATAATAGTGGATGCGTATTGAGCAACTGTATTCGGCTTCTTATTCGTTGTCGCTAGCTGCCGCATCCAATTGCTCACTTCCACCACAACATTTCCGTTCTCGTCGATGAGCAACGGGAGTTCATAAGAATTTCTTTCTATGACGACGGGGTCACTCCACAGGAGTTCGTAGCTCGTAGCCATCATTTAACCGAGGACAAAGTGGGCTCACCAGAGAGCCTCTTAATAGTAATTTCAGCGACGGCTAACTCTGCCACTCTTTCTGCGTGCTGTTTTTCCAAGCGGGTCACAGCCTTCTCCAAAGTCTGAATCTTGCTAGCCAACGAACCAATCTGCGCTTGGTCCGCATGATGTTGTGCAGCGAGCCCCCGGAGCTTTGCCTCCAGATTTTTTATCGCAGCGTCCTTGACATTAATTTGCGCTTGCAGTGGAGGCTTAGGCGTCCGCTTCGGAAGTCTCGCCATTTTCACTTTGCGCAACAAGGTATCGACCTGCCTTATTAGTGCAGCATTATGTGGCGATGCTTTCTCGTTCAATGTTTTTGGACTTCCGATTTTCTCGATGCCCAACTCCTGATTCACGAAGTCCGCGAAGCCACTCTTAGTGGTCGGCAGAGTCACACCTGCAGGAACACCGCTCAGCAGCATAGACTCAATGGCACCTATTTTCGTCTGTATCCGCTTGGTAGCCTGAGCTTGTCGGAGGCGATTGGACACGGTGTGCGTCACACAACCTCCGACTTCCCAAACGAATTCTGAACAAAAATCTTGATAACCCTAGCTCGAGCGCTAATATGTTCCCGCATGCGCGGACTCAGATTCGTTCCGTTAAGCGAATCCTCCATACGATTTCCGTATTCACGCCAATGGGCCTCTCGACTCTGGTCCGTGAGATGGAAAAAGCAGCGTGCACATGTAGACTCATCAGAGCCCGTTTCGTCGGGGCTACCATCCTCAGATAACTTCCGCGACATGTTGCTTTCCTTCTGGCACGCCGCCCTCCGAATGTTCGATGGCCGCCCAGATGCCCCGCAGTAACCCCATGGTGTAGCCTTGAGTCGCAACCCTTTATCATCAATGTACCGTTCAATTTTTTGTTCCAGGTCATTCTCATCGAATAGAACGATTTCGCGACGCATCTTTTCAATGGCACGCGCCAGTGCTTTTCCAAGTATTCCAGCAGGAGCGATAGTCTCATTGGCAATCGCCTGCATTTTAGAGACCGTCAAGCTATGGAACTCCTCGCCCAACATCTTGTTTAATTCGTCGTCCAAGACGTACTTGAGAGTCATCTTCAAATTAAAATGCCGAAGGTGATAGCTCAAGGCACCGAGGTCACCCTCATATCGCCAAACAAAAAGAATCGCAAAGAGCCTCCGAAACTGGTGAGAGGAAAAGCTCCATGAGTTGTAAACCTCCGCCTCTTGGGGTGAAACGGTCACATATGGAAATTTCCTCAGAGAGGTATCTACACTAAATTTCCTTATTCCTTCACCGGAAACGAGAGGGAAATGAAAAATGCATTTATCAGAACCATCCCGTTCTTCAACCTTTGACATTCTCTCCAAGAGCTTTACTGCCTTGACTACGAGGTCCGAACATGGTGTGGAGTCTTCTCTTTGGAGCGTCTTCTCGATAATCGAATGGAGCCACCATCCGTCAATCTCGTTGCCACTAACAGCACCTTCGCGAAGCTTTAAAACTTCCTGCTTACGCCTTGCAGTGAACGTTACGATAATTACGTAGCAAGCTGCCGCAAGGTGTGTGAAGCATGGCCCGCGTACGTTGAGCACCTCATAACCATCGCGCATAAACACGAAAATCTCACGCGGCAACTTCTGAATTTCCGGCCTTGAGAAAAACTCTTCTTTAAGCTTCTCACTAAATTTTCCGAACTGATATGAGCCTAATGCCAGTCCAGCGCGCGCTTTCTCTTCGAAGTCCAACAGAACAGGCCCGATGGAAGAAACCCATTCGATAGCATTCCGAACGAGATGAAAAGCGACATCCACAGGAATCGATTTTGTATGACCATTGACCTTGCTCACTGCTTTGGCCAACCCATACAGTTCATCACTAAATGCCGATGACGGCAGCGTATCATTCTCCTTACCGTCAATTTCCCAAAGCCTCTCAATACTTGCGACTCGGCGATTGACTGCCGACACGCTGAGCTGCTGCTTTTCTGGCTCGGGTCGTTCTACGACCTGGTCTGCTGCGATACAAGCATCAACGTATCTATTTGTATGGAGAAATTTTGTCATCCAGGAAGTATTTAAACCTGCCGCTGCGACAATGCCAGAACGCTTGTAATCTGATAATTTCCTGCCATTTTCAACTATCTTTTTCATTGTCGCTTCTACTCGGTCGAGAGAACCTGTCAGGAACTCAATTCCATACGAGGAGGCTCGAATAAAGTCAGCAGCGGTTTCGTCCCCAAAGTCACTGAAATGCATAATGTGATTGAGAGCACTCCAATACGACAGCAGCATCAAATCTCTTGCTATAGAATACTGGGCATAACCATCAATTTTTTCATTCCCAAATCCCCTTGCATCAAAAGTAGCTCGCTTAATACTCTCCATTCGATGATGGTGACTGAAATGTGAATGGAGCTTTCCATCCGGCATAGTCATATCAAAATCAATCTTGAGAATTTCATTATTAGCCGCCTTAACTAGCCAAAAGTCGTTGCTGTAATCGTTAAGCAACCATGCCGCGGTTGTCATTTTTTTGGCAATAATGAGATGCAGCTCTTTTTCTGAACTGTTTTTTCTTTTCGCATTTATATTTTTCATTTTCTTACCCCAAAAATTCCAACGGAGAGCACGCGACGTCACTAACTGAGCGACGAACCATTTCCAGCTTTTTTGCGTGTCGACTACGACTTAGTTTTTCAATCACTACCTCAGTAAAAGCAAAAATCGGTATGAACATTTCCGTCCACTTAGCCGTTGCCGTTGTCTCAAGACGTGTTTGGTTTTCTCTCAGCCAGCGATTGGCAACCACCATGTCATAGATATTCTCGTCGGATGCATGGACGAGTTTATGGTCGCATGATGGGCATGCACCAATCCCTGGGCAATCGCTCTTTGCCTCATCACGCTGGTTATCAGTCTTCAGTTTGCAACTCATACCCAGCCCGGTGCGCTCAGCCTTTTCAAGTATTTCTGCTGCATCCCGACGTCCGAATTGCCGACGCGCATCAGTCAAGTTGAGAATCAGCTGGTTTTCTAACGTTTTGGTGAACTGCCTAATCTCTTCCACGTATCTCACTCGCACTGGCCACTTTTGGCTGTAACGCTCGGTCATCCCCTTACCGTCAACGTGGTCAGCCGCAGCAACTACTTTGTAGAACGCACCCTCTTTTCTAATCGTGGCGTGCATCAGGAAGGAAATTCGGATGCCCCCTGGAGTGAGATGACCAACATCACTTGTCTTATCGTCGCGTTGGAAGTAGCGAAGGCGGCTAGCTAAAAAAATGTGTGTCGCAATAGACGGCTTCTGAAAGAATTGATGCACAAATAAATTGCTTTTCAGCTTTTCTTCAGCACTGCGCAACGTACTTGTCATTCGTTTTATCGCACGCAGTGCTTGCACAGTCGATAGCTCGTGAATAGGGTCAACAATCGGGAGGTTGTTGATAATTTGCGCCCCCAATGCCCTTGCTTTTACCGAATTAATCTTTATGTGACCGTCGTATTCGGATTCGGATTCAAACTCAGGCGCCATGACTAACGCTGTAGAAACATTGGCACCACTGTCGACCATATACATAAGTGCGGCGCCGGCCACTGCGTCCTGGTGTGCGCTAATCATGGCGCTCACGTAGTAACGACCGCCGAACCGTTTCATAAGTTGATTGTGTAACGTCCGATTAATGAACTCCTTGGCTCCTGGGAAGTTTCCGCCATAGAGGTCTAGTACGATTCTCAGCAGATTGGCGAGCGCTTTATCATTGTTATTTTTCGGGAACAACATCGACAACCGCCTCTTTCTGCTTATCTGCTTCCTCCTCGGAAGAGGTGGCAGGTTATAGGCTGCGACCAACTGCTCTTTGGCATCAGAATCCGCCAATTCCAACAGTTTCTGCCCTTCCTCATACACCTTTGACCAGTACAAGACCTTTACTTCGCCAAGTCGGCGAATGTACTCAAGGAGATACGAAGTTCTACGAACCATAAGCTCCAGAAGCTGGTCTGGCGCAATCCTGTCATTCTCTCCATGCTTAGCAAACGAGCGTAGAAACCCCTGAAGCTCCTCATCACTGATTGACGCATCATGCTTCTTAAGCACCTCAGCAACTTCATTGAGTGTTTCTTCAAGCTCCGGCTCAACCTTTTTCAGAGTTGCCTGTGCCTCACGCTCGACTAAGGAAAGGGTGCGTTTTTTAAACCGATGATAGTATTTTGGATTGTCATAGGGCGGCACTAACGCCGCGAGTCCGGCCTGATAAAGTCGGTCAAAACAGCGTTTCAGGGCAGAGGAATTTTCTACAAACGTAGTTACCCGTTCATTGCCGTAGTGAGCTTCGCGAGCGGCAAGCCAAATATGAGCGAGCTGCCCCCAGGCATCAGTCTCGATAATCCGGTCAAGTCTACGGGTTCCGAAGTGTTTCTTTGCAAGGTCAGGAGCATCCGCGATAAAGCCTTTGAATGCGTGATATCGCTGCACGGCTGTGTCTCTTGAATAGCTGGAGTGAAATAGCGTCAGAGACATTGCAAGTTCTCTAGCTTTCTTTGCGGAAAATGCTTTGCGCAAGAACTCGTAGTCAAAATTGCGGTTGAGATGCGGGATGTTGAGAATTAACGGGTTACCGTCCACAATCAAAACCTCTCGTGGCATCAATTGCAGATGACTTTTCTTCGGATTAATACGCGGCTTCATTTTGTTATCACTTTGACATACTACTAAAGTAGAATTAAGTGTTTATAATCAATGACTTACAACACACCTAACAACATTACATGAAGATTTTCCAATAACAAAGCGTGGGAAAGATTTATAGGGAGATTGAGGTGTTCGCACATAACCACCTGCTGTACCAGTTCCTGCCCAACCAGAGCACCGGCGAGATCTCGCTCTGCCTGTACGTGCGCAGCAACGACATCGGCCTGGGCACGCCCTTCAACCTGGCCGAGGGTGCGGCGCTGCTGCACCTGGTGGCGCGCCTGACCGGTTACAAGCCGCGCTGGTTCAGCTACTTCGTGGGCGATGCGCACATCTACGAAAACCATATCGACATGGTCAAGGAACAATTGACGCGCGAGCCCTACCCGCTGCCGCAACTGGCCATCGCCGAGCGTGTACCGGAATTCGCAAGAACCCGCGAGTACGCACCCCAATGGCTGGAACTGGTCGAGCCGACCGACTTCTCGCTGGTCAACTACCAGCACCACGCCCCGCTGACCGCGCCCATGGCGGTCTGATCCACCTCGGCAAGCCGGCTCCGTTGAGGGCCGGCCTGCGCTTCGGGAGTTCGCATGTCCAACGCGCTGCTGCAACGACTGGGCTTGGCCCATCCCATCATCCAGGCCCCGATGGCGGGCAGTTCCACCGTGACCATGGCAGCGGCTGCCTCCAATGCCGGTGCGCTGGGCTCGCTGGCGCTGGGGGCCTCTTCGGTGGCGCAGGCGCGCGAGGCGCTGGCGCAATTGCATGCCCTCACCGACAAACCCTTCAACGTCAATTTCTTCTGCCACCAGCCGGCCGTCCTGGATCCCGCCCGCGATGCCGCGTGGGTCAGGCACCTGCAGCGCCATCTGGACGAATTCGGCGGCAGCATCAGCCTGCCCCTGAAAGAGATCTACCAGAGCTTCATCGTCGATACCGGGATGCAGCAACTGGTGCTGGAATTGCCCCCGGCCGTGGTCAGTTTCCACTTCGGATTACCGGACGCGGGCGTCATCCAGTCACTCAAAAACGCCGGTGTCTTCCTGATGGCCACCGCCACCAATCTGGACGAAGCGCGCCAGATCGAGGCAGCCGGACTGGATGCCATCGTCGCGCAGGGTATTGAAGCCGGCGGCCATCGCGGCATCTTTGATGAACACAAGGATGAGGAAATCGGCACCTTCGCCCTGGTACGCCTGCTGGCCACGCAGTGCCGGCTGCCGGTGATCGCCGCCGGCGGCATCATGGATGGTGCCGGCATTGCGGCAGCCCTGCGGCTGGGCGCGCAGGCGGTGCAACTGGGCACGGCCTTCCTGCTCACGCGTGAATCGGGTGCCAACGCCGCCTACAGAAATCTGCTCAAGAGTTCACGTGCCCGACACACGCGCGTGACCGCCGCCATCTCCGGCCGCCGCGCACGGGGCATCGTCAACCGCTTCATGGAAGAAATCGACATATCGCCTGCAACCCCCATGCCTGCGTACCCCGCCGCCTACGACGCCGGCAAGCAGTTGCACGCCATGGCCACCGCCAGGGAGGTGCACGAGTTCGGCGCCCACTGGGCTGGCCAGGGCGCGGCGCTCATCCGGGACGGCTATACGGTCGGGGAACTGGTGCACCTGCTGGTGCAGGAGTGGCAGGCGCAGGGCTGACCCGCGCCTGGATTCAGGAGACGGTGTCGGTGCTGGCAGCACCGGGCTCCGCCGGCACCTGCTTGTCCTGCCAGCCGCCACCCAGGGCCTTGTAGAGCGAGACGGTCGCCTGCAGGCGCTGCAGCTTGATCTGGCCCAGCTGGTTCTGGGCTTCCGACAAGGTGCGCTGGGTATCGAGCACCACCAGCAGATCCTCGGCCCCGGCGCGATAGCGGATCTCCGCCAGCTCGAAGGCGAAGCGCGCCTGGTCCACCTCATTGACCTTCAGGCGATAACGCTCTTCCAGACTGCGAATGGCCCCCAGGGCCTTTTCCACTTCCGACAGCGAGGTAATCACGCGCTGGCGATACACCTGCACCAGTTCTTCCTTCTGCGCCTCGGCCAGCGCCTGCTGGTTGCGCAGGTTGCCGCCGTCGAAGATCGGCGCGATCAGGCTGGTACCGAGATTGGCGAACAGATTCGGACCATTGAAGAGCGACAGCAAGGCATTGCTCTGCGCCCCGGTGGAACCGGTCAGCGAGATGCTGGGGAAGAGCGAAGCCCGCGCCACGGCCACATTGGCATTGGCCGCCGCAAGATTGGCTTCGGCGCGGCGAATGTCGGGGCGACGCGTCAGCAGTTCCGACGGCAGGCCCGCCGAAATACGCGGCATCTGGATCTTCGCCAGGCCCTTTTCCTCGACCTTGAAATTCTGCGGCGGACGGCCCAGCAGGATGGCCAGCGCGGTCTGCGCGTCCTGCTCCTGCTGCTGCAGGTCGGGAATCAGCTGGCGCTGGTTGGCCAGGGCCGAACGCTGGCGCGCCAGGTCCAGCGGCGAGGCCGAACCGGCGCGGCTTTGCGCCTCCACCAGACGCAACACGCGCTCGGCATTGTTGACGTTCTGGCGCGCGATCTCCAGCCGGTCACGCAGCGACAGCACCTGCAGATAGGTGGAGACGATGCCGCTGGTGACCGTCAGCGCCACCGTCTCGCGGTCGTAGCGATTGGCGCGCAAGGTCGCTTCGGCGGCTTCGACACCCGCGCGGTTCTTGCCCCAGAAATCGATTTCGTAGCTGACCTGCAGGCTGGCATTGGCGCTGTTGGTGGGCGTACCGCCGGAAATGGGCATCTCGCGGTTGGCACCGGCATTCAGGCTCACATTGGGCAGCAGCGGTGCACCGGCGATGCGGGCTTGCGCCTCGGCCTGCTTGATGCGCGAGAAGGCGGCGGCGATTTCGTAATTGTTGCGCTGGCCTTCCTGCACCAGCGAAGACAACTCGCCGCTGCCAAACTGTTTCCACCAATCGGTATCGGGCCACAACTGCTCGGCATGCGCCACGTCGGCAGAGGCACCGCCGCCCCATTTGTCGGGCACCTGCATTTCGAGGATGGGATCGGGCTGCACTTCACGCGTGACGCAGCCGCCGATGGCCAGCACCAGCGCGGCCGCCATCGCCACCCGCGTCATGCGGGGCCATGGAGAAGACGTCAGCAGCGGTGTATTACGCAGTGTCATGGGCTTGAACATCGACAGATGAAAACAGAGAGGACCGGGTCACCCGGCG